>Ga0065711_1038329_pt1 | contig 18891 bp, 11 predicted proteins | sample Hoacrofraction12_FD_59098 | JGI IMG/M metagenome (GOLD analysis project Ga0065711, IMG submission 59098) | Hoatzin crop microbial communities from Cojedes, Venezuela - Epithelial fraction 12 v2 (version 2) | ecosystem: Host-associated > Birds > Digestive system > Esophagus > Crop | place... | reverse complement strand
TGTGGCTGCCCCCTCCCTGGCAGTGCTCAAGGCCAGGTTGGATGGAGCTCTGAGCACCCTGGGCTGGTGGAAGATGTTCCTGCTCATGGCAGGGGGGTTGGAACCAGATGGTCTTCAAGGTCCCTCCCAACCCAAACCATTCTAGGATTCTGTGATTATGGTTCAAGTTACTTTTCTCTGTTTGGACCTGGCTTTGTGAAGGAGAGTAAAGCTGTTCTGTTGTTGCCACCCCCTAAGTTTCCTGCCCCAAGGACATGCTTGCCAGGCTGGTGCTTTGGCGTGTGCTGGTGTGTATACACGAGGGAGAAAGCCCCTACCTCTAGTCCCATCCCAAGAAGGAAGGAACTCGAGATTCTTTGTTTGAAGCAGCCATTGCACTGGAGATACCATCGCACAGCGTAGTGTGTGTACTTGGGTGGGAACAGGGAGGAGCACATGTGCAAAGAATAGATACTCATTTGGGTAAGAAAAAGAACAGCATTGGAGCAATCTCCTCTGCCTCTTCCTTGGCTGGGGTTTTACAGGAGCTGCACTTGCTTGTGTTTGCTGTCCCAGGCACCAGCAGAGATTCTGTGCCGCTCTCTCAGGCACATCTGCTTTGTGCCTGACTTTCTCTTCCATGGTCTCGTGTATGAATCAAAGCTTGCCTACAGGTGGTGATCGAGCCCAGAAAGGCTTATTGCTTACCGAGCAACAGTCTGCAAGTGTTCGTCCTCTGTAGCCAGCTTAGTTACTTATTGATATCTAATGTTTGTCTCACCAGGTTATAATGAAGAGATAAAAGCCCCGTTCTTGCTTGAAGTGCCAAATCAGCTAAGAATGGGGATACTTTGCTCCTGTTCTCCTGTGTGCTCAGATGGAAAGGCATAAACCATTGGCTCTCTATAGGCAGGGGTAGCTTGTTATCCTGGGACAAGGCTGTTTCTAATGCTTGAACTGTGAGTCAGAAGCATTTGAAATATTTACTAGACAGTTCAAATACAGGGGATGCTGCCTTGCCGTACCAGGCATCTCACCAGGAATCAGCCTGACGGAAAGATTTCCTCCAAGGTGGCTGCAGTGGAGCCTAAAGCAAGCAGCAAGGCCGAGGGTTTGCTTTCAGGAGACGAGTCCTAAAGCACTTGTAAAATCTTCTGAAAGAACAACTACCTGTCATCTGATCTGAGGCAGCGTGGGTTTTGTGGAGCGCGCACAGAGGCCCAAAGGGCACCTCTGGGCACAGAGCTGTCAGTGCCTGCTCTTGCCAGGAGCCTACACGGTGTGGTGCAGCAAATGCGGGGTGGGGGGGGGGCACTTCATCTCAGCATCTGCTGCGAGATGGAACCAGGGGCTCCTCCAGGCCCAATCTAAGTCTCTGGACCTTCCTCTCGGCTGTGCCTTTGCCGTAGCAGTTGTGCTTTGGAGGAGAAAAGAGCCTGCTGTGAACTACTGATTCACCCACTGCATTGGACAGTGGAATGACTGTTCAGGTGCCTCCAAAGTCTCGATCGTGAGATGGCTGCTTGAGAATTTCTCATACGTGGGTGGGGGAACTTGCCAGCCATCAGTCCACAGCAGGACATAGATTTTCGACTATATAGTTAATGTCTGTTCCTTTTAGTAACAACATTAAGACAAATATCCTTCGATAATAAACCTTGATAATGACTTGGACCATGTGCTTCCCTTTCCCTGCCTTCCCCTGCAGCAAAAAGAAACAGCTGTTGAAATATTTTTAGTTATTATCTGGCGGACATGAAAAAACCCATGTGTCTGTGCACGCATTTTACTGTCTTTATGGTTGTGTTTGTGCCTACAGCCAGACCATCTAGTGCTGGGAGCCCATCGGACGGCAGCAAGGCAGGGCTGATGGCTGATCAGGTTAGCACTCCAAGACACGTTTAGCTCGTGCAGGCAGCAGTAATGGGTGACTCAGGAAGTGGCTTGGCTGTTTCTGCTGTGTGCAACTTCCCAGCACAGCAAGGACAAAGCCCCCCGAAAGCTACAACTGTGAGAGGTGGTGGAATCGGCACCCCATTCCAGTGGCACCCCTCTGTCTGTCTTGTCCAGCCACTATAGCTGTCATTGCAGAGGTGCCTGCTTGTCTCTGGCAGTCTGGTTACACCAGTTCCTAGTTTGGGTCTTGCTGCAAATAAGGGTTTAAAAATGCCGGGGATTTTTTTGTGTGTGGTGTGTGTTGCAAAATGATGTCCGCAGACATTCTAAGCAGACCACAGCATTACGATGGAAGCCAGCGTTTGAATCAAAACCACCTCATTTCCCTCCAAACCCCGTCGCCCCGTCAGACTTGTCTGGATCCCATTAGAAGTGTGTTAATCAGAGAAAAATGACGTATGCCTCTACTCTGAGGTACGTATAAATTCAGTGTGGCACTGAGAGAGACCCACTGCTCATTCTGCAGCAGAAGACCTGTGCGTCTGCTGTCAGTGGAGTGAGATTTGAGATTCTCTGTAGTTACCAGGACCGTGGTGATCACCTCCAGCAATGGCTAGCATAGTTGTGTAGCCCTGTAGCTGTTGCATTAGTGGGTGTTATGTGTCTTCTACTTGGCTTTGTTATGTGAAAATACTTCTTTTAGGAGGCAAAGCTCAGCTTGCTTTTTTTTTTTTCCCCAGCAAGAGGAAGAGGGATGTTGGAAAGCAGTTTTCTAAGCTGTTTCTGAAGTGTGGTATGGTCATGAACCAGGGCCTGTTAGCTGTAGAAGGCATCACCAGTTGGTACAATTACATGTAATATTCGAAATATTTTCTTAAAGGTGTGAGAGAACTGTCGGTCTTGAAAAGGCATGCTTCAGTTCTTCAAGGTTTTGGACAGAGGCAGCAGTGAGACCAGGCAAAGGTTTGTTTGCTCCCTGACTTTGCCTAATTATTCCTGAGGCGGAACTATTTTTGGGAACAACGCACTCAAATCAGGCTGTAATTACTGGAAGAGGGCTCACTGGTGTCCTGTCGGTGGTGTGACTACGTCCTGCAGTATTTGGTGGGATTTTTTCTTCCGGATGCTGAAAGAAATGGATTTTTGTGTAATTTGAACTCTCACTTTAAAAAATATATTTCTAATCTTCGTGACTATGCGAGAACTTTTAAAAATGAATGCAGCCTAATGGATCAGAAACCAGAAAGCAAAGAAAGAGAAACCAAAGTATATCTCTCCTCTTTATCACATGATCGGTTTGGGGAGGAAGAATGAGTCACATTTTTTTAGCACATGAAATTGGCAGCGCACGCTGTGATTACCCCTGTTCCAAGCCTGCTTCATGCGCAGATAAAACGAGCTGTGCTGAGCTCTTGCCCAGGCTCTGTGGCACCGAGCTGTCCTCCGCTGGGAGCCTGCAGACACTGGCAGCTTCTGGGGGAGAGGTGGGAGATGGAGGACCAAGAACTGCTCTGGCTCAGGCGCTCGTCCCTGCAGCCGGGGTTAGATGGACCGTCTCCATCTGCCGAACGGTGCTGACCGTTCTGCATCCCCTCCCTGTGCCTACACGGGCACGCGCTGAACCCCACGGGCTACTCATGCTTGCTTTTCAAGCCTCCTTCGTAACGTGTCTAACCTATTTAGGAATCAGTAACTTGGAAGAAATTTTAATGTTAGTAGTTTAAGACTTAGGTCTCTCATTTTAATTGCTCTGTGTTAGTCAAAATTGTCTTGCCTTCTGAGACAGCTAAAATTGGAACAAAGACAGATACAGGAGAAGAGCAAGCTTTTAAACTTAAGAGTGCAAGTTGTTTGTTCAATACAAGCTCCCCCTAGAACCAAGAGATGGAAAAATCCTGCTGGGCTGGAAAGAAGTGTAGTTCTTCAGGATAACTACACAGATGGTGAGAAGACAGAGGTGGAAGCTTCATATCTGCTCTGTTTACAGCCAGGGTCAGGAGCAGAATGTTTGTTCCCTCTCCTTGGGGTCTAGTGGCTCTAGAAGCTGCATGTGCCCCACTTTCCTAGCAAGTGGCCCTGTTTGTCAAGGCGGCAGGAATCCCTGGGGACCCTTTCTTAGACTCAGAGAAAGGTCCTAGCCAGCCCAGAGCTGAAGCAGCGTTTTAGGTTGTAGTTTCCAGATTCATCAACTTCTGCTTTATTGTTGGTGCTCACAGTTTTAACTTTTAAAGCTCTGCCGCTGTATGATCTCCACCTCTGAGATCCCTCTTATCCCTGTTGTGCAATTACCGTGGATCAGAGTTGAATCTATTTTTACCCTCTTGTTTTTCCCTTTGGTTTGTAATGCCTCTGGGATTGAGTTCTGGGAAGAATCTGCTTTGGTTTTAAGCTGTATGGTGCCGCCTCCTCTCCCATTATCACTCTCTGGTTTCAATGGCCCCATTGTGCTGTCTGTACGGGCACTTTGCTCGGTTTGAAGTGTGGGCAAGAAGTTGCTCCGTCCCTCTAGTTTTATTCCATCACTCACAGCACTGACCTCTTCCCGGGAGCTCTTTGAAGGGAGCGGCTCTTTCTCCTGCCTGCACACCTGACAGCGTGGGAAGTGGCAGGTACACACTGCCAGGAAGCTTTCCTGGCACCTGCGCTCGCACCGCGCGCCTGCTTTGCCGTACTTTAGTGCTTCCTTCCCGGCTGGGAGGAATCCTGGATCCTGCGGATCCCATGTCTTTAGTACTCTGGCACATGAGATTTCTTTCAGGACTTTTTCCTCGTGAAATTTTGGCTTCTGCCACTGACTGAGAAAGAATATGAAAAAAATTCCGATGATGCAAAAAATGCTGTAAAGTAGAATTATTTTAATGTAATTACTTTCTGACTGCATTAAACCCTTTCCATTGTGCATTTCTCAGGCTTTGTTGAATCCCAGCCAATTTCCTTCAGCTTCGTCTCACTTCCCCTCAAAGTCAGCTTTTCTCAGCTCCAAGATATTTGTGTTGCTGCCCTTTCTGCAGACCCTCATCTGCATTTCAAGCCTGGTGAGAGATTACCATCCCGGTATCTTAGGTACCTCTGCAGTCATTTAGTACACCTGGCTCACCTCCAGCCCTTGGGTGCGGAATTGTCTCTGATCTGGCTGACAGTGTAAAGCAGCTGCTCTCCTGTACTATCCCCAGGAGCACAGTCCCTTCCGTACATGTCCCGTTGTTTCCCAAATGAAGTAAAATCCTCCCTGGACCACACTGCTTGCCCTGTTGACAGACCTCCCAAGTCTTTTCCCCTTCCTTTCCTTCCATTGCCCAAGTATCAATCACGTTGTTTGGTCCTTTCTTCAGATGCTGAAAATCCGTGCCCGTATGCTAGCTGCAGCCGTGGGTAGCCACGTGGCGGTCTGTGCTTGCTGGTGGGGCAGTGCGTGCGCAGAGACGGGGCAGATCCTTCATCTTTGTGTGATCAGACTGTTGGGTGCACTTTGGATGAATATTTAAGATCTCGACACTGGGCTAATGAATTGCAGTTCTAGCAGTCAGTGCAGAAGTGTCACAAACATAATGGGGACAAAATTTGCTTAAAATTTGTTTTGAACATGTATGGCATTTTTCTCTTAGTTTACTCAGTTCTGTTTTTTTCTGCATCTTATTTACTTTGGGCTGGGAAATTACACTAGATGTTTTCACTTTTTTTGTTTCTAATACATTTCATTTCACTATTCTGCAGACAGAATGATACCACAGACTGTTTTCTTTACTTCCTGGAGACATTATATTATTAATGCTTTCTAAAACTTTTACTTTTTATTGGATTTATTTCTGCAAAAGCTTGGACTTGAAGCATACAGCCACTGTTCAACAGTGGGGTATTAATTGCAACCAACGTGCACTACATGGAAATTAAGAGTGGGATTAGATGGGCAGAGTTTTCAGTACACTCTGAGTGCACAAATCCTGCTAAACCATTACAGTGCTGATCTCTTCCTGGGTGTGTCCCTGGAAGAATTTCTCTCTGCCTCCCTTGAAGCACCATTCCTGAGCTAGTCAGATTTGTGCCCCGCATTCACGCTGTTTCAAATGGCAGCATCCCATCCCCCTGGAGCTGCCTTAGAAAGCTATTCTCAATCTCGCAGCGTTAGCCCACGTGATGGGTGAATCCAGGTCAGAGAGCATGGTCCCTTCACATCTGCTCGATGCTTGCTGCTGACATTTTCATTCAGCCTTCCTGTACTGGGCAGCGATGGAGGTCTATAAAGGGGGACAGAAACATCTTTCTGCTGGGGGAGGACAATGGCGGGACCTCCCAGTAACTGCAGCTGTGTCGGGGCTCTGAATACAACGGGCCACTCTTGGCAGTGCTACTGAGGTCTGGCTCTTGGAAAGCAGCACTGTGATTCAGCTGTCAGTCAGCTCCCAGCAAAGGGAGCTTTGAAAAGGCGCCTCTGCTGCTCTCCTGGAGTAGCAAATATTTCCTAGGCCTCTGCTGCTGAATGGGAGCGATTGCCATTGTCCCCCTTCCCCTCTCAGGCTCGCTGGGCTTGCTCTAAATGGGCTTTTTGCAAGGGAACAATAAGCCCAGCGAAGGGTCCAGGTTGCACATGTCTGAGCAGTGAGAACACTCGAGCACTTTTTCATTGGCTCCTGTGATGTGAAAAGCCGTGCTGCCGACAGGGCAGGTTTATTTTCCAGCCACAGCTGTGGGTTTGTTTCCTCTCTCAGGTTGCGCTGCTCTGGGTGTACATCTGCAAGTTTCAACTCATTTCCTAGAAAATATTTTCACCCCAAGATTTCCTTTGGCCTCAGAAATCTGTTTCCTTTTGCAGCTTGAGCTCTGTGATGTGTTTGCAGTGAAACCCACAAGCCAGGTGGGACCAGCCTGCTTTCACATTTCTCTGCTGTGACAACTTTGGCTCAGGTTCGGTAGAATATCCCCAAACTTGTATTGCCTTGTGGTTTTGTGGCAAAACCACACGTACCTCTTTGATTCAAACCTGGATGAAAAGCCATGGCTTGTACTGAGGTTCACAACGAACTTTGGGTTAATTCAGCTAGAAGAAGATGTTCCTCAGTAATCTGTATGGAGGCAAAAGGTACAACTTTCTGCCTGGACCACCAGAGACCACACAACGTTTTCTGGTTTTCCTCTGACCTTCTCATGAAACTTTCAGCATCACAGAACTGCACGCTGCTTTTTGAATCTGACTGCTCCTGTTCCTGCCCTCTTCCCTCCCCAGCTGAAATAATGATTTGTGTGAGTACAGCACTGATGTACAGGCATGTGTGAGTATGCTGAAGCTTTTACTTATAGGGAAGAAGGACTAGGTCCTACCAAGGAAGAATTGCATGTAGTCTCACGTTGGAAAAAGTATGCTGCACTGTGGAATAGAACAAAGGCCTTCATCACAGAGAGACAAGTATGAACATGTCATGTCACAATCTTCTCATCTGAAAACCAGAGACGTAGCCATAATGATCTTTGGATCACTTTGAAGAATTTCTTTTAGTTTTTAAAGCCCACCCAGATCCCAAATCTAGAATGACGTGTTCACTTCCTCCACCTGCAATATTCACTTTTTAGGGGGTCTTATAGCAATGACCCATCTGAAAATGACGTGAGACTAAGGAACAGTATTCAGGGACTCACAGTATTCTTACTCCCCTAGAGCGGAGCTGACAGGAGTTGCTTTGTTTCCTGACATCGCATGGATAGATGCCTCAAAGAACAGACAACTTCTCAGTATATCTAATCTCTGCTTACATATGCCAACAAATCAATGTCAGCTTTTATTTAAAAATGCTACCAGAAAAATTAATCTTTTGTTCTTTTCAGATATTCTGTGGTCTGATTTTCCTCCTGTGCTAGTCTTACTCTACTGTGACTTGCACTGGTGCTTGTCTTGATTTAGGCCTGAATGAAAGGAGAATCCAGGCTTCCTTTGCAGAGTGACTGTGGCTGCAGGCTGGCACACAACCCCTGTCATCAAGAAGTCTGCAAAATTGAGGTGACCGCACCCTGGCTGCAAGTCCAGGGGTTTTGCGCTGTGGCTTGTCCTCCAAATGCCAATGAGGAAAATCTCTTTGGAAGTTTCTGCCTTGCTCATCCCATTTACTGAAACGAAATTTCAAGAAGCTAATCAGGCAGAGAGTGCAAAGGATGAAATGTTAGAAATCAAATTAATGAAGCTGAATCACCGATTTGTGACCTAGAAGACTATTAGGAGTGATCAGAATTAATTACCTCTCCTTTGCAATGCTTCAGAAGGAGCCAGCAAGCTAGGCACGGAGACACAAAGGACATCGATGGGATCCGACTACCTGGACTGCGTGAAGCAGCGCAGCAAGGCTGCGCTCTGGCCCGAGCCCGGGCTCCAGGGTCTGCTCGGGGAGCACCGTTAGCAGAAGCAGAAGGGAGAGCTGCCATGGTCCCTCCCTGTGTCCTGCTCTGTCATGCCTATTCGGGGACATGTGAAGAAGCAGCGGTCCTGTTATCTGTGATGGAAGTGTAGGGGAGTCTAAGGAACTGAGTTATTGGTGGGATTTTGAATCTTCTAGTGGAACGATACTGACAACTCACAGGGAAGGTCTCATCACAGCTCCTGTTCTGTCAATTTGTTTCTTTCACTCAAGCTCTATCTGCATTACTCTACTTGCTCCTCCTTCTAGTGATCAGTATTGAATTAAAAAATTCTCACAGCAGTACGAATGTGCAGGAAGGAGACAGAAGCCCGTGCTCTTCCTCTGCACTGGCTTTTCTGACTTCCAACGGCGTGATGACATACAGGTGCTTGGTGTCAGGATGGCCCTAGCGAGCAAGCCCAGGAAGGCCCCCCTGCCTCGCCGAGAGGCAAGGATCTGTCCGTGTAACAACGCGATTAACAGCTTGATTTGGGATTGTGAAGTAGCATGTGGTACTCCCAGGCTGCCCTTCCCGGCTGATGGAGATAAAGCAGGAAGCTGTGCAGCTCCCATTGGCCGTAGGACGTGCATCTCTCCATGGACACTGCACTGAGACGTTCCCTTGGAGCAGAGCGTGGGAGAGGCTGCAGGACAGGGCCCCAGCATGGACTGGTTGTCTTATTTCCATCCTGTCCTGTGATTCTTTGGTGTTAACGGACAAAGGCAGGTTTGAGGTATCCGACTGACAGCGGCACTCACAATAGTGGCCACCTCACCTGTATCTCCAAAGCCTGGCATTAATCACCAGAAGCAGAGAAACGGTGGCACAGTATCTTGCTGATATTTTGCTGATTTAATCAAAACCAGGATAGAGTCCTAAACACTTCCAGGGAAAGATGATACACGTATCAAGCTGTAGCTTCTTTTCTTTCAAAGGCTGGAGTTTTAGACAGCTCTGGCTGATAGTTGCCAAAATAAATCGGTCATTTGGGATTCTCGGTGATATGAAGTCAACTTACTGATTGATCTGAAGTGAGTGTGAAAGGCAGTACCTACTTTTAGTGATTCTTGAGCGTTTTAAAGAAATTGAGTGTTTTCCTCACCATTCTTTTTGAGGCAAATATGGAGAAAGAAGATATCTAATCATAATTTTTTTCACTAACCAGAACCGCGGTGTTTCTTCCTGAGTTGATAAACTCTTTTTATACACTAAACAGCCCATGGGAGGAAGAAAGGGGAGGGAAGGCTTGGTGAAGAGATGGCTTCAGTTTCTTGAATAATGCATTGTTCAGTAAATTGACCGTCCGATCAGGAAATAGCCCGCTGTAGATGATCAACATTGACATTGCTAGCTGGACAGCTTACAAAGAAGCATTTTGGAATTAATTTGATGATTATGAAAATGCCTTGGATCCTTTGCTGAAGGCTAAATAAACACAATTAAAATATTCTTACTTTTCAACGTTCTTTGTTCAGTTCATTAAGTGTAACTAGAGCTTCCAGTTATCTGCATTTAGTTTTTCAAAAAATTGGAGGGTATTTTTAGAGCAATGTAAAGCTTATTCCTAATTACACCTGGGGGGAAATCTCATTAGATATTCATTTGCTTTCAGAGTTTAAAATAATTCTAATGAGCTGCATTAGTTGTGATAACACTGACTGACTCTCTCCTGTCTGCTCCCCCTGGCTTGTCTGAAGCAAACAGAACTTCCGTGGAGCCTGGAACTCCACGCATGTGACCTTGGCTACCTTTGGGCTGGAGGGGAGGGAAGCGTCGTCCAGAGGACAAGGAGATAGTTTGCTGCAGCAAGGGCCTGGAGCTGGCAGTGGCAGATGACCAGTGCCAGAAGAGCAGACCGGGCGGGCTGCGTTGTCCTGCCCCTGGCTGCAGCACCGGCTGCCAGCGCAGTGCCGGGCAGTGCCAGTCTGCCTGCCTGGCATTGCTTTTGGCAAGGCCGTAACAGACAGCCAAGCAAGCACCCGCGAGAGGCCTGACCTACTTTCTCCCCGTACCGAACGAACCTCCCCGTGGGCCACGCCTGCCCAGGTGGGTGCTGCTGGGGCTGGGGAGCCCTCGGATGCAGAGGAATTCAGGAAAACCCAGGGGAGCAGTGGTTTCCTCTCGACGTAGCTGCTGCTCACAGTGGCCTGTGGCACAGAGCTTGTCAGACGGTACGTCTGCCTGGGACAGTGCCATGCAGGGCTCTCAGCTGGGTCTCAGTCCTCTGCTCCACTAGCTGCCAGAAGAATTTCTGTTTTACCAGTATTTATCCAGCAGATTGAAAGGGTTTCTGGTGAGGAACTGTCGCTGCCTTGGACGACCTAAAATGGGGACAATGAAACAGCTCAAGCTAAAGTGAAGAGTTGGGTTGCCTTGCCTAGTGCAAAGAACATTGAAGGAGGGCAGAGAGAACAGAATAATTTTTACTTCTCCCTACATTGGTACGTTCTGGATGAACTGGGCAGCTTGTGAGGAATTCAGTCTTTGCACTGACATACAAATTCTTTGGGGCTGATCTTTTTATCTCTCCCCACTAAGCCCCAACAATTACTTAAATCCAAGAACTTCTGCCCAAAATAACTTTTCATCTTGCTCCTTTCCATTTTACAGATACAGCACCTTTGTCCAGGGCAATGTGAATATCCAGAGCATAAAAATTACAACCACTCCATACAGTGTACTGTAACTAGCCCGTGCAATCACTTGAATGTGTTTAAGTCATCTCTTTCTGATCATGCAAAAGAAGATAGTGGCCTGGGAAAATACCTGTTTCTGTGGCTGTGTAAGCAACATAGGATATTCATCTCCTCATCTGGCATTCAGGGAAGGAAGCTGCTTGCGCACACACATATCTCTATAAATGGCATAGCAGAAAGGTGACTGTGAGCCGAGACACTCCTCTGGAGACCAGGGAGACTCAATGTGGATGTAAAGTGGCACATTGAGACAGGTTTACTGCTGCTTCTAGGCAGAGGCTATGAATTGAGCGACAAGATAATGGTGTAGGAGTGATCACACACAGAGCAGGATATATGGGATCCTTTGGTAATTGGGGCCATTTTGGCATTGGAGCTGAGCAGGGTGAGAACAAGCTGGCAGAGTCTGCATGTCAGCAGGAAGAAAAGGGCTGGCTGCAAAGATGGAAGCTAATTTTGTTTTAATCTATTGGTTGTGGAGTAGAGCAGAGCCAAGTAGAAATATCAGGCTTGGCTACTGGCAGAGAGAATACACCTGAGTCAGAGAGGAGCCGCCTGGACCAAAGTTGTAAGTAGAAAGGTGGAAACCAGACTTTATTCCTCAAAGGATAAGAGAGCACAGAAAACGAAGCTTTCAGGGAGCTGGAGGGTGTGAAGTGGATGGTTGGTACCAAACCCCCTACTCTATGGCTGTCTTATTAAAGAGGTTAAAGGAACTGTGGGTCTAAATTGGAAAGGTTTTCACAGGCACTTCACAGAGCTGAAGTGTTTTGCAGGAGATTCCTCAAAGGTGGAAGGCGGACAGCCTCGCACCATTATTTAAGGAACGACCCAGATGTGCACCAGGGTCTTGCAGGGAAGTTCGTTTCCCTTCAGGTGAAGACAAGTCTTAGAAAATGTTTTAATAGATGAAAGGTGGCCTGTTGAGAAACGCACAGCTTGACCAAAGATAGCCAGTGTGGTTTCCGGAAAGGACCTTTTCTGCCTCGCTAACTTTTGGAAATTTCTTTTTTTAGAACATACACTCCTGTCGGCATAGACAAGAGGCTAAGCAGCAGTCAGGAGAGGCTTGGATCTTCAGACAGTGTTTGACAGGGTCCCACGTCGGAGGTTAATGTCTAAAGGTGGGGAGTTGGAAAGGGGAAGAATTGGCTCACTGATTGAAAATTGGCCAGAGGACAGGAGCAGAGTGGGGAAAAGGAGGCATAAATAGAAGCCTTTCAAGATGAAAGACAAGTTAATAAAGGAGCGTGTACTGTAGGAGACTGCACTGGCGGATCCTGGTCTTTCTGATAGTTACAGTGTATGAAAGACTTGGCTGAGAACATAGAAAGCAAGATTTCCTAGTTTGCAGATCACATCCGATTTGGGAGGAGTGGTGAATAATGAAGAATTCCAATACAGGCAAATTGGAGACCACTACTAGGCTTTGATATGATGGCAAACACAGACTCAGACCCAGCAATGCATTTTATGGCAACATATCTGGTTACTGGTATCTAACTTCTTTTTAAACAGTCTGGGATGGTCATTGGCTTTAATACATCCCAGTAGGCTTTATTTCTTCCTGAGCTGCTGGAAGAGCCTCACAGAGAGTACACTTACGTACACTGTAAATTTTATTTTCTCTTTTGGTTGGGGGTGGAACAACTGGACATGTTTCAAAGGGCAGAAGCATCTGAATGGAAAAGGGCAGAAAGTAGGGATGAATGAACTGGTTTAGAAGAAATATACAGAGAACTGTTCCTTTCAGACTCAGTCCAAAGTTCAGAACAGCTCAACTGACTTGGAGAATAAACCGGATCCACCAAAGCCACACATGTCGTAAAACCCATCTGCCTCAAAATTGAAGTGGCATCTTTTCAGCATGTCCCGTTCCTGCAGTGTTGAACAGCACTAGCCAAGATGAAGCCTTTTAGGAGCAAGATGATGGTTTCTCAGTCACGCTGCACAGCTGGGAACGCAATTCATGTGGCTACACACCACCTAAGGGAGCCTGGTTGACTGCGAGGGAGCAGATCTGTCAACTGGTCTGTCATAGCTCTCTTGACTTCAAAGGACTGATGACATTTTCCATTGTCTCGGGATGAATACTGTGGTGGTGGAAGGAAGAGGGATCTGTGCTAGTGCTTAAGTGAAATTTCTCTGTCAGCTTCAGGTGTTTGGAATGAACCGTCAAAAGAAGGGGAATCTTGGAAACAAAGTACTGCGATGAAAGGCAGCCGTATTCACAAGGCTGAATGTCACTTCGGTGCTTCCGCCAAGTCAACGGAAAGCAGGATTCGCAAGCCTCAGCTGGGTCCTGTTTTGAGATCTGCTGACGTCAGCTAGATAAAAGCACTTAGCTTGTGGAATGAGATGGAGTTTAACTGTCTGAGTATGGCACAGAGGCTGTCCTTGAGACGCTTCTGAGCTTCTCCCAAAATGTCTGTTTTGAAAGTTAAACCTCTGAGTGTTTTAGTTCAATAGTGAAAATGCCCTCACTGGGGATTTTCCCCAGACCTACTCCTCAGTGATTTATTTCTCGTCCTCCAACTAGGCTTGTGTAAATTTCTTAGGTTATTTTTTGGGTACTAATTAATCATGCAGTAGAAATTATATTATACAACTGGTAATGAGCAAAATCTCAGATACACTCATACACCAACCAAACCTTGGCAAATTGTAATTAGCTCAGTATTTGATACTTTCTTATTCTGCATTTCATTTTTTTTCCTGAGGAAAAAAAAAAAGCCCTACATAATGAGCTCTTTGAACCTAAATCAAACAACATTTTCAGTGGGGATAGGTAATGAAATGTTAGTCAAACCCATTGCAATGGGCAGATCAATCACTGCCTTGTAAGATCTTAAAAGGAACTCTGAGATAATGGTGCAGAATGGCTCTCGCTGCAGATCTTCCAGGCCAAGCCTTTGTGGGTTGCACAGGTATGTGGTGGAGAGCGCTTTCTTTCAATCCCAGCACACTCGGAAAAACGGGTTGCCACTTTGCTGAAAGCAATGGGATTGAGACAAGAAAAGCTGCTTTCACTTTTGGATCAAGCCAGCAAATTCTCTGTGCCAAGAGAGAACCTGGAATGAGTATTAAGTCTTGCAGGAATGCTGAGGGAACTGAATATGTATGCTTGGCCTCATGGCAACAACAAGGGAGCGCATAAAGCAAACAGTTGTGAGCTACTGAGCTCAGTTGTTCACCAGGGATATGAATGGTTTGCTGGAGCTCTAGTTTCATATTAGCATCCCACAACAGCCTCATCTGTTAGTGCAGTGTACTCTCACGCCTGAGATGCTGCTGAAGCACTGAATCACTTCCCAGGACACTAACTTTTTAGTTTCTCAGCAATAAGGCTTTTCAGAAAACAAAATATTGGTCCCCTAAGAAATTCTGGTATTTCGGAATTTGGGGGGGGGGTTGTCCTAAATTGTGAGAAAAATCAAAATGTTGAAATACTACATTGGACACAACATCTGAAATATTTCATTTGGGAAAAAACCTGCAAAATAGCATTATCAAAACATTACCTTTCTCTAATACTGAAGCATTTCTGTGCAATAATTTCAAAGTGTCAGAGATGATACATAACAATAAAGTGTACGGGGATATAGACTTCAGAATGTAGGAACAAATTGTTCAGAAATATTCCTATTTCAAGCTTTGTTGAACTGCCCATGTTCCCAGGGAGCACTTCTGTTCTTGGTGAAACAGCATTTTCTGATTTTTGACATTCGGTCAAAAGCATTCTGAGCATCTCTGCTCAGCGGGAGTGGCTGCAGCGAGGATGGGCACAGCTCTTGTCACCCAATTTATTTAATGTTTGTTTTTGCTTCAGCTGTAACCCTGGAAGCCTCTTACTCTTGCTCTACCTTTAGTGTTATCTCTCTCTATGTTATCACTGCATGATTTGGAAATTGAATCCAGGCTGTGATCTTCTGTCACGCATGTTAGAGGGCTTCTTTCAGATTAGACAATGGCATTAATGGGATCAATAGCTACTTCAGTCAGTTCTTTTTACTGACAGGCACTTCTCACATGTAGGTGTGCTACTTCATCTCCTCTAGGTCCACCAGGACACTTCTCTATCATCTACCCTTTTTGTAAACCTGTTCCGTTGGAGTCTTGAGAGATGAATCTGATGATGTGTCATTGTTTGCTCGGCCATCAGCAGATTTACCCAGTCAATCCCCATCCCGGGAACACATCTACCGCAACAAACTCCTCAACCTGCAGGTAACAGTGAAGGAGAATTCACATCACCCAAAGTGGCAAGTGCAGAATGAGACTTGTATGGTGTGTTCTTTTCAAACTATTTCTAGAAAACTCTTTCGCTTACAAAGAAGCATGCCAGCATGGTCCGAAGCCGTGCCATACATGCTCTTCAGCTAGGGATTTGTGTACATGCTCAGCAGAAGACCTCTTCCATTCTATTCAAACAGATAGGAATTGCATGGGAAAAGCTATGCTGAAACCGTCACATAGAAGTGGTGGGAGAATCATCCTGACAAATGCACAGACTCTTCGGAATGCCCCGAAAGTTCCCTGGGCAGGGCCTCTGGAACAGGGAGGGAAAGGTGCTCCAGCCAGCTCTGCCAGCTGGCAGCACGGGCTCCACGCACGCTCTGACAGGCCAGCAGAGTATTTGTGCCTGCTGAGCACGCAGCTTGGCTAACACCAGTCCTCACCTGTTAGGGGCCTGATGAGCCTGTGCTTTGAACTACTCTAAATACCTAAATGTGCTGCTGGTAATGTGTTTTTGCTGAGCCTGTCCCTAGGGTTCAGATCACTGCTGCTGAAGGTAGCTGTTCCCTGAGGATAAGCGGAGGAGGACCACCCCAAAGCACCCTCTAAGAAGGTGCTGTATCTCTACTCTACCTCCTTTCTTGGTCAGGGATCCTGGTGCAGGTTAATCCTTGAGTTGGGCAGCTTCACCCTTTGTATTTTATTGCCTGGTATACATTTTGCAAGCCAAACTGATTAGTGCTCACCAAAGCAAGAGCCCAAGTTGCTTGGCCTCTGCAACAGGCCTTCCCTGACATTCAGACAGCTTCAGGGCCTTTGCTATCTTTCTAAACACTTTCCTTCTCTCCTGTAGAGCTGCCTTATTACAGCAATAAAAATAACAAGGTCCCTGCAGACCTCTTTATAAAGAACAATTTAGAGCCAGGAGTAAGTGTGAGGATCGGGATGAAAATAGGCTATCACAGTGCTAATGTGATATACAGGTATGATTCGTGTATTATATTGGTGCAGGAAAGTTGTGTGTCTTGGGAAGGCAGGGACTCAGTGTGGGACTAGTCTAGGTGACTGTCGACAGACAGAAATAGTGGGCTTGATACCCACTGTACGGGAAGGATTTGAGACAGCCGAGAGTGTCTGTGACAGGTTGGAAATGGTTCTGTTAACTTTAGTGCATGCAAACGCCAAATGTCAGGTAAACCTATCCAAGGCCAGTATTAATGTTTAGGTATGTTAGATAAGACCAAAGAATACAAAATTAGACCCCAGATCCCATGCTGTCCACTCACTTCCATGGGCATTTTGAAGACCTTCTCATGGCCTCCATCAGCAGCAGCTGGGCTGAAGAGAGGCATATGAAGCAAAGGCAAAAAAGTAAAACCACTCCAGATTGTACCTCCTACCTCTAATTTTGCTCCTCTGATCTGTGGCACTTCAGGTGTCTGAGGAGACCACAGGCACAAAACAATGACACATTAGTTAGCTTGCCCAGGGGTAAGAAGTGGGCCAAATGGCTTTCAAGGGTGGTAAGAAAAGGTAATTGAAGCTTTTGCTGGTGGTTTGAGGAAAGAGGAAAGGGGAACGGAGTGGTATCCCCCATGGAAGTGGTATTTGTGAACTGAGAACCTGCTGTTGGTGGAACTGCTATTTTCTTCCAAAGGTCAAAAGTCCCAGCTGGAATGTGCAGCAAAAGAAGCTGCTCAGCTGCAGCAGGGCCAAGGCCAGCCACACCACGGACACAAAAGGCAAGCAAACGGCAGAAAAAGAAAGGATTTTTTCCCCATCTCCTGCTTCAGTTCAAATGGAGGGTAAATAGGAAACAGGCTGGGATTCCTAAGGAGGTTTTCAGGCATGTACATTGCATGCACTTCTGTCAGGAGGGGGGCGTTCTGAAGGATGGCTTTTGTTACTGGCACGTGCACAGTATTAATGTAATATCATTATTTTTTTTCAAAACAAACTATGCATTGGGAGACGTATGAAAGCGCAGCAGTTCCTGGTATCTATGAGGTGGAGCAGATAGAATTATAAAGGTCTATTAATAAAAGCTTGGGGCATTAATCACGGCCACATGTTTTTCCTCTCCTGCTCTACACACGATTTCTTTTTTCTTTTTTTTGCAGAGGAAGTGAGGTGTTCCTCTGGTTGCACAGAAATTTTGAGTACCTGCTGCACTGCAGCTTCGTTCTCTGAGCCTTGCTTCCAGGGTGGTTGCCTTCCAGTATCTCCCAGCCTGAAAGGCTCATGCTCTGCCTGGTAGCTGGAGCAGCGAGTGCTCCAAGCCTGGGAGCCCTGACAAGGGGGCTCTTCTGCTGACTTCCACTGAGGTGTGCTAGATTCCAGTATTTGCTCTGCGCGACTCAGGAGAGCAAGGCTGAGCCGCTGCAGGCTCGTTAGCTGCCCAGCGGTGGTGTTTCCTGTGTGACATCTGCCCTGCTGGTAGTTTTAAATAGAGCAAGATGAAGATCCTGGAAAACCCAGAATGTCTTTACTTGGAAACCTCATTAAATAGAAATGAAATTGCTTTTGCTCTAACCACACTTCGTGATAACTGTCGCAGGTTGGACTGCGCACTTCCTGTAGCTGCACCGCTATTAGGAGCTCGGCTTCGCTAAGCAGTTTGTGATGCTGCATCTCGACTTGTGAGACCGCGCCAAGAGCCGTTGACGTTTGTCTGTGCCATATCTTCTCTATCCAGGTGATTCAAAGCAAATTCTAGTGTTGCAGCTGCATGAACATAGGAGAGGGATGAATGCACGTTGCTTTAATTTTTAAAGTGTAATGAGAAGTCACAATCCAAATTAAGGAATTAAAAAATGAAGCTGCACTTTTGAAGCGGGGCTGTAACTCCTAGTGATCACAGCAGTAACTCTTTCCCCAGCACAACCACCACCATGGTCTCAAACAGACCCTGAAGGTATTGCACAACATTTTATTAAATAGATTGATGTGAAAAAGACACCGGGTTACACAGAGGAGCTGCAGTTTCCCCCTGTCATGGATTCCCAGAGCCACGGTGCCACTCACTTGGTGAGCAAACACCCAGGAGGGAGGCTGTTGCGGGGATGGAGGAGGGAGCGGGGGGCAAGCAAAACGGGACAGCAGGATAAGGATAGGTCTGAAGAGCTTGAGCTGTGGTGTTCAGCAAGGTGAAAAGCGGAAGGAATGCTAACCTATGTCATGGCTGTTTTGATGTCTAACTTTGCTGTCATTTCTGACAACAGCTTTGTAGATAGCTATTTTAGCACTGTCCTGTCTGCGCTCTGACCAGAAAGTTTCTGGAGACGTCTCCAGCTCAGCAGCGAGAGGGCTTGCTCGGACCATCCTGTCTCAGGAAGCAGAGCCCCTGTCTCACCCAGTGACCCCCCGCACCAGCCTCAGAAGTGACAGCTGAGTTAGAGCCCTTCTTTCAGCAGCAGACTTCCATGTCTCAGCGACCTTTCACTTCAAAGTGCCCCAAAAGGCTGAACTTCAGCTGGGCGGTCCGAGGGACATTTTAGTTGAAGTGTTGGCTGCGTATGCAGGAGGAACAGCTCCACTGGTGCTGAGGGTGTCAGGAGGATGGGGCCAAGCTCTTTTTAGTGGTGCCCAGCGACAGGACAAGGGGCAATGGGCACAAACTGAGGCACAGGAAGTTCCGTCTGAACATGAGGAAGAACTTCTTCCCTCTGAGGGTGACGGAGCCCTGGCCCAGGCTGCCCAG
>Ga0065711_1038328_pt1 | contig 18892 bp, 16 predicted proteins | sample Hoacrofraction12_FD_59098 | JGI IMG/M metagenome (GOLD analysis project Ga0065711, IMG submission 59098) | Hoatzin crop microbial communities from Cojedes, Venezuela - Epithelial fraction 12 v2 (version 2) | ecosystem: Host-associated > Birds > Digestive system > Esophagus > Crop | place... | reverse complement strand
TTTTTTTTTTTGTTTTTTTTTTTCCTGGCCATGGTCCACCAGGAGAAACCTAACGTTTGTCTGGCCCTGTGCATTGCAAAATTGGGATATTGATGATTTAAGCACTTCTTAGAAAACTAGCCACAAGCTTTGCTTCCACTGCAGTGGAGATCTATACCAGTCCTTTCCTCCTCTGGTCAGGCCTGACTTCTAACAGGTGCCTCAGAAGTAGCAAGGGCAGGATAACGCTTGTAAGCAAAGTTTCTCAGGAAGTAGAGCTGGTAGCTGTGCAACAAAGGAGAAAGTTCAGACATTTTGCGAGTCTGCTGTGGCACTCTAATAACTTGAAGTTTGTTAGAGGGCTAGCTGTTCTAGAAACAAAGAGTAATTAACATTAAGGGGGAAACTTCAAAAGTAATGTCTTTAAAAATATGTATTGCTTTGGTAGCTTTTGCCTTAATCTGTTAAGTATTATATCTTAAGCTGTGTTTGCCGCTTACAAAATTAGTGGAAGGTAAGCACAAATCTCTCTGCAGCTTAATGATCACCAAGATGGTACCCAAGAAAATGTAGCTGATGTTGAGTCTGCAAAAGAAGGTCTTGTGAGACATGCTATCTACAAAGGTTTTGTTCTGTCTTGAATTATAATTTAGGATTGCATGAAACTTTGGCCCTTTTGACATCCCAGCTAAGACCTGATTCAAATCATAAAGAGGAAGTGGGATTCCTTAGGGATGTTTTCAGTGAAAAGAGTCTCAGCTACCTGATGAAGGTAAAAGTTCATTTATGAACATGTATTTTCCTTACAGGTTATTCTCTGTTCCCTTGATTTATTAACTGTTTACTTTCCCAAAGCTCTTTTTTTCTGAATTCTATAAAGACCAAAGCATATATTTATTTAAGCACAAATGTGAAGAACGCTCATTGACAGTTAACATATTTTGTTCAGAAAAAACATTTCTGCCTTGATTGCCAGAATGCAGATACAGTGCCCCATAGCTAAAAAGCAGTGTGAAATAGCTTCATTTTTTCCCTTACGCTGCTGAAGTCGTAACAGATTTTTCTGGCTGTCTGTGAAACTAGTATGAGCAAAAAGAAAACTAAAAAACTCCTAAACAAAACAAAAATAAATCCAAGAGAGGTTATTTTTCTGACACATATCTCAGAAAAAATATATTCCTTAAATATAAAAATATTCCAGTGTAGGTATAATTAGCAAGTTTTGTATCTCTCTGTAGTGATATATCTGAATAATCTTTTTCAGATTCATGAAAAACTCCGTCATTATGAAAGACAGAGTCCAACTCCTGTTTTACATAGTGCAGCAGGATTAGTTGAAGATGTGAGTAAAGATTTTCGTCTCCTTATTTTCCTGTTATTTAAGCCTGCTTTTCTAACAAATCAAAACTTGGCAATCGTGCTATATGTGTATATATTTCTCATCTTCTCCAACTGTCTTCAGAATCTGGTGGCTAGTTTCACTCACGATTGATCAAGGAAATGAGGGCTCAAAAATGTCTTGTCATTAAATGTCATGTGAAGACAAACACAAGCAGGTAGAAGAGAAGGATGTTATTAATGGCCTTCATAAGGGAGAGGCTTCAAAATGCGTGCAGTCCTTCCTTGGCGATAGACTATCCCAGCTAAGCATTCGGTCTTAGGGACTTAAACCCATTACAACCCAAGCAGCACTGCTGTTCACATAGAATGGTTTGGGTTGGAAGGGACCTTGAAAAATCATCTAGTCTAACTGCCCTGACATGGGGCACCATTCGCTAGATCAGGTTGCTCAAAGCCCTGTCCAACCTGACCTTGCACCCTTCCAGGGACGGGGCATCCACAGCTTCTCTGGGCAACCTGTTCCAGCGTCTCACCACCCTGGTCGTAAAGAAATTTCTTCCTTATGTCCAGTATAAATCTGACCTCTTTCAATTTAAAACTGCCACCCCTTGTCCTGTCACTACAGGTCTCAGTAAAGAGCTTTTCCCCATCTTTCTTTTAAGCCCCATTCATATTTTGAAAGGCAGCAATAAAGTCTCCTTGGAGCCTTCTGTCCTCAAGTCTGAGCAACCCCAGCTCTCTCAACCTTTCTGCATAGGAGAGATGTTCTAGCCCTCGCATCATTTTTGCAGACCTCTGGACCATGCTCTAACAGGTCCATGTCTGTCTTGTACTGGGGACCCTGGAACTGGATGCAGTACTCCAGATGGAGGGGGTCCTCATGAGAATGGAGTAGAGGGGCAGAATCGCATCCCTTGACCTGCTGGCCATGCTTCTCTTTATGCAGCCTGGGATACGACTGGCTTTCTGGGCTGCAAGCACACATTGCCATCATGTATCTGATCTTTCATCCATCAGTATCCCCAAGTCCTTCTCCACAGGGCTGCCCTCAATCCATTCATCCCCTAATCTGTTCACAGAGCATAGTTGTATCTTAGATTTATTTGTAAAGTGTCATGTCCCTGGAAGAGTGAAATTTATATTGCCTTTGACAGCTTTTTACAAGTGGCTTGCAGCTGTTTCCTTCCAAGGTGTAACAAAGGGCTGTGGAAGGTTTGGGAGCTAGAATTCCTGCCTTTGCAAAGCCAGGAGACCCCACTGCCCCATCTTAACCTGCAGCATACCCTCTCTTCCCTTTCCCACAGATAGCTTACTGTTTGCATAGAGGTTTCGGCACTGCTGCCTGTCAAGTCATACAAAATTATCATCTTCTAAACAGCAGAGAAGTTATATAAAGGACTATAGAACTTCTCTATCTAGAACCCTTTACGGGGAAAGGAAATCTCTCTTGCCTCAACCCATGCTCACTTCCTCCTCCCCCTTCTCTCTCCTCCCACCCAATCAGCCTGGTGCAAAAGTGCTTCCATTGTATCTCTGATCTTTTGTTTGGAAGGCCTGAGACTCCAGAGCATATTTGAGTATCCAGGCTTTGCAAGCACAAGAATGTAGTTTCACATATCGCTTACGGATTCTGTATAGAATTCAAAATTTCAGAACTCGTTCCTGGAATGACGTTGACGGAATCACTCTTAAAATGTACGTTTAGGAGCTAGGATCCTGATTTCTGATTATGTCTCTCTGCACTGTCTCATAAAAATGAAGTAGATGAAGAAATTTTAATTTCTTTTATGATTCACGCACTACTGTTTGGGATTGTTTTTGATCTGTGCACACTACTTTGAAGAATGATAGAAGTTAGCAAACACCAGAAACACTCAGTTGGAAATGTATCATCGTATATGGTGGACTGCTTTTATTCTGAGGTTGTTAATTTTTATTTTAAAGGTAATAGAAGAATTGCAGACCGCACCAGTGAATAATGAAGAAAAAGAGCTACTTCAGCTGTTGTCAACACCACATCTCAGGGTAAAAAATACAGTAGCGACCTTAACGAAATTCGTTTGCAGAATTCCAGTAGCATATTTTGCAATGGAAAAGTTGCACTGGAGAGTCCCTAAGAGAAAAGAAAAACCTCCTACAAACTGCAGTTCTATTCCACGGTGATTTTCTACACTGGCTTTAGGATGCGAAAGGGATTGAGAAGACACAGCGTAGGCCTTTTATGCATAATGGACCATGTTGTCTTCCGTCTCGTCAATATTTTCTGAGGGAGCAGAAAAGAATACCATTTCCAAACTTTTTGTTTTCTATAGTCCACATCCATCCTGTAAGCTTACTTAGGCTGAGCTTTGTTATTGCCTGGATTTACTTTAGATATCGACATATAGCAATATATAGTTTACATGATGGGTAAGATAATTGCTAAATCTTCTTGAGGGGATTTATGGTGAGGGTGGGAAGCGGGAGGTTTAAGTTTGATGTAATGCTGGAAAGATAAGAACTGGAAACTAATATTACCCCATACATTACTGTTTCTTATTTCCTTTATGCAGGCAATGCTTGTAGTGCATGACACTGTAGCACAGAAGAACTTTGACCCAGTCCTTCCACCTCTACCAGATAACTTTGATGATGATTTTGATGAGGAATCGGTGAAAATCGTTCGACTAGTGAAAAATAAAGAACCCTTGGTACATATAAGATAACCCATCTCTAGTCATAAAGTTCTGTAGTGCAAAAGCATTATTGTGAGTATGGAGGAGATACTTGAAGATGTCGTCAAATAGTCTGCAAAACCTAGAAGTGTTCTGAAGCTAGTAAAATAACATAAAAAGAAAACTTTGGTAAATACACCTTCACAATTTTGCGTGAGGTGCTTTATAGGCATGGTTTATAATGTCAGTAAACGCAGGGAACACGATCCCTGAGGAAACTATATGTTGAAGCAATGATGTGTATTATACATATTAACGCTTTTCATATTGCAGCTAACGTTCAATGAATTAATGCCTTCATTCGCATGAAAGTCAGTGACGTATGGTAAGAGTATGTTTGATAGCTGTGTATAAATGTTATATTGACAAGGTACTAATTTTATACAAATGGAAGAATTGATTTCCTAAGAAAAAACAGTTGCGTCAGGGAACAAATCTGCTGAAGTGCTTTTTGTATATGACAGTAAGTGATAGAAGACAGCAGTGACTTAATTCCGGATTAAAGCTTTATATTGCCAGCAGTGGTAGGAGAAGAAAAGAAAAAAATCTAATTACTTGGCTTTCCTTGCTTTTATATGGAAAAGTGCTGTCTGTTTTGTACAAAGATTCAGAAGACACATAGAAAAGGCTTGTTGTAAGACATTCTGTTTTGCACACTTGAGTGACTTTGATCACCACAATAACATAGGTAGTGTAAGCACTCATCAAAGTCAGCAGAAAGGAAGGTGTGCACACCTTCCCACAATCACGTGATACGGGCACAGGCAAAAGTTGAATAATGGTGAAAATTGTCAAGGAGGAAGACAAAATTTATAGAACAAATTAATTCCAGTTTAGAGGACACATTAGCTTACATGTTATTTCAAAGCTCACTGTATTCTAAGCAAATTTCTTATGATGGTTTCTTGGGGGGGGTTGGGGGTGGGTATGTTTTATTTCAGGGAGCTACCATCAGAAGAGATGAGCATACAGGAGCTGTGATTGTAGCAAGGATCATGAGAGGTGGTGCAGCTGATCGCAGTGGTAAATTTCTGAAGAAAAGGGGATTTAAAATTGCATTTGTAAACTGTGTTAAAATTTCCAAAATTATGCACAGACACATGTACTGTATACACATACCTGGAGAGATAGTGTCTAGCTAAATCTGATGGTTGTTCATTTCCAAACGAGTCCCTTAGACATGAGTGTTTATGTATAGACTGTTTTGTGAAAAAAGATAACAGCCTATCGAAATTTTAATAGGCAACTGTTAGATGTCAAGTCTGAACCCGTATGTAGGCTCTCTGTGTAGTCAGTGGAGGGAGATGGATGTTGTTGGAGAACAGATCATCCCAAGGAGCTTTAGAATGGGATAGGTCACTGCTGGAATTGCCCTTCTTCCTTATTGACTGTAAAGGGGGTCTGCATGGTAAGCTCACCTGACAACTGAATTTCTGGTGTCTAGTGGCAGGAGAGACTTCCACGTGTAGGCTGTCATTCAGCATGCTTTCAGGACCTACAGGGTTAATCCGTGCAATATGTGATCTTGCATTTTCTAGAAGGTGATCATCTGGATTTTATTAAATAGGCTGAATTGGCCTTACATGAGATTTATAGACTCCAAGCCTCATGAACTTTTCTTAATATACAAGTAATGCAATCCCAAAATGAATGAATTACTCTGATGAAAAAATATTAGCCATTTAGAGCTTTCTTCGTGATCGTTATCATTCTTCAGATTAGTGTAATCTGATAAATAAATGTAAAATGACTAGAGCTTGCGCTTGGCATTTCTGTATTGCATCGGTAATTTATTAATTTAATTAGATGTGTTTTTCTCTAAAATAGCTGCTAGGAAAAAATGCCAACAGAATGGGAGAAGTTGTTTTTTACCCTTAATCTAGTATCTTGGTTTATTCAGTGTATCGTGTTGTTTTCTAAATGATTTACTGAAAAATTCTTTTATGTTGGTTAACAGTAGTTATATAACACAAGTACAACATCTCTTACTGAACTGGATAAAGAAACCTAAAACTTGTAAGGGCCTCTTCCTGGCTTGTTAAAAAAAATAGTCCACTATTCTTTCTGGGACTGGGTAGTGTTGATCTGTCAGTTAACAGCCATGTCATTCCTGCCTTTATAGTCAGCAGCGTGTCTCATGACTCTACAAGATTTGATCATCCTCATTAAACTATTCCAGTTTTGCATTCTTAGTGCTGATCCAAATATAGAGGCAGCGATTTTCCAGAGTGTCTTGCCCTATGTTCTCTATCTCCACACTGGTCTCCTATGAGACTGTGCTGCATGAAAAAAAAAGCCATATGGAACAAGGGTGGGAGACTAGAGAGCGCATTGCCAGCAAAGGCATTTGGCTCTAGTAGGAGATCCGTTAAGCGGGGCAAGGGAGGAGAGGAGATACATGCTATTGACTTAGGTCAGACTTCAGAGGAGGGGTGCTTTCCAGTCTGTGGACTTACTTTAATTTACTTGACATCTTTTCAGGTCTTGTCCATGTTGGAGATGAACTAAGAGAAGTCAATGGTATTACTGTGCTTCACAAACGACCAGAAGAAATCAGTCAGATTTTGGTCTGCACCGATACTCATTTTAAGATCTTTTCTGTTGGGTGATCTAGTAACTACAATAGATGATGAAATTTAACCGTGAGTTTAAAAGACATGTAGAGCTAAAATATGCAATCCCTGCTTGTCTTTGCATTATGGTTTTTATTCTAGTGGATTAGTCTTCTGCTTTTGAATTCAGAAACTTCTGCGAATGGAATTGGTACCACGTAAGATACAAATACAAAGTTACATGTTGCTCCATCAAGAACTTCCCATTCATGTTTTGTTAAATTGCAAATTAAAAGTGCATTCCTAGAAGATATGCGGTTTATTCATAATACAGTATGTTACGAAGTTGAAGAAAGTCCTGGCTGGGTGTTCAGTAGTGCTGTCTGATCTTTACCAGCACATTCTTGCTTCAGGCTTCTCTAGCAATCCCCACAAATCTTGGTAACTCTTTCTAAACCTCCAGATGTGTGATCAGCCTGCTGTGCTGCAGCAAGTGTCATAGTTCTTACGCTTATTTGTCTCTAACTCCCCTCTTATGGCTTGGTTCCACCTTGTCTTGGTGTGGGTTAGGGACACAGAAGAATGGTGACACTAGGAGACTGAAGTATCTGGTATCAGTTCCATTCCCTAATTTAAATGTAGATCAAAATAATCCTGAATAAGGAGAATTACTGCTTTTAACTTGGAGAAGGAGGATGAAAACCGTATTTTGAAATACTGTGTAAAGTTTTATTTGTGGTGACCCTAGGATGCTGTTCATCTGTCCCATTCTAAATGCCTGCTATGTAATAGTTTCCTTTTCACGGTTTATTTTTTGAGGAAGAGCTACAAAGGTTTGTCCAAGTTGATTGTCCGGGTTTCCTTTTTAATCTGTGCAGAACACCAGGCTTCTCTAGGACACAATTCATGTCCTGCAAAATACAGCATCTCAAACAGATCAGATGAACCTGTTCTAGATTTTCAGAGCACCTAGAAGTGCTTTTTAATTTACTATAACTAATAATTGAAACTTAATAGCAAAGAATTTTAGAGTGAAAGTAGATGTTTACTTTGTAGATGTTTGCATTTCACCCTAACCGGTTAGCCACTATGTGGGAAAATACAGCAATATTTTTCAAAGGAGCACTTCAAAATGGTTAGTGTGCAAAAACTTAAGTTAGTGTCATACTAAAAGCCACAGAAGTGTTTAATGCCCTATGAACTGTAATCCAAAAATTAATGCAGTTGCTAAAAGCAAATTAATTCATTTTAATGCAGGTCTTAATATGTTCTAGCCAAGTAGTTACTGTGCGTGTTTCCATGGGGAAGGCACTGTTGTGAAGGATTCGTGGAACATCATGATAGTATCTGTAAGGAGGTTAACTAGTGGATTAGCTTAGCCCATTAAGAGAAGAGGCAGATGCTAGCTCCTAAACTGGAACTTGAATAGTCTGCATTTTGTCCTTGGCCTACTTCCAAAGTAAAACATATTTGTCTCTTTCTCAGGCTCAGTCTCAGGGATCAATAACATTAAAAATAATTCCAGCTATCAAAGAAGAAGATCGTCTAAAAGACAGCAAGGTACGCAACTTAGTGAAATACCAAAGCACTCATTTTCATATTTACACAGTTCTGGGATCTCTATAAAGGCAAGATGCCTGCTGTTTCAGTGAGGAGTGTCACAGACCTGTAATTGAACTATAAAGATAGTAGAGCAGTTTCTTGTTGTAAAATGCAGTGCCCTTTTATTCAGTATAATTACTCAAGTGACTTCTCATTTCTTCATCATCTTGGCACACATTCTTTAATAGCATTTCTGAAATCTAGCCGCTTCTTTTTGTTCACGTAATTAACATTGGTGTTCCTGCCAGTCTCCTCTCACCATGACAGCTGCTATCTGGCCATTATCTCTGGGCATTTTGCCACTCTCTTGAGTCAAAACAGACCTATTTGCAAACAGAGCTGGATTCATTATTTGACCCCGTTAGCCCACTGCAAACATCAGCATGCCTCCAAGTGCTTCATTTGCCTTCCTTGATCAGCAATGACTTACTGTTCGGCTGATCCCTTACGGGATTCCTCTGTCAACCTCTATTTCTGCTTCCCTGCTCTTGCTTGCCAAATTTTTCGTTGAAGCCCCTCAAATCACCTTTAAAAGTAATTCTGCTGTGATGTGTTGAATAGTGGTAAGGTACAAATCCAGAGTTGAATAGTAGATTGTGATGCATTAAATGAACATTTGAAGGACAGTCCTTATAATTGGGCAACTTTGCCATAAATCTCCTTTTATTGTTTTCTCCCCTTAATATATTTATTCCTTTGTTTGTTGCATTTTCTACTTATGAGGAGTGTGAACTGTGTTTCTTGAGACTTGTGATTTGAGTCCCATATTCCACAATGCCAATACATAATGACTGGGTATGTGCTTGAAAGTTTATTTTTCTGCGTAAGTCAGTCAAAATACAGATGCAGCTTGCTAGGTTACAGTATTTTTGAGTACCTTAAAGCATAGAGAGGTGAAAAGTATGTATAGTTAGCAGTGTGAGCATTGGGGAAGCCTTTTAAAGGTAGTTTGAAATTCTAAACAGGACAAGAAGAAAGGATGTGTTACTTTCTTTTAAAGGTGTTTATGAGGGCACTTTTCTGCTATAATCCCAAAGAAGACAGAGCCATTCCTTGCCAGGAGGCTGGGCTGCCATTTAAGAGACGACATGTCCTAGAAGTTGTAAGCCAAGATGATCCCACATGGTGGCAAGCAAAGCGTGTTGGAGATACCAACCTCAGGGCGGGTTTGATACCCTCAAAACAGTTCCAAGAAAGGTTTGTCAATGAAAACTACAGATCTTTTTTTCACACATGTAGTGTCACACTGATTTTATGCTGCCTTTTTTCACAGGAAATGAAGAGTGAATACTAGGTGCTTAGAGGAAAATGCTAAAAAGCTCCATCTTCTGCAATTATATGATAAACTTCCTAGCTTCCTTTGGCTAGTTTGCCATTGACTTGTGCTTTGTAGCATGAGGGCAGGAACACTTGTTAAGCAAACACGTATGAAATGAAATGTGGAGTATCAGTCTCTTGACCCTCTTGGCTTATGGAGACACTGTATTTCACAGACATTTACTTCTGTAGTATAAGAGGAAATGATGATTGATTGTAACAATTTTGAATTTCTGCATGTGGTAGTACTAGTAAAAAAAGTGTGTCTAATCTTTCTTATGGCTCCGGTTTAGCTTGGACACAGATAACTTCCAGAGTTTGAAGTTTCTCTGTTTTCATAGCAAGATACGTGTGTCTTCTAAAGCAAAAATATCTCTGAGGTCTTGTATTTACAGTACAGAAGTCTTAAATTTAAGAAGGAATCTGATTTAGGCCACTGGTCTCGTTGTGTGATTCTTACTCTAAATTACTGGATCTGTCTTCTTTGGATTGTAGGTGTTACAAAGGTGAGGTATCTAAGAATTAAACAGGTCTGATTCTATTGCTGGTCTCCAAGATTTGCATAAATTTTCTAATAGAGGACTTTGCTCCACTGTATGAATGCTCCTTTGAAATTAGGCAAATTCTGCCTGAACAGCTGTACCCCTCTTCCTGTGCATGCATATATATTGTGACTGCTGCACTGCAGTCTTTTTTTTTTTTTTTTCCCTTTTTTCAGATGTTGTAATCTGCACTTCAGTGTATGCAAGAATATAAAATTTGCTTCAGTGTGTTTCTCCTTAGTGACTGTGTAAATGCCTAAGCATATTCTTTAGTCTGTTATGAATGTTGGTCTGTTGCAAAAAAACACTTGGGAAGAAAATGTGTTTTCCTTTGCCAACAGTGAGGGGTTTCTTGGGATTTGGATTTTTGTGCTGGGTTGTTGGGGGGTTTTTTTGGTGTTGGGTTTTTTGAGCAAGTTCAAGACTGGGAGACTAGGAGTTGAGCTCTGGTTGATGATTTTAACACTTCAGAAAATTTTGCTTGATAGTCTGTTCTTTTATTTTCATACAAGCTGGGTGACTGATTTGTTTACTAGTAAATAACAGGAAATTCCAAACTGATCTGGAAGGCAATGGATAATTTCTGAGTATGCATAGCTCCAGTGATCATTTTGGTCAAAGGTTATCTACTCTCGAGTTCACTTTGAAGTTAGTAGTTTTAGGATTGTGGCAGACAGGAATTTTGCCTGTCCTTTGTGAAAATGGCAAGTAGAAGTTGGATTCTCAGCAGAATGAGAATAGAATAGAATGAGAAAATAATAGAATAGTTGTTGTTTTCTTAATCTTGCAGAAAAGATTGGGTGGGGATAACGTAACGTGCTATTAATTTCTGTGCTCTGATGTATGAAAGCCTAAAAAGTTTTAGAATGTTCTCTCTCTGTCACTTACCAGTAGCAATCTGGACCATCACAATTTTAAAGAAAAAGTATTTTAAAATGTTGAATCAGAGATATGTTACATTTTTCAAGGAAAAGCACTACTTCATTCTATATTTTCAATGCTATGTGTATGCTATGCTATAAATTCTTTACAATTATGAGCTTCCATTCCTAAAATATAAATGTTTTCTATTTAGACGGTTGACTTACAGAAGAACAATAGGCACTCTGCAGAATCCCAGAACTGTGAAGAAGCCTGTATGTAAGTCTGTTCTGTTCTTTCAGTGATCTCTTAGTTAATACCAACTTCTGAGTATTTTTCTATTATTTCAGTAATGATGTGTTTGCATATGTTTCCTGTAGTCTGTCATTGATTGATTTCCATGGATACAAGCTACCACATGAGAGAATTTGGATTTGAGCTTTATCCAGTGTTGCTAGTGTCTATTGTTTTCAAACTGGCTGTCCCTCTCTTCCTACTTTCAAGAACATGAGGCCTTACATGTTGTTTAGATGCTTTAAAATTTGCTAGTGTTCACATTTTTTCTACGGTTTGAAACTTCAAAGCTGCAAAAGTAACCTAGTGCACACTTCCTGAAATTCTTGCATAAGGGTGTGAAATGACGCTAAGCTCATATGAAAGTAAATTGTAGCTTTAAGGAGGATAAAAATCACTAAAGATGGCAGTACCATCTGCGTTTCAGGCTTAGCATTACAGAGCTGGTCTTAAGTAGACTTTAAAGTGATTCTTGTTTACAGCTCTGAAGCCTCTATCAGTGAATTGTTCACACAAAACTGCTACTTGTGATGAAATTGCTAATCAGTGATGAAAGGCAGAAGACATTCTGTATTATCCCAGAATATAATGTTCCTGTTGCTCTTGGGTACTTCAGCATAGCTGTTACTGATGTGTGGGGCAGCCCCATGACTGTGAAGCCATTGTGCTAGGAGCGCTGCCCTCATGTAGACTAGGAGTCTGGAAATTGTCCATCTTAAGTGATACAAGTGAACATCTGACCTGTGGTGCATGGCATCTTATGAAGAGATACAGGTATTCTTACGCTACAAAGAAGAGGGAAGATGCTCAACCAAACTGTAAAATAGCATGACTGATTTAAATGAAGTTTTTCAAAAATAATTTCCATTACATTCAATGTTAGGCATGTAATGAGGATTGTTACTCAGGCTTGTTCTCAGACATTCTTGAGACAATTAAGCTGATAACTGGTTGTAATACTAAATTTTAGCAAAAAAAGTCTTTAATCAGTTCATAAGGGTACATTACTGCATTATTTTTTTTTTGAAGATAGAAAAGCCTGTTAAGTAAATCATACCAGAAGAACCTTCCTTTCCATTCCCTCTAATTTTACTCAATCCTTTGCCAGTCTTTTAATACCATACCAACTCTGCCTTTCATGCTAACTACAGATGATCAGTCTTCTGATAAAGGTATGTACTCTCCTAACTCGTTTTCTGTCTGAATGTAAACAACCAATGCATTTTCTAAAATACTTGCTACGCCCCCAAGCAAAGGGCATAGCAGATACAGCTTAGTCCTACGGCAGTTTCTTCCTAAGTTACTATTTTTTAAATTAATTTAATTTGGATTGATGGCTCAAGTAATGATAACTTCCAAATTTACTCCTGATTCAGGAGAAAAGATTTGTGTCTTCTGGTACGCGTTTACATGTTCTGTAGGTTTCTGAGTGAGGCTGAAAGAGCTGCAATTCAAATGCAGTCTTTGTATCTGGTAGTTTTAAAAATATAAAGAAATATTGTGGTTTAACATTTTAAAGTACCTGTATCAATCCAAATTGTTTTTTCTTCACTGTTCATTTGGACTGTTTTCTGTGTTATTTTCATTATGAACAACTGTGTTGGGCTCATGCACTTTATATATCACTGTACACATGCCTTTCCAAATACGAGGTGTTTCCTGTTGAATACTGCATGCTGTGATTTATTTTTTTTGACATTGCACATCCTTCTTGAGAATAATATTCTAAGTATCAGTATTCCATCAACTTCAGTGAAAGTACTGATCCTATTCTGTAATTAGCTGGTCATGACTGGTATACCCTGTCGAAGCGTGACTGTGGAACTAGACCCTACCATCAACAACAGAAAATAGTGCTGATCTTAGTTATGGATAGGCGTATATTGCTACTAGTATCTTCTGTTAATGTAGGCATAATGTTTTATGAGTATACTTTGGGATTGCTTGATTGCATATCTGCCTGGAACTCTTCATTAAAAGACAAAGCTCTTTCTCTGGATTGGCACATTTTGTCAAAGGTTTAAGCTGCATATATTTTTGCCTCTGGTTGGGCTTGTCCCAGAGCCATACACCTCCTCCTTAAAATGAGTTCTATGGATATTGCAGGGCACAGGTGCCTGAATTTTAACAAGCCAGGTAGCCCTCTTTCAGGAAGTATGAGAACTCGATATTTGTCTTAGGATAGCAGTTTAATGTTCTGCAGCTAAGTATCATGATTTTTTTGTGCCCACTTTTAAGGGCCTTGGGGGTAGTTGTAATCTGAGGAGGGGTAGGTTGGCTTTTTTGACATAGATTTGCATGTTATTTTACATGTATGCATATGAAAAAAGTCTTTACCTTTTTAATAAAGAACTAGTAAGCATATTTCAGTCATCTCTTGATTCCCTTTCAGGCAATATTCTTACACAGTCATACCCATTTATATAGTCATACATTGAAAAAGCTCCATGTTTGCGGAGTCTTCTTTTTTACTGAAGTCTGAATATTATACTTTTATCAGCAGTACTGATCAAATGTAATGAATGCTGAAGAGCTTAAATTCTGGGAACCATAAATAGCGAGATGTAAAATTCTCTTATGCAACATCGACATCAGGGATTTTTTAAAATATAAACCACTAGCCAAGGCAAATAATTTTTTGTATTATTAATACTTGCGTTAGAAAAGCTTTCTCCTGTGCCCTTCCCCTTCCCCCCCCCCCCCCCGCTTTTTAATTTACAGAAGACTGCGACTGCGAAGGATATTTCGACAGACAGTACATAGGCGAGAAAACAAAATCCCTTCCCTCTTCCCTAACACCCCCTGCAAAAAAAAGGAAACCAAACCAAAACAACAAAAAAAACCCACCCCACAAAAAACACACTTACACCTCCCTGTTTCTACCCGTGGATACATAAATTGGATCAATTCGGTCAGTATTGACCTAAGTCATTCCATCAGTACGGGAACCTGCCCGAGACACCACTGGATATTAAAACTCCAAATCACATTCTCCTGCTGAAGTGCACATCTGTTCTGTAAAAAGGCTTCCCAGAACGAGCTCCCTCACCTAACACCGTCCTGCTCGGCAGAGGAGGGCGCTTGGGCAAGAAAGACACTACTTCTTTGGTACAAGGACTTTTATTTTATCTCTCCAAAGACGAACGCACTCACGCGATGCTTCCTGCATTGGAGGCTATCCTGGGCCACAGATCCGCACACTCCTTAGCCACGGGGCCTGTGATGGCAGAGCCTGGAAGAGAGACAGAGATGACAGCGCATCAGAGGCCGGAGCAGGGGCAGAGATGGCGCAGGGCAGTGTTTCACACAACAACTGGTGCAGCCAACTGTGCTCTCCTGAGTCCAAGGAGAATCTGGCTCCTTCTGCCCCGGAGAGCGCAGCCCCCCTGCCCGGCAACGCCACCCTACCACCCCTCTCCACGTTCCCCTTCACCCAGTGCAACGGGGTTCTTGTCCGCACCTTTCATTTCACCTTTATTATTTACTATCACTCCCGCATTGTCTTCAAAGTAGAGGAACACACCATCTTTTCTCCTGTACGATTTCCGCTGCCGAATGACCACTGCCGGGTGGACTGCAAAGAGAAACGAGCGCCTTGGTATCGCAAACATCACATTACACGGTCCAGCAACAGCCGCCCCAGAGGAACTGTTCTGCTGCAGCACCGAACTCAACGCGCGGGTTTGGGGTTGGGTTTTTTTGGGTCTCGTATTTGCAGCGCTTTGCTAGGAGCAGCTACAGTTTGTAGCCAATAGCACGCTTCAAACTGATCACGTAAGACTTATGGCTGCACCTACACACAGCCAATTCAGTGTTTTTCCACTTCCCACCTTTATTTCTAAACGTACCATCAATTCACAGACAATACTCAATGAGAACTCCCTTCCCCTCCAGCACAGCAGCGAACCTTCTTTTCCGAGGTCGAATATGACACCGCTGATTGAAATGAGCAGCACAGGCTGCCACTTCACCCAAAAGCGGTGCCTTTGCTCTGCCCTTCCACGACAGCTCGCTGAGCCACTGCGCATAGACCCAACGAGTGCTTTTCAGAAGGGTGGAGACGATGCTCCAGAGATTCGTGCTCGCCTTCCGCATCAGTTTGAGGAAGGAATCGTCTTTCACTTCGACGAGCGGCCTCTGCCTCTCGATCCCCGAAGGAGGGACACTGCAGCGCAGGCGGGCTCTGCCCTGGCACAGCGGGACTCCCCACCCCTCCCGCACTCACCCTTCTTCCTCAGCTCCGGCTTGCCCTTCTTGACAGTCGCCATCACCATGTCACCCACGCCGGCCGCCGGCAGCCTGTTCAGGCGCCCCTTGATGCCCTTCACCGAGATGATGTACAGGTTCTTGGCCCCTGCCGAGAGAAGCGTGGCATTACCTGGGATGCTGCGGCAGCCGCCTCCCACATCAAATCACCGGCTGAAGCGAACAGTGCAGGCTGCTGCTTCACCCAGCAGCGAGGTTTTGCTATCTCCATCCCTGACATCTCATTGAGCCGCGAGCACAGACCCAGGGAGAGCTTTGCGGAAGGAAAAATCAGTTTTTAGGAACCCATCCAGCAGCCGGTTGGCCTCTGCCGCCCCAAGGGACCCCCCCGCCCAGGCAGGAACCCTGCGGCGGCCGCGCTCACCCGTGTTGTCGGCGCAGTTGATCACCGCTCCCACCGGAAGACCGAGGGAGATGCGGAACTTCGCCCCCGAGGAACCGCCGCGTCCTGCGGGGGGAGAAGAAAGTTAACGACCGCGGCGACGGAGCACAAACGGGGCCCAGGCAGCGGGGAGCCAGCCTGGCCCGGCCCGGCCTCCCGCGGCCCCTCCAGCCCGGCCTGCGCCTCCCGGGATGGGATCAGCGACACCGGCTGCGGCCGCCGCTCCAAGCCGGGACCGAGCACCGCTCCCCGCGTCCCGCTCCGCCAGACCCCACCCGAGCGGCGACCCCAGAGCCGCCCGCCCCGGGACGCGGTGGGACAACGGATGGAGCCGGATACCCACACTCCCCCCCTCACCTCGCTTCGACATCTTCGCGCCGGAAGAGACGCAGGCTCGCGGAGCACGCCGGGATAACAGGAAGCCCCGCCCACCCCGCTCCGGCGGACGTCACGTGGCGAGCGCCGCTTCACGTGGCAGCGGGGAAAATCACGTGGCGCTAGGCACGGGTCCCCGCCGCGCCCCCTAGAGGCGGCGGGGAGCGGCACCCCCTCCCGTAGCGGAGGGAGGGGACGGGCGCAGCCGCGGCCCGGCTGGAACCCCACCCCCCACCGCGAGCCACGGGGCGACTCGGCCCCGCCCGGGTGGGAAATAAAAAAAAATAAATAAAATAGAAAAAGAAAGAGGGGGCACCCGGATTTGAACCGGGGACCTCTTGATCTGCAGTCAAATGCTCTACCACTGAGCTATACCCCCGTCGGCTCACTGTTTAGCGTCGCGCCCCCTTCCGCCACGCCACCGCCCGCGAGGGCCTGGCCAGCGCGACTCCCCGCGGGCCCGAGGCTGCCCGCACCGCGCGGGCTGCGGGGGCTGCGGGGCGAGAAGCGGGATGGGCCGTGTTGTGTGCAGGCTGGGGTGAGACCTTCTCGCTCCCTACAACCGCCCGTAAAGAGGGAGTAGCGAGGCGGGGGGTGCACGCTTCTCCCAAGTAACAAGAGACCGAACAAGAGGCGATGGCCTCCAGCTGCGTCAGGGAAGGTTTACATTGGAGGTTGGGAAAAATTTTCTTACTGCGAGAGCGGTCAGGCGTTGGACCAGGTTGCCCAGGGACGTGGGGGTATCCCCATCCCTGGAGGGGTTCAAAACCGCGTGTGGATGTGGCACTTTCGGATGTGGTTTAGCAGGCACGGTGGGGTTGGGGTGATGTTGGCCTTGGTGACCTTAGCGGTCTTTTCCAACCTTAACGATTCCATGATTCTACGATCAGAAGGAATCACCCCACTCTGGGGTTTGCCTCTGCAGGAACTTTTCAGCCCTGCGATTCTGCAAATTCCACTGCAATTTAACCACAAATGAAAGAGTTTTTTGCCTTGTGGCAATAAGTGATTTCTTATTTACCCAAGGGTTGCCTGAATCTGATTTCAGGAGGAAAGAAAGCACGAGCAGTGCTGCTTGGAATACTGCATCTGCTGAGCCCTCTGGGCGCTCTGCGTAGAGCAACGAAAGCATCTCGTCAGCTTGAGAGCAAATAACGGGAAATACATATTTAAGACAATAACTTCAGAAAGCAGAGAAGGATCCTGTTATTTCACGGCTATAAAATCGACTGCTAACGGTAAACACGTGGTTTGCAGCTAATGAGAGACAGGCACCAAAGCACTCTCAGGCCTAAGAATGTAAACATACTGCAACGCAGTGGCACCCCGCACATCGCGTCGAGCGGGGTCCCAGGATGTCACCGGCCATCCGTCAGCCCTGCAGAGTCAGCAGGAGGAAAGCGCAGGCCACGCCACAGCATCCACCCCGCTGAGGGGCCGGATGCCACAGGCACTAGGCACAATGCAGCTCAGGGAAAGAAAAAAGATGAAGAAAAGCTGCAGCTGGCACCGGGCCTCAGTGGAGTGATGCCCTCGGGAAGCAGCACTGGTGCTGCGCACCCAGAACGTCTGGGTGACGGAGAGCCTCCCTCCGCCGGCAGCATCTCCCGAGCCAAGAGAGGAAAAGCCACGCGCAGCATCCCAAAGAGCTGGATCAGCAGAAAAGCTCGGCTTATTTTAAGCCACGATGGGCCAGGAAAGGGTGGGAGGCTGGTTCGAGGGGCTGGGAAGCGTTGGATGAGGTGATCAGAAGGGGAAGGAGTGGGCACCTTTGTGAGAGGAGCAGATAAGCTGCTTTTAAAACGAAGGAAGCCAATTTTAAGCCGTATCCTGAAACGAATAAGGGGGAAGAGAGCCGAGCGCAGCCTCGCTGGGTGTGGGTGTGCGTTATTAAAGCCTGCCTGCAAACAGCGATTGCCGAGGCTCGTGCTTTTATATCAAGCTCTGGGAAGGGAGAACATTGGGGGGAATTAAGGTGTCATTATCTCCTGATAGAAATCGAATTAATGAGGCTTTTGTCAAGTAAGAACCCAAATCGACGCTGCCCACCTGACGTCACGGAAGGAAAACACGCAGGAAAACCCTGCTCGCAGCGGGGCTGTGGGTCACCCCACGGGGCCGGGGCCGGCCTGGCAGAGCCGCTTCTGCTCCCACTGATATATTTAAATAAAATTGACAAATTTAAACCCTCTTGGGAATCGGATTTGGTCAAAACCAGCGCTGGAGAGGAGAGTGCTCCCTCTCGCTCGTGGGGGTCAGCACCTTGCCTTTGTGCATCAATTCCCGCTTAAAAAACCCCGCCGTAATTCATCACAACGCTGTATTATTTGAAATCATAAGGTGAAATCACGCGGGGGGGGGTGGAAATAACAGGAAAAAAAGCTGAAAATCCGATCTCAGGGGGCACCCGGATTTGAACCGGGGACCTCTTGATCTGCAGTCAAATGCTCTACCACTGAGCTATACCCCCATGTACTTTTTGTATTGCTGCGTGATCACTTACTGCGACTCCACGCGTGCAAACGGATTGAGGGGAGGGGGAGAAGGAAAGCGCACACCCGCCCACGCCGCCCTTTGCGCTGCGGGGGGGGTGCGGTGGACCTGTGCGTGCATGCGCGCGTGGGTGAGCGCCCCGCCCACGCGCGCCCCCGAAGCCCCTCCCCTTCC
>Ga0065711_1038327_pt1 | contig 18895 bp, 10 predicted proteins | sample Hoacrofraction12_FD_59098 | JGI IMG/M metagenome (GOLD analysis project Ga0065711, IMG submission 59098) | Hoatzin crop microbial communities from Cojedes, Venezuela - Epithelial fraction 12 v2 (version 2) | ecosystem: Host-associated > Birds > Digestive system > Esophagus > Crop | place... | reverse complement strand
CCTCACACACGGAGGGGGCGGGGCGTGTGACGCGCCAGCATCGGCCCCGTCCCTCGCCCGGAAGATTGGCGAGGGGAGGCGCTTCGGAGTCCGCCTTTCCAACTGGTTTGTCCCTCCGGCCGACCTGTGGCGCTTCCCCCTCCTCCCCTTCGTCATGGAGGGCGCCGCCGCCGCCTCCTCCGAGGGCCTGCGCCATGCCGAGTACGCCAGGGTGGCTACGGGCGCCGGCAAGGGCCAAGCCGAGCTGGACCGAGGGCTGGTGAGCGCGCCGGGGGGCTGGGGTAGGCTGAGGAGGGGAGAGCAACAGCCAGCTCGACCCCTTCTCCTCCGCTCCTCCCTCCCGCTGCCCCAGAGCCGGGGTCGCCGCTCCCCTTGGCCTGGTCCCCCCCCGCGAGCCCGTGTGGCGGTTGGGCCCCCTGTCTGGGCCATGAGGCCGCCTCCCGCCCTGCTTCCCAGCCATCCCTCCCCCCCCGCGGCCTATCGGCAGCCCAGGCACGACCAGACAAGGCCTAAAATTTCGCTGCCCCTCCGCGAAGAGATGATACCCGTGAAGTTTCACCTGCCGTGCGAGTTTTATTACCGCAGGCTTAAGCGTTAATGGTCCTGTGGAGCTCTGCTTCAGAACACTGATCCTCACCGGGTGTTTTGTCATGTGGGAGAGGCTGGGTGGGCCTGGAAGCGGAGGCAAAATGCCTCCAAAGTTTGCTATGCTGTTACCGTGCTGCGGTGGGATGGGTGTTGGAACTATATCCCCTTCCTTCGTACTGGTCGCTTCGGCTAGTGCGTGGGACGGTGGGTTCTCTTTGGGAAAAAGCTGGGAAAAATGCATGGATCTGTGCCTAAAGCACTGGATGCTGAAGGTCTCATGGTTTTGAAGTGGCTTTACATGTGTATTTGCCATACTTCGTTGTGTGCATGCTGTTGTCTCTACAACATTTATTTTTTTAAAAAAAATACAATTCTTAAATATCATTCTAAGTTACTTATTCATTGTTACTACATCCTAGGACTTTCTTTTTTTTTTCCAAACAGAGCATTTCTGTGTATTTAACAGTAAGCTGTATAATCTCAAGAAGTTTACTCTGAAACTCATTATTGTCATGTCCATGCGCTCTCCCCGTGGAATCCTAGCAGGGAAATGCCTTGTGAATTTTCTGGAGCCCTTGGGTCTTCTTACCTATCTGGGATAAAATTTGCTTGTGGGGTTAGTATGGTTTGCTTGTTTGAGTGAGTTGTGTGCTGTCAGGTTCTTACTAAGATCCAGAGACTGTGGTAGGTTTTTAGGGGACTAGGTTCTAGATTGCTATGATTTTCTATCAAAACTTATTCTTCATCCGGGCCTTTCAGTGGGGAATAAAGTATTTTTCAAGCATATCTACACTGCAAACTGTTAGCGTATGGTTGGCAGTAGAAGCTACTTCAGAAACTTCTCTAGATGGTCTTATGCAGATAGTTAATGGAAAAAAGGACAGTACCCATGCTTACTGCATTCACGGTTAAGGAATTCAGAAGGGGGTGAAGTTGCGTATAACCAAATTCTAAAATTTTGCCAGAAATAGCCAGATCAGCTGTAGTGCTGTGCATGTGTTCCTCTGACGTACAGGGTTAATGAGGCTGCCTTGCCACGGTGGAAGGAAAGAGTAGTAGGAGAAGCAAAGTCTCACAGCAGCATCCACCTCCAGGGCTGAAAGAGCTCTGTTCAATATCCTACCTTGAATCTTGGTTGTGAGTTCTCCTGTGTGTTAGCTGTAGTCACCTTATGTGTGCCACTTTTGTGGTTGTTTTACAAAAGTGTTTGGAGCAACAGAAGAACAACATAGAAGCATAAGGAGTCTGTTCTCAAAGACAGCTGCAAGAGGCCGTTGTTAATTAACATATGCTCAACAAGATTGATTTGAATGCCATATCGCAGCACTTCTACTAGTGAATCGGTTGCTCAGGTACTGTTTCCTATGAAAAAATGTAAAATTTTAGACATAGTTTTATATACAAACCAAAAAAGTACTGTAAAATAGATGACACGACATGAGGACTGGGTGTGTGTGGAGAACAGGATTTGGCTGAAAGTACTTTTAATTCACTGTTGGAAAATAAATTGAATTTCATACGAAGGTAAGACTGGAAGGAAAACATTAAATTATGAAATCAAATCTGTTGCAGACAGTTTATAGTATAATCCCACTTCAAAATGTATCTGGACTCTTATAGTGTTAATTAGGTCATTTGCTCTGAAACAGTCTGCTAATAAGTAGCTGTAGTAGCTATGCTTGTGAAGAATAGAAGCCTTATTCTAGCTTCCATACCAAACAATCATTGATTTCAGGTTGTCCTGGTTTCAGCTGGGATAGAGTTAATTTTTGTCTCAGTAGCTGCTGTGTTTTGGGTTTAGTAGGAGAAGAATGTTGATAACACTGATGTTTTCTGTTATTGTTGTGAAAACAAGGACTTTTTTCCAGTTTCTGATATTCAGCTGATGAGCAGGTGTGCAGGTGCTGAGAGGGAGTGTAGACATACAGCTAGCCAAGCTGAACAATGGAAATATTCCATACCATAGACTCATGCTCAGTTTACGGATGGGGGTTGACGGGGGGGTAGGAAGCTCTCTTCTCTTCTTGCTTTGGTGAGTTTGAATCCCCTCTTGTCCAGGAGTTTGAAATTTTTTCGGAATTTGGCAAACTTCGTGATTTCCGGGTTCCGTGATTGCTACTGAGGGACTGACTGTGACTTGGTTGTCAGGTGGTGAGAAAAATTATACTGTATATAGTTGGTTTTGCATATTCGTTATTATCAGTAGTAGTAGTATTCTTTGTTGCCTTATTATACTGTCTTTATGTCAAGCCATGAGTTTTCCCTTTTGTCCATTCTTCTCCCCATCCCGCGGTTGGGGAGAAGAGGATGGATAAGCGAGCGGCTGTCTAGTGCTTAGCTGCTGCCTGCTGGGTTAAGCTATGACACAGGTCAAGAATTTTCATTTAAGGGAAGAAGTTTCAGAAACATTTTTGTACACTTGGTTAATATGCCTGAATATCCTACTTCTTAGCAGGATACAGCACTTAAAAAAAGACAACAAACCAAACCTTCTTGAAGGAGAAGAGGAATGCTAGAAAAAAATGTAGGAGAAGTTGCAGTGCTAGGAATTACAGAAGTCATTATTTTTTTTTTCTTAGTATGGCTAAGTTAGCAGAGACTGGATTTGAAGTTTGCAGAAAGAGTGTCTCATTCTTCCCTCTTTCTTCTGCTAAAAAGTTAAAAATTTTGAAAATTACATATTAAATTAAATTACATATTAAAGCATTAGGCCACAGATCTCTATGCTAACAGTATACGATGTATACCTCTAAACATACTGTATGCTAATTAATATGCTTTATCCTCTTTTGTTTGCCAAAAACTTTAGCAAGTCAGGTCTTGCAGTTGCCTTTCTAACGTGTGTGTTTTCTTATACACGTTTCTGAAAAGAATGAAGAAAAAATCAGTTTCTGCAGATTTAGCAAAACTTTGTTTTATGTTTTTTTTGCATCTGGGAGGTTTCGTTACTGAGAGCTGAACTACGTAGTAAAATGAAAATACTGAGATCAGCAGAATAACATAGGGCTGATCACTAGCCTTTGGGAGCTGATTCATTGAATAAAGAAAGGGACAGATGTTACTTTTTAATCTTTTATTTCTTTATTTTTCCCTCTTGGATCTTAAAGCTTTCATTTAAAACCTACATCTTAGAAATTCCTTCATGGCATTTTTTGAAGGGGGGGAAGGTCAGTTCTGTCATAATTGAATTTATGGGGGTTTTTTTTAGCCTTTATGAGTCTGAAGTAAAATGCAGTTTCAAGCAATGAGAGACAAAAAATGGTTGTGGTGGTAGCTGTATTAGCATGCTGTAAATGAACTAATCCCTTCTGCAGTGATAGTGAGTTGCTTTCATTTAATATTGACATGAAAAGAGTGCAATTAATGAAAGCTTTACACTTTATACTCTGCATTTCAAAGCACCAAACTAACCTTGACTTACTCTTCTAAATAACAACTGAGTTAAGTGAGAATGGAAAAGGAAACAGAGTCAAGCTGGACTGAAAAGATTTACTGGTTAGTACTTGAAGTTGCCACTAATTTTATGAGAGGGGCTGTGTCAGTAAAAGACAAACCGTGCAATATTTCTTACATTGATTGAAATTCAGTTTTTATCACATGTGTATAGTTAGTATATATTCACACCATAACATTCGAGATGCCTTGGTATGACAAGTTACCACTTTGCTACTGTGTTGCAAGTGACTCTTCTCTAACCTGGTCCTAATGCAGATAAGGAGAGTTACCATAAACCAGTATTTCTCAGCTTTTCTGGTGGTTATGCCTCACTTCAAAATGTGAACAATCTTCTGTGCGTCTCTGGCTTGAGCTTTCCACCACTTTTGCCTAGATTTCTGGCTTGTCTTCATGTTCCTTTTGATCCTGTGTGCTGCTATTCTAGAGCTCCTGCCATGCTTTCTTTTTTGCCTGCTGTTTTCCAGGCAGCACTAGCGTTCCACTAGCTGCTGGTGCTTTCCGCTGAGATTGAAATAATGCATCCCAGTGGACATGGCTGACTCTATCAGAGGCCCTTAGGGTCTCTATGCTGTGTTCCCAGACTACTGTGCAAAAACGCTTAAGCTGTTCCTGCACTGAACTGACAGAGCCCAGGTATTATTTATTAGCCTGGTCTCTGTGCTTGGCCTTACCTGTGATGAGGTGTCTGCTGCTAATGCCTTGTTGCAAACTGCATACCTTGTTGCAACATGCATACGTTGTAAACCGCTGAATTAAACCACCTTTTTGGTGGCAAAGCAAGTATAACTTAATTTGGACAAGCACAAGCTAATAAATACATATTTTTTGCCAGTGTGATCATTTCACACATTGTTGAGCTCTTAATTGACTGTAACCACTTAGTAAAAGATTCTCACTGTCACTCTGAACTAGTCCAGGAAAGTCTCTTGAATATAAATCCATGGTCACAAATCACAGAAGAGAATAACAGAGGATTTCTATAGGGTGATATTTTCAGAAATGTTGTGGGTGTTTCTGGTTAGTGTCTAAACAGAGGATTAGAGAAACTTTTTAGTAGGTTTGAATATTGAGAACCTGGGAAAACCAATTTGTGAGAAGAAATGAAAAGAACTTCAGTGAGGAGATGAACTGTGTGCTTCGTTATTTTATGTCTTCTGCCATTTAAGGTAATGTACTTATATTTTTTTCATGGTCTAAAGATGAGGGGAAATTTTGTGGAACTGAAAGGAACAACAGACATAAAACTACTACATTATTTTTACATTTAGAAATGTATGCTAATATCGAGACTGAAGACTACACTAAAATTCAAGAGTTAGGTTACTAAAATGGGATAGACAGGCAAATTTTTGAGGCAAAAACTCTCCCAGTCTTAACTTTGGAGCTCCACTTTCAGTATGTTTAGTGAGTCTTTTTTTTTCCGACTAGAAATCACTAGGTAATTGCCGTATTATGTTATGCAGATAGCTAGAATAGCCCCATCCAGGTGGGTGGGGGGGTAGGTGCTTAGTTAAAATGCATAGGATGCAGAAGCTAGCTGTAGAGGAATACAGCTGCTTCTAGCTGAGCTCAGAGCGGGCTACCACTTTTTCCATGCTGCGCTCAATACCCCAGGCAGCAGTCATGGCAGTTTGCCTTCAGAGCTGAAGCTGTAGGAGCCACTGGATGTGATGGCTCTAGAAGGCTTTAAAACCGGCATTTCCCAGCTCGTCCCCTGCTCCCTCTCTGTCTAAAAATGAGATTGGGTACAGTCAAAGACAGAGAATTTTAGCCTCGTGAATCTTGGTAGCAAAGGCAGCTTGGCTCCAAATCCAGTTATTAGGGCACTCACATTAAAATTTGGGCTTTAAGTCCTGCTGTCAGGCTTATTGGTAGAAAATGTATAAACCAGTTATTGGGTAGATGCAGAAGTCAGTCATATATAGAAGAGACAGTCTGGTGATAAAAGCATTTTCACTGTTGTTACGTTTTGAATTCAAGCTAAACAGGCCTAATCTGATTTCTCGTGTTTTCCTGGGGGAAAGTTCAAGGCATTACTGAACTACTGTATGATAAGGCAAGTAGTGCCACAGATGACTTTATTTCATTTGTTTCAAAGATTACATGTAGGCTGTTTGGAAGTGGTGAAATGTCCCCAACGCTTGCAATGCTCATTACCCTTCTTGAATTCTGCAAGTGAGACTTTCTGAAGTCAGTCTCTTCTTCAAGGTTTACTACATATCTTTCAGCAGCTTCTTGTTCAGCGTGGAAATACTTCTTATTGCCCTTATTGAGATGCCTGACTTTCTTCAAGCAGTGTGTAGGAAAATACATACACCTAATCTGTGGGTTTTAAGTTAGTAAAACGTAGGAGTTACTATTGTCTAAATCAGACATTCAAGTTTTTTTTGTGGGTTTGGTTCCAAGAGCTTGGTTAGACTTAAAGCGAATTTTAGCTGATAATGAACATTGTTGGAAATCTGTCTGAAGTCTGCCAAGTTACCAATATTTGTACTCTAAGATAGTCCAGCCAGTGACTGACGCTAAGTAATGAAAAGAGGTTACCGGGCTTCATGTCTCTACTGGGGCTTCCACGAGTCAAAGCATGAAAGCTGGAAGACACGTACATTTCTGGCCGTAGTGTTTAACATTAGTATTTCAATACCATTTTTAAGCAATGTCATGGTGAGATTCCCAGTGAAGGACTTTGTAAAACAATATTTTTTTAAGCTCTTCATGTTTTTGTAATAAACCAATGCTTTCTGTTATGTACGATGTTGAACTAGTCTGCACAAATAATTTGAAGTAATCCTGAGTAGTTGTCTGCCTTGTGTTTTTATCATTACATACTATGAGCTGCTTTGTCAGTGTGTGTTCACCAATTTGCTGATGGGTAGTTCCAGGTTAAACCTGATGCTTTGGCATGGGTTAATGGGACTGAACTATGGAATCTAATGTAGCCTGTAGAATACAGAACATCTTAGTTATAAATTATATATGAAATGTCCACATCAAACATCAGAAATACTCTCTGTTAAAGTAAAAGGTGCATATATTTCAGATTAGAATTTGCATGTTATTCTGATTCCTGTTTTTCTGCTTTAGGCTAGAACTATGATAGCAGTTGGACTTGGTGTTGCAACTGTTGCGTTTGCAGGTAAGCTAAATTACCGGTTAAGTGTGGAACTGTCCCTTGTGAGCTGCTGTTTCCAAAAGGGTTGATGAAGTTTTTGTGAATATAACTACTGGAATGTTGCTTAAGAGTACTATGGAGAATTGTGTCCAGTTGTAGTTCCTGTCCCTTCAAAATCCTTGACCTATTTTACAAGATTCTTTTTGAAAAGTCGCAGCTGGAGAAACTAATTTTATGGGCAGCAACTAAAGGTTCCATCTTCTTTTTGTCTGCAAAACGTAAAGTGGAAAGTTTACTTTCTTTCTTTGATAATGTATTGCAAAGTGGAGGATCTTTAGCACAGAAGAGTGCAACTGGATCTTGTGATGTGAAGGTAATGCTAGACAAATTCAGACCGAGAAAAACAGAAGGTTTTAGTGACTACACTCATTTATCATACTAAACTGTTCCCATAGTACATTGTTTTATTACTTGAACTCTTTGCATCTGGACTGTATGTTCTTCTGAAAAATGGGTCCTAGTCTGAACACAGGGCATGGGCTTAACATGATTTATACTCTGGTTACTCAGACTAGATAACTATGGTCTGTTCTGGTTTTGAAATACACAGCTCGATTTCCATTATTTTCAGCATACAAAAGCAGCCATGGTCAGCTGTGTGCAAACGCATACATCAAGAATAGAGGCAATAGATACACAAGTTGCACTGAACTTCAGCAGATATTTTCTGGGTGCAGCTGTGTTGCGTTTTTTGATTAGGGGAAGGAAGGATAAGATCTTTGGTGATGTACACCCATTAAGCAGTTGGTTTATCTATGTGTTTGTGTAGAAGCAGAAGAGGAATGCCCTTAGAATTTCTTCTACTGGTTGAGCCGAGTAATTAATAGCAGCTAGCAAAGAAGTGGTAACAAAAAGTGTTAAGAAGAAGGTGAAGTAATATATTAGTACATCACAGCATGTTCAGCAGTGATACTTTTCACAATGGTTTTAATTTCTGTGTTAGCATATGGATGCATGGCGTATTTGAAGAGTGAAAACATGATGCTGTTTGAATGAAGCAGAGGCACATTTTATGAAACATTTTTCCATTGTGTGTAATAGTAAGTTACATTGCTAATGAATAGTTAATCAGAACAATAATTTGGGAGAGGATACTTACAGGAAAATCCTCCAGTAACGTGGCGCAAATCTTCATTCTGAAGTTGATAGACCTGCTTTGTACTTCTGAGAACACAGTCTAACAGAGTTCCCCCTAGCCTTTCCTAGCTATAGACATTAACTGCTGGTGGGAAGTTGCATGGCTGTGAATCCCGGAAGATCCTCTCTCTGTAACAAAATGAAAAATGTAGTACTTAGAAAACGTGTGATTAAGCACACAACATCACAGCAAGAAACATGTAGTACATAGATTTCTTTTTTTGAAGACATAACCTTTGAACAGTATTTAATAAATAATGTATATCCAAAGCTAACATTTCATACTGTCCTTTTTCTTAAAATTCACAAGGCAGATATCTTCATTTATCATATTGAAATGCATTTAAGTTTATTTTGTGAATAAGCATAATGGATTTTCGCAGTCCATGACTAGGTGTTTAGATGAAGTTTATTAAACTTCTCCTCTTTCCTCCCCCAGTAATGCAAAAATTGAAAAATGTAAACCATAGCAAGTTCACTGTGGGACTTCGACTGGGCAGGGTCCAGAAACGTCTGTTGAGGGAACATGTTGAAAAGCAGTAAAATGCAGTGGTGCAGTAGAGTGAAAAAACGAGACAAAAAGATTAACAAGGAAGGATTTTGATTTTCTTGTTTTAATCCAAAATTCTTTCTGCTGTAAGATGATGAGCATAAGTTGGAGGCTTTTTTTTCTTTCCTTTTAGTGAAGGTTGGTTATAATTTCATTTAACCTCAATGTTTTTCAGGTCGTTATGCTTCCCACCTTTGGAAACCATTGGAGCAGGCAATTACAGAGACAGCAAGAAGGATTTCAACTTCTGTAAGTTTGGAGGTTACTTTATGCTATATTTATGATCTTATATTTCAAGTATTTAGAAAGGACACATTTTATTTTAAATTCAGTAAGTGCCACTTGAATTTTTTTTTTTTTCCACAGGTAGGGGTGCTCCTTACTGTGTATGTTCTGGCATATTATCTGGTATAGTTTAAATCCTTGTAGATGAAGCTGTATCAAAAGATGTTTGTGAGTTTGATGAACAGTTCTGATTTTCCTGGTGATGTTCTGTGTTTCAGAACTCTTTGCTAGGAAGTGTATGATAAATTGTTGAAGTGCACTGTGAGAAAATTGCTCATTCATAGACATTACAAAGTGATGACATGCAGTTTCATTTCAAGAAGCTAAAAATGAAAGAATTTAATCATTTTTCTTTCAGATACAGTGTTAAAAATTAAGATGACAAATTGATCAACTTCTAGAGAAGCTTGCTATAGAAAGGGCGAAGCTTGTTTTCTTGTTCACGAGTTGTCTTTTTTTTTTCTTCCCCAGCTAATTTGAACTGTTAACCAAGTTGTTTTTCTTTGTTTTGCCCTACATATTTAAAAATACAATTATAAGGTAAAAAATAGAGGTAGAGTGTTGTGAGAGGAGCATATGCAGGGAATATTCAAGAGCATTGACTTTTTGCTTCAGTGACTGTACTGTCCTCTGGTGAAAAACTAAGTATGTACCATTCCTGTGATTGAGTTAATTCCTAATGAGGTAGGTGTCTGCTTGTGGCAGTGTATTCTTTCGGAATTCATAGTCTGTGAACACTTACCCAGAGTGGAAGGAATATAGTTCCCCTCTTGATGCTGATTGGTGAGGGTGTTGAAGGAGGAGTTGTTGCAGATTGTTATTTCCTGAAAAGTATATTAAAGGTAGGGGTTTTTTTTAAAAAAGCGATCATTAATGTTATACCTATTAATGTGAGGTCGATTCAACACAGAGCCTGTTGGACAGATGCTAGAGTCCAAATTCATTTGCCATCTGTACTTCGTGCTCATGTGCTGAAGGTGCAAGCTGGATCAATGCAAGCTTCCCGGGGAGGGGGAGACACGAAACATGGGCTGTCTCTTGGGGGTTGGTCCACACGTATTCTTAATTGCAATGTCTGTCAGCGGTGTTCTTATTTGCGATGTCTGTCAGCCAGAAACGGTGCGCTTGGATCAGTTCTTGCTCTCTGTCCTTCTATTGCATTGCTGTTCTGAGACCAATACCAATTTTATTTTTTTTTTCCCCTTTCAAAGTATTTTTTTGAGAGATTCCCAAGTTGCCTGCCAAAACAGCAGAGGGGACTTTAGGTACTGGAATTAAATTGCTTTTGTATGATATGGATACAGTCTGACTTGCAAGCTTGCTAGAAGTAGCTAGCAAGAAGGACATGTGGCATCAGAATAGGGAGTGCTTCAGTCTTCACCCTCTCTCCCAGCAGTTTTACTCCAGCATTTCTTCTTCTATCCATTTGTAGACATAGGCTAGAGAATCTAAATTCAGACATGTTCACATAAGAAAGCAGGCAGTGGCTCTTTTTAACACCTTGAAATATGACATGCTGCTGCACAGTGAGGTGTCTTGTTTCTAGGAAACTGTACCCCTCAGTACTGGTGTACTGGCTGAGCCAAGCTCATTACAGGCCTGTCTCGTTTTTACCACAGTGACTTTCACAGTCCTTCAGAATTCATGAGCCACCATAAAGAAAAACCCAGGAGCTTCTGCATTCTCAGTGTTCCTAGTCCTTGGAGCTGCATCCTCTGTCTGCCTTCACATCCTGCCTCACATCCATACTCAGAATTGTGTGTTGATTTCCAGTAGAGTATCTCTCTTCTTCTGTCTTATTTCTGAACTGGAAAATATAAGTTTTCAGTGTAAGACAAGATCTGCTGAATACAGTAAAAACTCTCCCTGTTTGTCATTAACCGTATGCATTTGTCACCTTTACATTTGTGAGGGTAGTGATTTTTCTTCTGCAGTCTTTGTCCAAATTTAAGACCCTTGTATAATTCTTAGCCAAGATTATTTGTTCTTTACTAAACTACAGCTACTACTTTCTTGGATTGTATTTTTTTCCAAGTTTTTTTTCTTCTCCCCTTTACAGTCAATTATTTCCTATTTATAGTTTTTCCTTAAAATAGCAGAGAAAACATTAGGTACCAAGATCCTATGTAAGTGCTTATTGTCTGAACTTCGTATTTTAGTGACTTGACAAGATTTTATTTGGGGAATGTGAAGCTGCTGAGTATAATCTGTGGATTAGCACTTTCATCACATTTCTTTACGCATATTGCCCTCTAAACTACGCTGACAAAGGAAATCAAGCAGTTAGTACTTCTACCTGTGCTTACTGGAAAAAGCATCTCACGTGACATTTAGTGTCTAGGCTTACTGTTACTTTACTGGTGTCCTATAGTGGTCAGAGGCACCTAACTTGGTCACTGTAATTTTCAGTGGTTACTCTAGCTTTGTAGAATCAAACCCTTTCCCTCATCACCTCCTTTTTTGAGAGACTGTGAAGCAGCTGCCTATTTAAAAGCTAGCTGGTTCTCTCTGTGAGCTGCCGTTCTTCCTCACCCTATTTGTAGTTCTACTCCACTCCTCCCCTGTTTGCAATAGAAGTCACAGTTCACGTTGGTTGTAGTCATGCGAGGTGATCCAGATGCTGTTCATCCTTTCTTCCTCCTCACTAACAAATGACTTGGGTAAGGTCAGGTTGAGCAATTATGAAGTGATCGTTTAAAAGGCCTGCTTGCTGTATCTTGAATATCTGACACTTTCTGTTTCCTTACCTAAATAAATAACGTGCACAGTCAACAAGTGCACTCATCTTCTAGTCCAAAATAGTAAGTAAAGGCAAGTAAAAGTGTTACGTTTTATTCTGAATTTCTACCTCTCATTTAACTTTAACTTACAGTAGTTAAATATATATTCTTAAATATGAAGTGTAAATGCTGCTGTAATTTATTCCTGAAGTTTTCTACCATCTTTTTTTCAGTGGAGAAAGATATAGGAGGAAACATTGTCATTTCCTCTCTCTGACAAGTCACAGTGCTCATTTCCAGAGAAACACTTTTTTACTTTGAGCCTAATTTTGTTACTGGTGTCACAAATGCCAGTGACATTGTTTTGTTTCTGTGTGTAGTGACAAGTGTCTGTTGCCTGTAGAAGGTGCATAGCACTAAGTAGTCATCTGGCTTTTCTTCCTCAGACAGGCCTTAATGCTGTTAATTATAATGGTAATATTTCCTTAAAATGTGAATTAAAAAAAAGGGGGAGTATTTCAATAGCATTCATTACCTTTCTTTGTTGAATCAATGATATTGAAGTTTGAAAGATATAGAAGATATTGAAAATAGAAACAGCAATTCTAGGCAAAATGAACTGTCAAAATACTCAAATCCCACAGTCTTGAAAATTCTGTGTTCCAGAAGAAAAGGATGTTTCTATAGCACTTCATCAGAGAATTTTGCACTGTGTTTCCCTTGCTGGATCCGATTCAGCTCAGACTCATAGAGTTCTGAATTGAGAAATAAGGGTAGCAACCATCTCGCTTGTCCTTCATTGAAAATAAAGTTTCCAGAAAATAATAATGCAATTTGCAGTACATTTTATAGATTATTTTTTTTTTTCTAACTGATGTTAAGGAAGTTACAGTTGATCTTAGCAAATTGTAGGTTACATTGTAACACAGCTTCTAAATAGTTTGTTATTGTAGTTTGGGGTTTTTTTTTTTCCTTCTAGTGTTTGTTATTTTTTCAATGGGGGACTGTGTTGGTGGTGGAACAACACATAGAGTTTTCAGTTTTCGAAATTCACTACTTCATATAATATGATGGATGGTCTCAGTTACGGAGTTTTGAATCTCTTACCTGGCGTGGAAACAGTGATTATGCTTTCCTTGTGCTATACCAGGAAAAGTATCTTGAAGATATCACGGTCCAAATAGATTGGATTTTCTTAGCTGACTGCTGTTGTGAAAATTTGCAAGACTGAATAGACATTTGCTGAGCAAGTCTAGCCACTTCTTGTTTCCTCCCCAAACCTATTAATAGCATTTGTTTAGGAAGCAGAGTGGCTTACCTAAGTGTCTAAACAGTAACAACATACAAGGTAATGAGGTAAATTAAATGGTAACCCCTCCCCTCACCCCAAATAGCACAAATAAATGGAGAGCTCATTTTGATGATTTTTCCAGTACAGAATTTGTTTGCAGTAGCCGGGGTTAATAAATTAAGTGTCTAGAACTGCATGCTCATCAAGGAGTTCTCATAACAGAAAAATATCTTGAGTATTGTTTCATTTCATTGCAGCCATTACTTTGAATTTACAGCTAGGCAAAAAAAAAAAAAAATTGCTTTAGTTTGAATAGCGTGCAAAAGTTGTTGCATTAGGGAACTAGAAATTTGCTGTTTCCTAAAATGAAGACTCGTTGTTTCTTCCCCTTATTCTAACCAATGGGAAAAATGGCTTTTATGTCTAATTTCCTTTTGCTTTAAATTCTGTTTACGATCAAGATCTTAATTTAAGAATTGATTATTCTTGCTACATGCTTCACTTCTGAGAAGACAATGTTTTTTATTGATGACTAATTCAACAAACTGTTTTTGTTTATGTGCCAAAGGACATAGACAACAGAATTTTTTTTTCATTCGTCTTGGAAGTGAACCGAATCAAGGCTTCCCAAGGTTAAAATAGCATCAAGGAAGTAGGCTTTAAAAACATGAAAATGTATTTCTGAATTTAAGCCTATTGCCATCCCTCCCTGTTCTCTTATTTCAAATAGTATTTTAGATTAAATCTACCAAGAATGGAGACGAGCTGTGTTGGAGATAATTCAAATACTGCTTTTCTCTATGCGAGTAGTGAACCAGTGTCCTCCTGTATTAGAGCTGTATGCCAGGGTTGAAGGGCAGAGAGGAATTAACCTTTTCAGAAATCTATCTGCACCTAAGCAGCTTTGGGAGAAGCTCTGGAAAATCTTTAAGAGGACATTAAAGTCTGCTTTTGTCTCCTGGCTGTAGTAATTGTTCAGCATCGTTGCAAATTTCTGTGCAGTTCTGCCTCCTCAAGGGTGTTATCTGGTGGACATTAAATCGTTAGCATCGTTTCCTCTCAGAGCACTGGAGAAGCCCTCTGTATTCCCGTGGTGTTGCGTCCTCCAACCTGTAATGTCGGTGTGCACTATTACGCACTTGGTTTGTGTTACCCAGCAGCTATAGAAGCAGTTCCTCAACAGATTTTTGTTGTGGGCATGGCATGTCCTTCAGCTTTGATACATGAAATAACCACTGCTGTAACACTACAGGTATGGTTTAGGATGGGAAGAAGAAAGATAAGATTAGTTTCAGATCATAGTAGCACACCAAAAAGATCTTTTCTGTGGCTGTATGTGACTTTGTGGTAGCGATAGGTAAAGTATTTCTGAACCACGCTTTGGGGTGGATGCCGCTCCTGAGCTTAATTAAAGGCTTTGCTTAGAGATCATAGACAGAGCCCTTTAAATTCTTAAATGCGTTTGAAATTACATAAGAGAGAGTTTGTGCAAGCATAAGGCAAAATTCTCACTGAATATGAATGGATATATTTAGTGAGAAAAGTGTTTTATTAAGGGCCAGGCACGTTTTTACTTGGGGGTAGAAGGAACACTTAAAAATAATCTCAGCTCTCAGGCCAGACTTCCCTTTGATAGCAACAAAAGAAGCTTATTTTTCCCCAGTTGATAGGTTTGCATTGAGGAAAAAAATTTCAGTCTTGTTGAGTGATTTCTGTGTGCCAGTTCCCAAAGGCAGGCTGTTTTCGAGCTAGATCTTCTGCCTCTGGGACTTGTGCAGCTTAGGCTATTATTTGTGTAGCAGTGGGCTAGTCGCTAATTGTTCTTATAGAAACATTTATATTGAGGAGGTCGCTGCTAACCATCAGTGGTGGTTCAGTAACTTTTTTTAATTTAAAATATATTTATGGTTGACAAATACTCTTTCAGCCCATTCGCTATGATAATTAATTCTTGTAATGATTTACTCTCATCTCCATCTCCTTTTTAGTGTTCTTTTCTTACTCATGGTTTTTTTCCCTTTCTTAAAACAGTGGCTAAAGTCTCACATGCCAATGAGTTTAAAAAAAACTAACCCCAGATCCTATATCTCATTGTCATCAGTCATAAGTATCTAAGAGAGGATGTAAAGGCAAAAGTTGGTTAGGATTTTCCCATACACTCTGCTGCTTTCCAGTGTTCTCTAGCTCAGTGATTTCCTGAAATAGAGGTTGTGGCTTTGTGCTAAGCCTTTTTGTTTGTTTGTTTATTTCTTTTTGTTTATTTTTCAGGGTTTCTCTTGATATATTTTTTTGAAGTAACATTCCTTCATGTGGAAAAACATAGTGACTATTCATCAGTATATTATATTTGTCTGTTCTTATCATTCCTTTTATTGTTGTTTTTACCTGTTATCTTTGTAGAAATATCTGTGCTTCAAAATGATTGTCCACAATTCCTTGGATACCGAAATATTGTGGCTTAGGCCATTTTCCTTTGCAGTGGTACCAAAGCTGTTCTAAACAAGCTTCCCTCTTTCCCTCCCCCACCCTCCCCAGCGCACACACTGTACCACTCTCTGCTAGCATATACTTCGATACTGGACTCTTTCGCCTGAAGACAGGATTTTAATAGCTGTGGCTATTAATATCTCTTGTTAGCACTAGAAGATTGTAAAAACACAGATAGTTATTTTTAAGTTGGGTTTTGTATGTTAACATTAAGGAGAAGACCTTTCATACTGTCTGGTTTGTAGTCATTCCATGCTTTCGAAATAAATTATACATGAGTATAATGCTCTGAAAGAGGTCATAGAAATACGGTTTAGGTCCTGGCACCTTGTACATGAAGCTAATTATTGCTTGTTTTCCCTTTCTGCTTTTTAGAGTCTTTCATCTTACTATAAAGGAGGATTTGAACAGAAAATGAGTATGCGAGAAGCTAGTCTTATTTTGGGTGTAAGGTAGGTGTGTTGTATTAATATGTTTTTGTTTGGTAAGTACTGAATGAAGAAAATGCATGTTGCAGGAATGTGGAATACTCTGCCAAAATTGTAACTTTTTTTTTTTAAAGATTTCTAATGGCTCATAAACCATTGTGTATATTCCGCTTAAGCTAAAAAGCAAACAATAAAATGCTAATAAAACATGCAACTTGTGTTTGGCTTGAAGGCATGATAACATATTGCAGTGGAGAGTTGGTGCTCTAGAAATAATCAGAATAGCGCATACTGTGCTAATTAGTGTGATCACATGGCTTGGTCTCCACAAACCCCTTGAGATAAGGAATATTGTAGATCATATTAATAAACGAGGAAAACAAATCAATTTTGCTCAATTTTTGGGAGTCAGTAAAATTATTTTTTAATTTTTTTTTTTCTTTCTCCACTCTGATTTGTTTGGATTTAAAAAGTTGCGGCATATTCCAAACAAAAATACTTGGAGAGACTTGTCATTTAGAGTAGGTACGGGAAAGAATTTGCAAGTTGAGTATTCAATGGATTTTTCAGTGGGTTTTTTTCAAAGACATTTGGATGGCCAATGGTAGCACACACCTTAGTGTTTTCTGTAAAGCAGGTGGTGAGTTTGAGGGCTTTCCAGGTGAGAGGAGCAGATTTGACCTCAGGTAGTAGATTTCTTATTTATGGTTTAGATCAGTTCCGAATTTGAAGATTAAAAGACAAGAAGGAAGGTTTTAATCATGCCCGGAAGAAATTATTTCAGATGTTGAAAACAGACTTAAAGTTCAATGTGCTATTTATGTTTACTTCTAATATAATGGAAATTACGCAGATGTGGCATTCATTTTAAGAAACTGTAAAATAAAACATTACATTTATTTGAAATATTTCATGCTCGCACGCTGAAGAAGAGAATCATAAGAATGCTCTTCAGAAATTTCTCCTTGACCTTTGTTTGATAATATATTAACACATTCACTTTATGAGGGCAAATTCAGTGATATTCCAGAGTAGCACATGGAAGCTCATTAAAGCGTGTTTATGGTGGCAGTGCCTAGCCTGAACACTGCTCATGTGCATGCCTGAAGTTTCATCACACCTGAAATCAGGCCCCTTAAATTTTTAATTTTAATAGCTTGAGTCTGCACTAGGAAGAGTGACCACTGTTTGTTGTGTTTGGACTGAGTCTTGCAAATACTAAGACTTAATTAGACTGGAGGAGAGTTCTTATTAATGTTTAAAAGATTGAGCCGTTAATTGTGTAGATGCATGGCTAACATCTGTATAGCAAATTTTCACATTGTTTAAACACACTTTTCTAGACCAGTTGTAACTCACTGTATTATGTATATATAAAAATGCCACCAAAAAAAAAAGTGAGTTTTAAAGTGTTACGGAAAATGCCAGGTGATGCACAAATGCACAAACTAGATCTGTCTAGGCCCTGATCTTATTATTGTAACACTAGTCCTCTCTGTCATCACTTCCAAGTCATAGTAAATTTTGAGGCAAGGACTTTCTTCATTATTTCAAGTGCTGAGTGTGCATGGGCGGTATAAATAATAAATACAAGCTGTGATAAAGGTGAGCATTTAATGGTAGCTTTTAAATTTCAAATATATAGGCCCATTACACATTCCAAATTTTATTCTGTAATAACCGCCTTGTAAGATTGCAGAGGTTTTGATAGAAACATGCATGTGCGTTATTTGTATTTAAACTATGTAAAAAGTATCCAAAGCTACGAAGTACTGTATTGGAATATTCAGTAATTTTAAGTTTTAATGTTCTTGCATTAGTTATTATGAAGCAGCACTGATTACTGAAATTCAGTATAAACATAGCAGTAATATTAACAGCTATGTACTCTGTAGAAGGAACTGCTGATGGGAGAAATGGGGGAATGTCTGAGATGACATGGGAGGTGAAAATGTTAGGACTATTTTCCAAACATTAGACAAAATAGATGCTAGCGAAATATGGCTGTCCTAAGTATAATGGTTTACAACTATCAAATCCATAACACTGAACTTCTGAAGTTAGAAAATGTTTGAAAATCATCAATTAAAATTCTAGATAAAAATGAATAAAATTTTCTGTTGTGCCATTTCCTCTGTGAAACAAGATGCATATTTTTTCTTTCTGTAGTAAATATGTAATTGTTTGTTAATGTACAAAATATATATATGCATTAAAAAATGTTTAAATCATTATTCTTAAAACATGACATAACAAAAAAATTAGACTATTACATTAAAAAACATATAGTGCCTTGTATAAGTGTACAAACACAGATATATTCAAGATTTAATCATGGTGGCTTTGAGTTTGGCAGGGTTTTTTAATTTTATTTTATTTTGGTTTTTAACACAGTTTACAGCACAGGTATATGATATGATCATAAGACCACTGAAGTTGGGAGGGATGTCAGGAGGTCTCTAGTGGTACCTGCTGCTCAAAGCAGGGCCACCAGTGGGGTCAGAGTGGATTGCTCAGGATTTTGAAAGAAAGTCTTGAAAGACTCCCAAGGATGGAGAATGCAGAACCTCTCTGGGCAACCTGTGCCACTGCTGGAGTGTCTTGGGCATGAAAAAGTATCATGTCCAGCCCGCGCCTCCCTTTTCAACTTGTCCCCGTTTTCTCTCACCCTCCCACCATGCATGACTGTGAAGAGCCTGGAGCCAGATGCTTTACGACCTCCCTGTAGGTGCTGGGAAGGCTGTCATGAGGTCCCCCCGCAGCCCTCTCTTCTCCAGGCTG
>Ga0065711_1006110_pt1 | contig 18895 bp, 14 predicted proteins | sample Hoacrofraction12_FD_59098 | JGI IMG/M metagenome (GOLD analysis project Ga0065711, IMG submission 59098) | Hoatzin crop microbial communities from Cojedes, Venezuela - Epithelial fraction 12 v2 (version 2) | ecosystem: Host-associated > Birds > Digestive system > Esophagus > Crop | place... | reverse complement strand
TGCCCCGCCGCCTCGGCCGGCCTCTACCTGCACGACCTGGGCGCCGCCGCCGCCGACTGCATCGACCCCTCGGTGGTCTTCCCCTACCCGCTCAGCGAGCGGGCCCCGCGGGCCGGGCCGCCCGGCGCCAGCCCCGCGTCCCTGCTGGGCGACGACACGCCGCCCACCACCAGCAGCGACTCGGGTGAGCGGGGGGGGGACACGCGTGTTCGGGGGGGGCGTGGGAAGCCGCGCGGCGCCGAGAAACCCCTCTGTCCCCGCGTCCCCCCTCCCTCGCCCCGCTTCCCCTCTCCCCGCGTCGGCTTTTTTAAACTCCTGCCACGTTAGCGAGGCGCGGAGAGACTCGCGGCGAAATCGGTTATTGCCCCGGAAAACCAGCCCGGTTTTCCCTCGGGAGTCGGGGGGGAACTTTACTATCGGGGTCCCGGGGAGGCGGGCGGCCGGCGCCACGCGTGGGCCGGGAAGGAGTTAACTCCCGCCCGGGAGCCGGCGGAGGAGGGGGGGGGAATGCGCCGTCGGGGAGGTGCCAGTGAAAGTGACTGCAGAGGAGTGAATGGGGCTGGGAAAGTTTCAGAAACGCTTCCTTAGGTATTTGACAGCGTGTTCCGCTCCCTCATAAATCTGGTTTGAAAAGTGAGTTTCGACTCAAAAGCGCTACAGCCTTCCCTCTCCCCTCCCCCCCCTTGGATTTTCCACAAATTAGCAGATCAAGAGAGATTCAGAAAATGTCTCTGAATACACATGTGTGTTAAGTAAGCTTTCTTTTGAGGCGTGGCCAAAGCCTTCTAAATCCTTAATTAAGGGCAGCTTGAGTCTGGGAGCTTTATTGCGCTGTACTGCTGACAGCCGAGGTTCAGCTTCCCGGCTATCTTCCCCGCGCTCTTCGGCATTACGCAAGATCTTTGCAGCTTTCGAAATCGGGGCGCCGGGGTTGATTTGGAGCACAGGCCATGCCTCCTCTTGCGCTGGAAGCGTTGCCTCCGTGTGGGAAGGAAAGGCTCTTGGGGAAAGTGGAGTCTGGCGGCATCGAATGGGTTTAAGCAGGGTTTCTCAAGGAGTTCCTCGCTGTGCAGCTGGGAGTAACCTTCCCCCATGAATACAGCAGTCTTGAGAGACTTTGCGCAGATCAGCTTATGATTTTTTTTTTCCCCCCTCCTTGCAGAAGAAGAACAAGAGGAAGATGAGGAAATTGATGTCGTTACATTAGCTGAAGCGAACGAATCCGAATCCAGCACAGAGTCCAGCACAGACACGTCGGAAGAGCACATTAAGCCGCACCACAGCCCGCTGGTTCTCAAACGGTGTCACGTCAACATCCATCAGCACAATTACGCCGCTCCTCCTTCCACCAAGGTTGAATACCCCGCCGCGAAAAGGCTAAAGTTGGACAGTGGCAGAGTTCTCAAACAGATCAGCAACAACCGAAAATGCTCGAGTCCCCGCACGTCAGACTCGGAAGAGAACGACAAGAGGCGAACGCACAACGTCCTGGAGCGCCAGAGGAGAAACGAGCTGAAGCTGAGCTTCTTTGCCTTGCGTGACCAGATACCTGAGGTGGCCAACAACGAAAAGGCACCCAAGGTTGTCATCCTGAAAAAAGCGACAGAGTACGTTCTTTCCATCCAGTCGGATGAACACAGACTGATCGCAGAGAAAGAGCAGTTGAGGCGGAGGAGAGAACAGTTGAAACACAAACTCGAGCAGCTAAGGAACTCTTGTGCATAGGAACTCTTGGGCACCGCCTACAATAACCCAAACTAGACTGAAACTATGATAAAAAACGTTTCTAAGATCACTCATGAACTACACCAGTCCATTGAGTACGGAACTATTGCAACTGCATGCTGTGCGATTCGACTTGAGACTACACAACCTTGGCTGAATCTCCCAAGGGTTTGGCCAGAACCTCAAAACTGCCTCATGATTGATATACTTTGGACATAAGGGATGATGGGACATTCTTCATGCTTGGGGATGAACTCTTCAACTTTTTTCTTTTAAAATTTTGTATTTAAGGCATTTTTTTCATACGAGAATCAAAAAAAAAAGTTGTCCCCAGATTGCTGTATATATTGACACATGTTATTGCCATGTAAATACCTTTAATAAAGTCTTTATAGAAAAATGTGCAACATTAATACGCGACAGTTGTGGCAACTGGATTTATACTTGTCTTGAACTTTTGTGCCATAACATTTCACAATTTTGTGTTTTTTTATTTAAATACATTTTTTCTTTAAAGAAATGATTTTTATTTTGTTTTTAGATAAATAAATATTTGCCCAAAATATAATTAGCTAAATCCTGTGTAAAGACTTTGCTTTGTCTCCCACTGTTGTCGTTAGATGGTTATTTCCACGACATCTCTCTCCCTGACACCATGGCAGTGACCTGACAAAAGGGATGAGGTGAAAAGGTGAGAGGACATTATAATCGTTTTCCAGCTTAGTAGGGAGTGGAATTTCTTTCCCCCACCATTAATTCGAGTAGGTAAAATCACTGGTCTAATGTGCTGTCGTTCAACCAGTGTTGCCACCAGTACCCCCATGAGAAGTGCTGGTAGTGTCTTGGTTGTGGTCGTCTGCCAGCTGAAAGTAAAGTTGAAGCGTTGTTTCTACACCAGTCAGCCCAGTGCATGGGCTCTGCATTCCTTCCAAATACGTGTAATTACATTTCTGGGGCATGACCTTCATTCTGTGCTGGGGACGCAGCTACGTGTTTTGAGGGCTGCTTTGTAGTAGGCTCACCTTAATTGCTTCCTGTTTGATTTTGAACAGAAGTCAAATGGGATAAGAAAATAAACTGAGATGGTGGGTGTTGAAGTGGTTAAAAAAACAGAGCGGTTTCCCTTTTGAAGTGCTGAAATCAGCAGAGTCAATCTTCCTGGTCAAACACCTTAGCACTTTGTTCATGTGAACAGTTACTTGGGATTTCAAGGAATACAAAGTTCAAGGACAAGGGTGCGCAAAACCACTATTGGAGCAAGGGAAAAGCAGAGCTATTTCTGGCCTGGAGAATGTGCCCAGACAGACTGCTAACATTTGCCATACCTGTTAAATTGTATTCACATTCTGGAATAGTCTCATCAGCTTCAGGTAGGCCGTAAAATACTAGCTTGACACAGCTCTGAAGATTAAATTTGATCTTTCTCTCCCTTCCTTTCACCCACTTAGCTTCGGCTCGGTCCGAAATTGAGCAAGAAATCAATGAGCCCTTTGATGTGGGGGAAGAAGATGTTTTCAAAATGTTGAACCTTGTACTTTTCGATTTTCATAATTCCTGTTAAATACATATTTGCTTGGCTTCTAACCGTCCAAGGAACAGTGCTGCCAGGTAACACCCGCACCAGCAACCGAACTGGGACTGAGGGTTCAGGTTTTCTGTCGCTGTCGAGTTTGGAGCGGGAGGAAGAAGGGTTGAGTGTGGGTGCCCATGGTGCGGGGGAGCGGAGGTAGCGGTTTATGGACAGGGTAGATGCCAATGGTCTCTGCCCTGCAAAGCCTATGAGAACTGTCCCAACAATTTTGCACACGGGGCTTCCAAAGGCAGCTGTCTAAATCCCATTTGATGAAGCGCTTTAGGTGCAGGCCTGAAGGTTTCTTGGGAGAAAAAAAAAATCATTCTGTTAGAAAACCAGGAGAAAGCAAGGCTTTTTTCTTCAATTCGTCTGCACCACCTGCTTGTAACTGGGTTACAGAAGTGGTCTGTCGCTGCTTTTTTCAGCATGAGATTCAGATATTCACTTATGAGAAAAAAGAATGATGCGAATTGAAACCGTTAATTGCATCTGAACTGTAAATCCAGACATCTTCCAGCTCTGAACAAGAGAAGTTCTACCTTCCAGTAGATAGGATGACATTTTAAAAGAACGTGAATTTCACTTGTCTTTTGGCATGCACTCTGTTTGAGGTATTGCTTCAGAACAGAAGCAAGCTGTTGTTCAAGAATTTCTAAGTGCTTCCCCATCCTCTGAAACAAACCAAGAGGTGTAGATCCATCCATAAACTATGAAAAAGTCTGTCACCTTTGGGTCCCACTTTCATGTGTTAGCAAAACCCCCTCGCTTCTTCCCATTAGATTAGGTTAGACCACAGTGGTTAATAAACCTCTACTTATTTGTCAGCTTCCTAAATCATCTGGAGAACAGTTTTGGGTTTTTTCTTCTATCTGCAGAAGGTCCTCAGTCTTCTGATGAATGGGATACTTGCAGTTATTTAATTTCTTGTTCCCATCTTTCGACTGAGCATCAGTTGCACTTGCCACTTTCCTACTGGAAGAGCACACCAGATCATGAACGTGATTCCAAATTGCCACTCTAGAAGAGTATGATTTTATGGGACGACGCTTCGTATTTATGACATTTCTTACTTTGTTAGAGGATTATGAGGTGCCTCAACAATGTAGCGAAAAATAAATAACTTGAACCTACCCGACAAGTAAACGGGTAAAAAAACCTCTCCTGGTCATTGAACTGCTGTGACAATCGAGAGGAAGGTGGCTTCCACTTCCCGACTCCTCACCAGAGGTTAGGATGTGCAGAAGACACAGACATCCCATGGGAGTTTCTGAGCTGGATTCAGTTAGTAACACCTTGTGTATGGATAGGGAAGTGTTGGGTTTTGCTGCTGGTTTGGAACAATAACGGAGATGAGCTTACAAAAGGAGCCTCTGAGTCTTGAAGGAAAATAAGTATTTACAGTGCTTGCCAAACAGCTGTACCAAAACACTGCTTGAAATACAAGGAGCATTTTTAGCTTCATCTCTCTGCTCCTTTACTTTCACAGGAGATTTCGAGCCACTTCTCTTCCAGAAAAATATTAGGCAAAATAGGTCATCAAAGGAAACTGGAAACAAACCGTCATGGTGAAAATAAATTTGCCTCATCATATACTCTCACTGTTCTTGTTTAAGAACACTGATGCTTAGGGTTCCAGCTTCATTTTTTTCTTGTGTGTAAGTTCTGTCTTTCCAGCCAACTAAGAATCTAAATTACTCCAATGTATCACTACAGTGTATGCTCGGGGAGCACTGGGATGTGCAAAAGCGCTTGCGTCTGCTTCGTTCAGCTCCCACCGGAGCCTGTGGAAACTCCATGTTTCTTTCCAGGAAACAGACTCGCACCAGTGGAGGATGCTCTTGAAAATTTTATCACTGCTTGTAAAGAAATCACTTTACTTGCCACTGCCGCAACCACTCTTGTTCCTGTAGCACTTTGCAACCTTTGCAGGCAGTCGAGAGATGACAAACATTTCGTCAGAGCTGTATTAAAAGGAGAATTTCAGGTAAGCAGAATAGAATTACTGTAAACTGGAAATCAGCCAGGCCACTTCAGTTAACGTTTGAATTTATTCAAAGCGGAAGGTAGAAGTGGTTGATTCATCTACAGAGATGAACAATCTTCTAATACACTGGGGGGTTTTTGAACTAATTTTTTTTGATTGGTCTGTGTTATAGTCATCTGCCAATGAATTATCGGAAAAATAAAACTGAATGATAGGGGATCCTACCACAAGCAGACAGCTTGGGAAGAGACTCCGAATTTCCTTCCCAGCTTACGGTTTGCTATTTCCTCATTTTAAAAGGACATCTATGGGAGCTTCCGAAAAAAGGCTCTGCTGACTGAAAACTAACCCCTGGTTTCCCCTTGAGGTTTCCACACAGATGAGGCCTAAACCTGCCCAGAAAGAAAAAAAAAATCAAGAAATGAGATAGATGAGCTGCAGAAGCTGGATTTCATTTCCTGTACAAAACGTTTGACATTCAACAGGTTTTACCTACCTTCGTGCCATCCACTCATCTCAGGCGTAGCTGTGGAGTCAGTGGGGACAAGCAACAGCAAGAATGCCACGCAGGATCCAGAATAGCAGCTAGGAGGTCAGCAGGGGGAGGGGGGAGAGTTTCCTAATCCTGCCATTCACCTTTTACTGTCAGCTCGAGTGAAGGAAGGGTGCACGCGTTCGGAGCGTCTTGCTGCTGGCAGCGGGCTCAGCAGCGTGGGTACTGACATCGTGGAAGGGTTGCAGGTACCACGCGTCCAGCTGGGAACAGGGCTGGGTGAGATGCTGGCCAGGCAGTGACACCACCACCTCTTAATCAGTTCCTGGCTATATGGCATGGCATTTTTTCCCATCTCTGCAGTGGCCAAGGACCTTGTCCCTAAGTCTGCCCAGACTCCATCTTCCTAGGAAAGAAGTTCATTTTTCTGGTCATAAAAAGTAAGACCTTTGGTGCTAAATATTAGTGCATACGAAAAAGTTTCATTTGCCACTTGCCAGAACTGTTCAATATTTGTAGTAGCTGGGCAAACCTTGCTTTGTGTTGCCACCAATGCACGCGAGCCTGAGCTACGAGGCACATCTGCACTGTTGTTCTCGAAGCCGTGAGACACGAGGGAGAAGTCGCTGGCTGACAGTGGAGCTGCATGACTCCGGCTGGCTTTGATGGCAAAATATCTTATTCCCACCAGGACTGTTCGCAGTTTCCAGTTTGATGTACAAATTGCGGAGCAATTCCTTGTTCTGCACAAGTCTGGGAGAAAGCAGCTAGGTAGGATAGCTCCTGACATTCTGTCTTACAGTGACTGCATTTTGTTGCTAAACTCCGCCTTTATGTATGTCTCTCTGTGGGTCTTGCCATGGCTACCGTTTAGTTGAACACTTGTCCATTCAAGGCAAAATCTTTGTTGTAACCATGTGTAATTTCCATCGCAATCTTCTATGCCCCAGTTATGTGGAATTATGTTTTCCCTGTAGGATCAAGAAGGAAAAAAAAAAAGAAATAAAGGATTAGGTGCGATGAATGAAGAAGTTTTAAAATATAAGCTGCGAAAGTGGAGCAATCTGACTGAGTAACAAAGAATCCCAAGCAGAGAAATTAACACTCTTGGAACTAATTAGCCCCATCAGCTTCCTTCGTGCTAATTCATCTGTGATGAAAGAGGACAGAAATAGCAGGAGGGGGAAAAAAAATTAAAAATTACAGGAACTGTGCTTTATATTAAAATGCTATGAGTAGGCAACCCCCCAAAAAAATTCTGTAGGCTAAAGCCTGAGCGTTCATGACCAAATGCAAAGCCCTGCTCCCGCAGCCGCATCCCTTCGGACTTCCCTCGGGATCACTGCGAGTTGCAGTTGCACGGCACCGCTCCTGGTTCCCAACAGGTTTTTCTTCCAGGCGCCAGGCATGTGCAAGGGGCTGCTCGTAGGGACCCAGCTGCCAGAGGGAGAGCTTCTTTCCACTCCTTTTTCTCCCGTTCGTCTGCTCCGTGACGACAGCAGAACCAAACAAAGCCTCTCGGTGCAGGTAGTCGCTGTGATCCAGTGCCTGGCTGAGTGTCTGACAAAGCCCTGTTGGCTTCCGACCAAGGCCGTGCTGCGCTGCGGGTGAATTAGGGGGAGAGGGATCAGCTCCGCAACAGTGCAGACCCAGCAAATGTGAACTAAAGGTCTGCACACTTCCCTGCGGCACGAAAATATCCCCGCTCTTCCCTCCCTGCAGAAAAGTGGCGTCTGCAGTACCAGGCGGGCTCCCACCCCACCACTGGACAGACCCCATGTTGCTCAGCTTCCAGATTTATTCGGTCTGACTCATGTAGTGTATTTAGGTTTACTCAGTCTGATACGGGCAATGCTGTTTCTTAGAATTCTTTGGGTTTGCATTTGACTGCACTGCAATCACTCCTGAAGTAATTTGGGCTCATTCCTGTCATGCGTGTCCCAAGAAAGAAAACCTGCTCGGGAAGAACTGCTACCAGAGCAACGCTCTCCAACAAGAATGCGTTTGGGAAGCTGGTGTTGAAGTATCTAAGCACAAGCAAAAATGTAGAAAATACAGTGAGGATGCTGGATCGGACAGCAAAGATGACTCTGCCACCCCCGGTTTCTGTCAGGGTTTTTCACTGTTCCACACTTTGCTGACTTACTTTGAGGCTACACATTAAAACCAGTAGAGGAGTAACCTGAATCTAAATGAAAAGGATGTAACAAGATATGTTGCAAGCGTTATGCTATAATCCATGTTCCACGCAGATACCAATTTCAGAGAGAAAGCAAATGTGACCCGCTAGTTTCCGAGGAACCGGGACAAAGGTACTTCTGCCTCCCACTGGGCTGGGTTTTCAACAGTAAATAACGTCACTACGTAACAGCTGCACTCTAGCTTTCAAATATTGGACTTTCTATATTGTATGAACGTGACAGACAGGAGAGGAAAAGGGAGGTCTGTTTTTTGTCTTTTTTTTTTTTACTTTTATCAACGAACTATTTGTCATAGACAGAGATTTTACATAAAAAAATCTATCAGACTCTAATAGCTCACCATGTATTGGCTGCAGACGTTGTGATTTGCCATGGATTCAGAGAAGAAAAGTTGTATTGTTTTGGTAAATTGCACTGTTTTATAATATTAATTTAATCTGCAAAATTCCTCTCATCTGGGGTAAAGCAGATTTTTCTCTGGGCACAAGTAAAATCTTATTATGCGTTCTCATTATCATTCATCATTATGGTAAAGAGTAAGATAATATTGTATTGTGCCTAGAATTCTACGCTTTGAGGGAACGTGAAAGGCTATGTGAATATCTTATGAAGTGATTGCAAAATAAAATTGACATCAAAGTGATTCAGCTATGTAACCTACTATTCCTTCCCTGTAAAATTGGATTCTTACTGAAAAACACTTTCCTTATTTTGCATTTGTGAAAGAGAGGAAAAAAATGAGTGTCCTGCCCTTATGGGACAATACAGCATTTTCCCATGTTTTACAAAAGTATTCATCAGCATCTGTACTGTTGTTCAAAATTTAATTTTTGGTGCTTGATTAAAATGAATCCACCCATTCTCCATTCAGTTCAGCATACTGCCCTAAAACTGAGACCTGAGTGGGACACCCAAAACAGTGAATGCAAACTGTGAAAGCATTAACAGGGGGCCAAAATAATCACCCGATATTTATGACCTGCTTAGCAGCCGGAGCAAAATGTCTGGGCAGCCAGGTGACTGCCACGGAGGTCTGAGCAGCTGCACCGCGTTGTCTGGCCGTGGGGGTTCCCCCATCCCTCTGACTCCTTTTCAGACTCCTTTTTCTTGAAATCAGTGGCCAAATTCCCTTTAATTTCACGCGCTACTGTACAGGAACGCTATGTGCCAGAAGATTTTAAGCTCAGTTGATGTTTTCATGAGGTTCCTCTGTAAATGTGCCTGTTGCTGGCCATCGGGGAGCTTGCTAGGAGGAGCGGTAAATCCCACCGAAGAGTGCCGGCTCCCGGAACAGGCATGCCATGTCCAGATGATGCAAAGTGCCGATCCAGTTTGAACTCACTTTGCTGGTTCAAATCTGTTTACAATGCCTTGAATAGAAAGCTTTGTCCTGCCAGATGTTAAGGTAAATCTGGTATAGTCCGTCCTACCACAGCCACTCTAAAGCCATCATGAACACCCTACAGTGTGCAGATCAGTGATGATGTTGATCCGTGTTGCATTTCTCCGTCTGGATGTACCAGCCATGCATGGTTTCAATTTTTGACTATAAGGCCACCATAACTTATTTATTCCCTGATTTAATCGTCTCTCTCTAACTCAACTTTCAGTTCATACCTTCCTTTGTCTTGGTTCTCGTTGGGACCAAAATCTCGGCCTCTTCACGAAGCACCACACAAACCACAAAATGCTTATTGACTCTGGCAGGGCCAGGATTACCACCTTAATTTTGCAATCTTTCTTTAATCTTCTCTTAATTAATTTAATTTAATTCTGATATCATTATCTAGATTGCTCCATTCATTTAGCATCACAGCATCTCTCTCTTCATTCTCACTGGAAGGCTTTGGTAGCTTTGCAAATGTTCCAGCTCTATCTCCCGTTCCTAGCTTTTGATCTTTCCTAACGACCTTTCTTTAATGTCTGCTGAGCTCAGCCTTTTATCAGGCAAAGCACTCCACCCTCCCTGGTAGAGGGGGCAATGCTCTGATCAAGGTAGGCATGAGGAGCTGAATTTCCACCGCCTGCCTCTCGAGGTGATCCCGCTGGCCCGTCCTGGCTCTCCAGCCAGTTTTAAAACCGGTTCAGCCAAATCCGATTTAAAACTGAAGGGCAGACAGGATTTCATAAAGTTTTACAGCCCATTCCTGTTTTAACTAATTTCAGGACTTGCACTGTCTCTGCTGGGGGGTTTCTCCTAGTAACTGCCTCGGGTGGACAGCTCTGGTCCAGTAACGCATGGCTTGCAGCGAGTAGTTTAGGTTGGAAAGTATATAATCCATATTGTTCCATTTACTATGGTTTATGAAATTAGCTCAGCTGATGCCTTTTTTTTTTTGCCTAGCCACACAAAAATACCATGCTGCTGCCATACGTACAGTGGACCTTGACAGCACTGCTGGAGTATAGACAAGTTGTCGTGTCTTCTCCTCGGGCTCCGTGTGACTGTGGCTCAGCCAGTGTGCAGCAGGGACCCAGCGAGAGGAGCACAGGTGCCAGGGTGCAGACTGGCAGGACTTTGCACCAGGACCCCCCATTGACCCCCAGTCCATCCTGTATCGCTGGAATAAAAATGCTTATTCTGGTATAACGTCTTCCTAGGCAGAAAAAAATTATATTAGCATGACTATGCCCATACTTCATTGCTGTAACTCATTGGGTTTAAAAAGGCGTCAATCACATTATCATAGAATGCTTTGGGTTGGAAGGGACCTTTAGAGGCCATCTAGCCCAACCCCCCTGCAGGGAGCAGGGACATCTTCAGCTAGATCAGGTTGCTCAGAGCCCTGTCCAACCTGGCCTTGAATGTTTCCAGGGATGGGGCCTCCACCACCTCTCTGGGCAACCCGTTCCAGCGTTTCACCACCCTCATCGTAAAAAAGTTCTTCCTTATATCTAGTCTAAATTTACCCTCCTTTAGTTTAAAACCGTTACTGCTTGTCCTGTTAAAAATTAAATCTTGGGATAACGAGCTCATGGAAATGCTGAAGGCAAGCTGGGCTGTGGAGTTGCACAGTAATTTCCACTGTGCTGTACACCATCCAGACCTTTGGTCCCCACACTAAACACCTGGTGATGTATCTTTGTATTGAGCTACCTCCTGCTGACAATGGACCATGGTGAAACAGCCTCAATGTTGGATATCCCCATGCCCTTCCCTCTCCATCACAGACTCATGGATGGGTTGAGGTCATCTGGTCCATCCCCCCTGCTCAAGTAGAGCCACCTAGAGAAGGCTGCCCAGGACCATCACCTTTTGACAACGACCATGGCTTCTGAATATCTCCAAGGATGGAGACTCCATGACCTCCCTGAGCAACCTGTGCTAGTGCTCAATGTTCAACGTCCTGGTCGTGACTGCTTTGCGGGGTGGGTCTTGTTGTTACACATGATTTAACACACAGTATGTCAGTTTTCAGAGGTGCTGAGCATTTGCTGGTCCCACCACCTCCAACCACAGTTGGGGATGCTCAATCCTTTTAAAGATCAGGCAAAAAGACTGCTGCGGTTTTCCTCTCCTGCAGCAGTAACGATTTCTGGATGAAAAGACAGCAGAGAAAGGATAAATCCGGGGTACAGACAGATACAAGTGCACTGCCCGCCCTCTGCCATTTTTTTCTGGGTAACTTTAAACTCTGAGGCTCTCTGGGTCTCAGGGGAGGCACATTTTCAGAAGCTCTCAGATGTCAGTGGCTGCAAAGCTCAGCTGAAACTGAGCACAAATTGAAAATCATGTCCTTCAGTCTCTCCTGGCATGTCAAGGATTTGCTCTGACCTCTTTAAAACTTACCTGCTCTGCCCTCATTTTCTCACCTCCATTTACTTGGGATCATCTGGCTTTAAGACAAACCATCCAAATGCATCGCCAAGGCTTCACCGTCATGAGCTGAGAGAAAAAAAAATAACAACCCTAAATCCTGAGAGCAGAGACTGGACACTGGCAGGAAGGCAAATAACAGCACACAGCATCTGCGTGTGGCGCTGGTTTTCTGGAGCAATAATCTATTTATGTGGTGCTTTTTCTACGGCTCATGCTTTCTCTACCCATCATCGCCGAGGCGAAGCTATGCAGCACGACAACGAAACAAGCTGCTCTGCCTGGCAGTGGAAAGGTCTTTTCCCAGCACGTACTACAGTTTGCTTAGATGGGTGGCTAAAAATGGTGTGTTAATCTTCACAAAGATTGATCGTCAACATGAATATGCCGCCTGCCTCGCTTCTCTGCTGGACGCTCCGCAGAGAGCCTGGCAAACCTTAAACAATGGGATCGCCTGTGGATTTGGGGATTAAAAGCTGTCTGTGGAAGCGCGTGCTGAGAAAATGTGCTGAGAGCTTCTGCTGAAGGGGCTAATTCGTAGTCTAGTCAAGTAGCTTCATAACCATGTCTATCATTAAAATTTGTTATCAGCATACTGTTTGAATCACAGATCAATGCACCCAGATTTTGGCAAATCTAATTAGATTTGATGGGGAGGAACAGGCTTGCATTTTTTGGACTCTGTAGTTCCCATCTCCCTACGTGTAATTTCATTTTTGATTTGTTTAACAGTGATTAAGGGCTGTGAATCATGATACTGCGGAGATGTCAGCCATGGTTATCCCACTCAAGTAGTCAACTCCATCAGTCACCCAATGCTGAGAACGAGAGACTGGGAGTCAGGACTCCATCGCCTCCCAGTTACACCCGCCAGAACTCAATGCGCTCTCCCTGTATGGCCACAGGCAGGGTATTTTGCATGTCTGCACCTCAGTTTATATATCTGTGAACTTGGATATAGCATATATATACGTCTTAGGGGCATTATAAGACTTCATTGACCACTACTGCTTCTGAACTGGTTCCATTTCTTTGGCTTCCGTGGTGCGACACAAAAGTAATTACCATCATTTGCGATGTGGAAGGGGCACAGCCCGGTGCTTATCTACCTTTGTGAGTACAGCAGCTGCCTTGATTTCAGTTTTTGCCTGTAATATGTAATTGCTTAAATCTCTTCTAGGTACAGTGAGGATACCAGCTATACAGGTGTCTGTCATGAGGTCAGGGCTTACATGGGACACTCTCTGGGACTAAACTGGTGAGCAGTGGTGAGCAGCTTATGACAGATGCCCACATCACATGCTTCTCCCTCCCTGCTCAGTTTTTTTCTCCAGTGCTTGTGGAGTTGGTTTAGCAGCTGTTGACCAGCTTACCTATATTCGTAGTCCCATCCCGGGGGAATCCTGTGCCTTGCAGCATAGGAGCAGCAGCATCGTGGCTATGAAATGGGCTTCTAAATCCCAGGACAGTGTTCTGCTCCAGTGCACACTATCTCTGACACAGGAGGTGGGAAGACAGGGCCAGCATGGGCCAAAGGCTGGCACGGCTCATTGCACCCAGGGTGCAGCCACTCTCTGGGCAGCAAAGAGATGCACCAGTTCTCCCGCTGCTTAGGGAGGTGCTGGCTTGTTACATGAAACATGGGCAGCAGTGCCACCGTTACCAGCTGTGCTAAAATGGGAGATCCCAGCCCTGCAGCCACAAACCAACCCCTCCTGAGCCGCCCGAGGACCCAGTCCCAACGCCTGCCCCACGGCTGCGCCCACGCCGGGAGTGCGGGGCGCGTCCGTAAACGAGCATTTTGGGAAGGTTGAACTCCAAAGGTGAGTATGTAGACAGCATCTGGGCTTGAGAGCAGAGGGACACCAGGTCCAGCATGGGTTTCACATGCTGTCCCCCGCTGCCCTCCTGCTGCTGGAAGAGCAGCGGGCATCGCCACCAGGTATGAGCCGCAGCTCGGCTGTGTCGACACGCCTGCCGTGACGCTGCAGGGGCTGCCGGTGTCACTCTCTCTTGAAGATCGCTCACATGAGTGTCGTATATTTGTTACAGATGGAGAGATTAGCATAAAGGCTAAACCAGAAAGTAAACAGAATGGGAAGGACCCTGGGGATCCCGCGGTGATGTACTCCAGCTTGGCTGGTCCAACCTGTTTATGAAGTCTAACACAATCACAAGTGCCAAAGAATAACCGACAAGTTAAACAGTTTCCTCTTCACAATTTAGCAACAGGATCCTTGTGTGAGGAGGGCAGGGCCCCTGCTCTTTTCCCAGGACCTGAGTCCTTCAGAAGCAGGGAAGCAGACACAAGGCTCTTCTCCTGAGGCCATAGGTGACCCTGCTTCGGCAGGAGGGTTGGACTAGATGACCCACAGAGGTCCCTTCCAACCCCGAACATTCTGTGATTCTGTGATTCTGGTGGTGTTTTACCTTTTTGGTGTGTCCTCTGCCGCTGTTGAGACATACAGTCCCCACGTGGGCACTGCCGGGTGCACAGGGCTCTGCTGGTCTCCTCCTCTCTTCACAGGGCCCAAGGAACAGAAAGCAATGTACCCTGGACCTCTGCATGCCCACAGCTGGGTATCTCCAGTCACTTCTCAAGCTGAGCATCTCCTGGCAGATGACCCCTCGGAGCATCACGCTTACTGTGGGACATCTCCCTAATGCCGCAGCATCGGCTTCGGTGGGCTTGTGCTGTCTCCTGTGACTAGACCTACGGCTCCCACCTCGCATCGGATGATGTCTTCACGTCCTGGTTTTTCTATCCCTGCTGCCATCACTGCTTTCCACTTCCTCTCCCAGGCTTCCAACTTCTGTCGAGGTCGCCCTTCGCGCAGAACAAACAAACTGAACTCCTCCTCCCCAAGGACTCGGTCAGTCCCTTTCTCAAGGGCTTCCTTGGGAAATCTGGCTGAGACCCAAGTGGTGCTGCCTCCCTCTCTCCCAAATTCTCTCTTCTTTCACTCGCAACATTTCTTTTTTCACTACTGATGTTAAACCTCCAGCTCCCAGTTTTGTTAGCTCTCCCCCAAACTCAGGGATGCAGATCTCTGGGCCTACTTCCCATCCCGCCAGTCCAACACAAATTTAGTAATCCAGACATTTGGTTTCACTTTATTCCACTGCTTTCTTGTTTCTTAAATCACATTCAAGCTAGTCATCCTAAACGCACTCCATAATCTGACACGGAAGTTTTGCAGCTCTCTGCCCTGCTAGTTCTGTCTTGCTGCAGACTCAGAAAGGCATCACTTTAAAATGTCATATTTCTTACTTTTATTTTTTGATTCTGCAAACTTGAGGAATACACAGAGCATTTGAGTCCCACAGTGCCACAGCTGGGCCATCAGTGACAAGTCTGTTATTTCTGTCTTTCACATCAGCCCTGCGCATCTTCTTTCTCTGCTCTGGAGTCACTGCTAAGCTACCCTGATCCAGAGCCTTAAGAAATCTCCCGCTCCTTGGAACACGCTCCCAATTATTTGCCAAACATCTTCCTTAGAATCGTGCAGAGAAAGATGCATCATGCAGTTTTGGGGTCCTAGCAAAGCTGAGTCCAGCTTCACCAACGTAACTGTGCTACAGAATGGATCATTTCTGTTTCGTGCGCCCATTATCTTCCTCTACGCTCAAAGCAGTGATCAAGAGAGGTGCCAGCCAACATTTATGGATCATGTGCATGAAGAAACGGATGGGCGGAAATCTAGCGACATAATTATATTGGGGAAAAAAAAATCCCATCAGTTCTGGGGAGTGGAACTGGCGATGATGATGGTGTACTCTGCTCCAACAACTCTGGGCGGGGATATTTCTTACACAACTGAGCTGCCACCGTACTACTCTGACACCTCCTCCCTCTCTATTATTCACCCTACATTCAACACTGAGAGTATGTGGAAGGCCGTGGAAGTCTTCCCAGCAGCTTCAGAGAATTTCCAGTCTTTCCTCCTGCTCTATTTTGCCACCCGCTCCTGGCTCTTAGAGTTTTGTCCCCATCAAAATCACAGGTGAGTCACCGTCTCTTAGAGATGGATCACCTTTTGCAGACAGGAATGCATTTTTTTTTAGACTAATACGAATACTTACACTAAAAGACTGGTGAGTATAAATAAATTACGATAAGCACCATTGCCTTGTACCATTGTTTTATCACAGAATGAACTTGATACTGATAAATACAGCAGGGACGTGTGTGTAAGGGTGAGCAGAAGAGCTGGTTATGTCAAATCATAACACCTGCTGCAGAACAAATGGGAGCACACAGGCTTTGAATATGCTCAGGATGGAAATTAGCTGGTTTCTAACCTTCAGAGAAGGAAACGTTCCAAGACAATATCCAAGAAGGTGAAGTGAGGACAAGACACTGATGCCCAACTTGACGCCTTTCCAGGCAGGCTGATGTGAAAAGATGGCTTCCAGCAGGGGAGGAGCGGGTGCAACCACCCAGCCCTCTCCTCTGAGTGTCTGGGGTGACTTCGGCTTTTTGGACAGTTCCAGAATTACCCTGAAACAAGCTTAGTCCCTGGATGAGGGAAGGTGTAATTACAGCTATGGTTACACATTCTCAGCTGTTTTTTCTGCTGTGTCTCTCCATGACCCATGTTTGGGGGTGGTGCTTTGTCCCAGCCTCCACTGCGCCTGCCTGCCCCGGCTGAGGACACTTCACTTTCCCGCAGCCTGTGGTCACCAGCTGGAAGCTGTCACCTCCGTGCTGTGCTAACCCCACGGAGCACGTTGCAGCTCTCGGCGGCTCTGCCGGCGCTTCGCCTGACTTGGCCAGCTTTGCCTGGCACAGATGAAGCAGCACCGGTGTGATCCCTGCAGCTGGCGGAGCCGTGAGGCTGCAGGAGACGAAGCCACAGCGGAGTGCTGGAGGGCAGAAGCCTTCTGCCGGCACAGCCTGCCTGCAGCCTGATCCCTGCTCTTTGCCTCGGATCTGCTCTTGGCCTCAAAAGAGCGCGCTGCGTCACTTGGCCTTGACTTTGCTGCGTTTAACTTGCAGGGATGAAGTCAGCGCAATGCAACCGCCCGGCATAAGTGTGCTACGCTCTCGTAAAGGCGATTACACTCGAGTGCTTTATTGACACGGGTGGAGCATATCCAGGTTGTAATTCTAGATGATTTTTGGAGTGCAACCACTAGAAAGGCTGCAGGGCCAAGCAATATGAACACAAAACGTATTCTACACGCCTGTAGAAAGAGGGTCTTTGTGTTTCTTCCCGCAACGAAAGACCTTGGGTGTGATGCAAACGGCGGGTCCCCCCGCGACTGCTGGGGCTCCAGCCGTGCCGTCGCTGGGGGAAACGCTTGGCGGTCGCCTGCCACATCCCCGCCGGCCTCCCGAGTCTCCCCGTCAAGGGGTACGGTGTAACGGATGGTCTGTGCGTTTTTACAGGGTCCTGACCCTGCGGCTGCCTCGCAGCGGATGGGAGCAGCACGTGGTTGCAGAGGTCCCTCCCGGAGCCGCACCTGGATAAGCCTGTGTGACTGTGGTCCGCGCTCTCTGCGTAGGAACAGGCAGGCAAACACTCTCACTCTCCTTTTCGGGATGTTTTCCTGGCTTTGTCGTGTTGGGAAGCGTAGGTGGAGATACCCATCTCTCGTCACGGTGCTCAGAGCTGTGCTCACGGCCGTGCCGCTGGTGGTGTGGTGACACAGCGGCAAGTCTGCGGCGCTGGGAAAAACAACATTAACTTGAGCTGATGTTAAACAGCAGATTCTGTGTGTGCTTTGCCGAGGAAGGGAGTCCTAGGGAGAATGGAACGAATTTTCAGGGCTATTTGATACATATTTATCTCCTGCTCTGGCAGCCGGGAGCTGTGAAGGAGCCATCAGGGCCCCATTTCAGGGCAACACCCACGCGAAGCTGGAGTGAGAGCTTTACGCCACCATCCCAAACTCCAGAGCAGGAACGGCCTTGGAGAAAAAAGCGGCGTCAGGCTGCTCCAGCACTCGGGCTCTCTTCAGCTGATAAAATGATCCTTTGGTCTGACGAGTAACCACAGATTTTGGTCCTTCTCCCAAGTTCGCCGACCTCAGGAGGCCATTTATTCGGGAGCTGGTCCCCAGCCAGGGGTCGGGGCACGGCCCAGCGCAGTCTCCTCCACCCCTCTCCCGCTGCAGCAGGTCGCTGAGGGGTTTGGCACAAAGACCGTTGATCCGCCCAACCAGGAGGGCCCTCGTCCCGCTCACCGCGAGCACGCAAAGCCACTTCTTCCAGCCCGGCGCTGTGACTTGCTTAACCTGCGGCAGCACAGAGTCGCAGTTTGGATAAAGCCCCATTTTACGCCATAATTTTGTACCTTTCGCACCGGCAGTGGCTTCTCCTGTGACGACTGGCTTGTTCCTGCAGATCAGCGTTTTATCGCAGCATTCCAAGCACTGCTTTAGCACTAATTTGCTAATTGAGCGGAACAGCACCTGCTGTCCACGTTTCCAGCACCGCTTCGCAACCCTCGCTGTGCCGGACGCAGGCTCACCCCGCGCGGAGGCCGTGGCAGAGGAAGCCCCCGGGCTGGGCACCAGGACCCGCGCCGGTGCTCGCAGGTGCTCTTCGGCCGCGCACGCCGTGGCGAAGACGCCGAGGCCACGAAGGTGGCGGCACGGCAGGGTTTTGGGTTTTGGGTTCCCTCCTGGGCAGAGCGAAAAGTCAGCACGGTGGGAAAAAAATCGTGTGCATTGACGCTTCCACTGGGTTTCAGTTCCAGCTTGGAATCGAGGGGGATGCAACCGGTTACTTCTTAAAGAAAAAATAATAAGAAAGGGAAATAGAGTTTGTTTTGTCCATATGCCGGAGGTTTGCGTCCGCTGTTTCACCGCCCTGCAGCCTGCTCTGTACCTGTGCTGGTTTTTCCCAGTGCTTTAGGGACTGGGAAGCCGCTTTCTGCCCTGGTCCGCGGGACGCTCGCACCCTCCTCCCACGCGAGGGTTTGGGGACATCCGCGGTGTTTCAGCGCTCGGGGGGAACGGGACATTTTCCGACTCCCCGCGAGCGAGCTGGCGGAGCGGCGGGGCCGCAGGCAGCTCTTCAGCCCGGGAAGCAGCCGTGACAGGCTCCCCGGCGTCCCCCCCGCTGCCTCCGCTGCGCCCACCCCGTCCGTCCGCG
>Ga0065711_1006050_pt1 | contig 18895 bp, 22 predicted proteins | sample Hoacrofraction12_FD_59098 | JGI IMG/M metagenome (GOLD analysis project Ga0065711, IMG submission 59098) | Hoatzin crop microbial communities from Cojedes, Venezuela - Epithelial fraction 12 v2 (version 2) | ecosystem: Host-associated > Birds > Digestive system > Esophagus > Crop | place... | reverse complement strand
GAGAAATACCTTGGCGTTAGCTCAAATCCAACATACGAAAAGGCGCAAACCGTAATCAACGCCGCGATTAATGATTTTAAAAACGGCAAAACGGACAAAGTCGTCTTAGTACATAACGGCTACAAAAATATGATTTCGCAAGAAATTCGCATCAATGACGTGGTTCCAGTTAAGGCGCCAGCGACAAATGACGATTATATGGCAAAATCAGCGATTGAATTTGAGCCATCTGATGGTGCAGCTGAAATCATGGATGCGTTGATGGTGAAATATTTTGAGTATACGATGTATTACGCTTTGGTTGATAGTTTGGCAGCTGAACACAGCGCGCGAATGAACGCAATGGAAAATGCGACAAACAACGCCAAAGAGAAAGTAAGAAGCCTAAATTTGGCATATAATAAAGCCAGACAAGGCTCAATTACCACTGAACTTATTGAAATTATCAGTGGCGTAGAAGCGATGAAATAAATTTAAGGAGAATTGATGAAAGGTATCATTAGTCAAATTGTCGGCCCTGTCGTTGATGTTGATTTTACCGATTACTTGCCTAGTATCAACGAAGCAGTTGAGGTAAAATACGAAGTGGAAGGCGAGAGCAAAAGGCTTATTTTGGAAGTTGCCGCGCACTTGGGCGATGGCAGAGTAAGAACGATCGCGATGGATATGAGCGATGGTTTAAGACGCGGCTTAGAGGCTACTGCGCTTGGCGGACCAATCAGTGTGCCAGTTGGCGAAAAGGTCTTGGGTAGAATTTTCAACGTTATTGGAGATTTGATTGACGAAGGAAAAGAGGAGACTTTTGAAGAGCGTTGGTCAATCCACAGAACTCCGCCTGCATTTGAAGATCAAAGCACAAAGAGCGAAATTTTCGAGACCGGAATTAAAGTCGTCGATCTACTTGCGCCTTACTCAAAGGGTGGCAAGGTCGGACTATTTGGCGGTGCTGGTGTCGGCAAGACGGTTTTGATTATGGAGTTAATCCACAATGTTGCATTTAAGCACAGCGGATACTCAATCTTTGCCGGTGTTGGCGAGAGAACTCGCGAAGGAAACGACCTTTATAATGAGATGAAAGAGAGCGGCGTTTTGGATAAAGTTGCCCTCTGCTATGGCCAAATGAACGAGCCACCGGGAGCAAGAAACCGAATCGCGCTAACTGGCCTTACAATGGCTGAATATTTCCGCGATGAAAAGGGACTTGATGTGCTTATGTTTATTGACAACATTTTCCGCTTCTCTCAATCAGGTTCAGAGATGTCAGCGCTTTTGGGCCGAATTCCATCAGCCGTTGGTTATCAGCCGACTTTGGCAAGCGAAATGGGTAAACTTCAAGAGCGTATCACATCAACCAAAAAGGGCTCAATCACATCAGTCCAAGCCGTATATGTCCCAGCTGATGACTTGACTGACCCGGCTCCAGCTACGACATTTGCGCACCTTGACGCGACTACCGTTCTTGAGCGCTCAATCGCAGAAAAGGGAATTTACCCAGCTGTTGATCCACTTGGTAGCACTTCAAGAATGCTCGATCCCCAAATCGTCGGCGAAGAGCACTACAAAGTCGCTCGTGGCGTCCAAGCTGTGCTTCAAAAGTATAAAGATTTGCAAGATATTATCGCAATTTTGGGTATGGATGAGCTTAGCGAAGAGGACAAAATGGTCGTCGAGCGCGCAAGAAAGATTGAAAAATATCTCTCTCAATCATTCTTCGTCGCCGAGGTCTTTACTGGAAGCCCTGGCAAATATGTAAGCCTTGAGGAGACCATCGAGGGCTTTAAAGGAATTTTGGAAGGCAAATATGACGACTTGCCAGAGAATGCCTTCTATATGGTAGGCAACATCCAAGAGGCCGTAGAAAAGGCAGAAAAACTAAAAGCTTAAAAGTGAGATATTATGAGTGATAAATTTCATTTAGAGATCGTTACGCCAGAGGGAGTCATCTTCTCTGGCGATGCGAAATTTGCACAATTCCCTGGCAGCGAAGGCGAACTCGGCGTTTTGCCAGGACACGCATCTTTGGTTACGCTTTTAAAAGCCGGCGCGATTGAGGTTGTAGATGTTAGCGACAGAAAAGAGATAGTAGCCATAAGTTGGGGCTACCTAAAAATCGACGAAAGAAAAGTATCAGTTCTAGCTGACGGCGCGGTATATATCGGCGGTAGCAGCGAAGGCGAGATCGCCACTGCGCTTCAAAAAGCAAAAGACTTAATCAGCTCTATGGGCACAGACAGTGCGACTTTTGCTAGCACAGTCGCAAGAATCGATACAATCGCAAGGCAAAAGTAGATGGGCGTTGAATTAATTTCAAGCTATCTCTCCAAAAGCACGGTGATTACGATTATCGTGCTTTCTTGGTTGTCGCTTTATTTTATCATCACTTTTACAATCTTAATCTCACGCGTCGCCGGCCTTGGCAGCTGGCAAAAAAGGGAAGAAAAAGCGGTCGAGTCGCTACTTATGGGCGCAAAGCCTGTGAGTGTAAATTCCGTGCTTAAAAAGTGTGCAAGCGGCAGAATTACAAAAGAGAAGCTAAACGTCTGCATTTCTCGCGCCGAAAGAGACGCTACCAGCGGACTTACGTGGCTTTCAATTATCGCTTCGACTTCGCCATTTATTGGGCTTTTTGGAACGGTTATTTCGATCCTAGACACATTTTCAAAACTCGGTTCAAATGCATCAATTGGCGTCATCGCGCCAGCTATTAGTGAGGCTTTGGTGGCGACTGGAGCTGGAATTTTAGTCGCAATTCCGGCATATACATTCAGTCTAATCATCAAACGAAAAGCCTTCGAACTCATCAGCATCATTCGCCAAAGTGCGGACGTACTGCTCATAAATTCCGCCTCAGGACAAACTGGTAATGTTTGATTACAACGAAAATCCGGAGCTTAATATCACTCCTTTGGTTGATATTATGCTCGTCTTGTTGGCTATTTTGATGGTTGCGGCGCCGACTTTGATTTATGAGGAGAAAATCGCACTGCCGGACGGCTCAAAAAAAGAGACATCTGTAAATTCGAACAAAGATTTTATCGTTAGAGTCGATTTGGAGCGCAAAATTCACATCGATCAAAACGCATTCTCTTTCGCCGAATTTCCCGATAACGCGGTGCTTTTGACAAATCAATACGACATTAGCTCGCCAGTTTTTATCAAAGCCGATAAAGAGCTCAAATATGACGACGTGATGTTTGTTTTGCGCACGTTAAAGCAAGCAGGCTACACAAAAATCGCACTTCAAACGAACGGATAGTTATGCGACAAAAAAACGGTGTTTATTATCCTTCGCTATTTTCATTTTTTCTCTCTTCAGTGCTTTATATTAGCCTGTTTTTGTTTTTTGTAGCACACGCTGCGAACAGAGATAAAATCAAATCTACGCGCTACACCGACGATCTAAACGCATATATTGACATCGCTGCGATTGATATTGACGATACGCCGATTCCAACTGCGGCGCAAGAGCAAGACGACAAGGAAGAGACGCAAATTGACGTTAAAACCGAAGAGGTCGTAGAAGAAGAGCAGATGAAAACCACGCCAAAGCCTGTTCAAAAGGCTGAAGAGACGCCGCAGCCAGAGCCAAAAGAGGCTGAAGCGAAAGTGGAGGAAAAACTCGAGCCAATCGAGGCGAATAAGGTGATTGAATTTAACACCACGCAGGCAAAACCGAAAGAGAGCGCTAAGAATTTGTTTGAGATGGTCGAAATCAAAGAGCAAAAAGTCCAAGCAAATAAAAAGAGCGACAAAGAGACAAAAGCCGAAAAGAAGGCTTCTAGTCAGCAAATTGCCCAAGTAAAAGCCGATAAATCCACGGGAAAATCGCAAAGAACTGGGCAGTATGATGCATTTTGGGGAAAAGTTGATAAAATTGCCGAAGGAATTTGGAATAGTTACAATCCGCCAAGAGGCGAAGTTGGTAGATTTGAACTTTCGATTGACAGAAATGGAAGGGCAAAATGCAGAGTTGTAGAGCTTGGTTTTTCTCAAGAATTTAATCAAAAACTTAGAGATTTTGTTGCACGATTAGAGGGCGTTAAATTTCCAAATCCGCCAACTAATGAAACTATAACTGCAGTATATAGAACAGATTTTAAATAATAACATTAAATTTATAAGGAGTAAGTATGAGGAAAGTTTTTTTTATTTTTGTTTTCATAGCATCGCTTTTTGCTGAGGAAAGGGTTATTACGGCTTATGGTGGGGCAGACCTGCCAAAAATCGTAGTTCAAGATAGCTCAAATTTGGGTGATAGCGCACTGCAACAAAAGATGTTTAAACTCATGGTTGGCGATTTAAAGGTAGGTGCGACTTTCGAGGTCGATGATACATATTCGCAAGTTGCCTACGACGCGCCGCATACGGAAAATTTGGTTAGCACACCAGCGCTAATCGTCCGCTACGACGCCACTGGCAGCACAGATAGCAGTATGTCAATCAGAGCAAAGGTCCTAAATGCGCAAAACGGCAGCGTAATGTATGAAGGAAGCTACAACACAAATGGCGCGAAATATCCATATTTAGCGCATAACGTCGTATCTGAAATCGTAAAAGAGCTAGGATATGCGGATGTTGATTGGATGAAGACAATGATTCTTTTTGCGCGCTCAACTGGCGTCAAGAGTGCCGAAATTTTGGTTGCAGATTATACTTTAACATACCAAAATGTTGTAGTTAGCGGCGGCTTAAATATCTTCCCAAAATGGGCAAATTCGGCGCAAACTGCGTTTTATTACACAAGCTATGTTGGCACTCATCCGACAATTTTCAAATATAACATGGGCGGCGGAAAGAGTAAAATTTTCACAGGAACTGGCATGACAGCGGTCTCAGACGTAAGTGCAGATGGCTCAAAACTGCTCGTAACAAACGCGCCAAATGGCCAGCCTGATATTTACGTGATGGACGCAAGCGGTAGCTCTGCAAGGCAAGTTACATCATATGAAGGCATCGATGTAAGCGGAAATTTCGTCGATGGCGATAGCAGAGTTGTGTTTGTTAGTGATAGATTAGGGTATCCCAATATCTTTTCAACCAGCATTAGCGGCGGAAATGTCCAACAAATGGTCTATCACGGCAGAAATAATAGCTCAATCAGCACAAACGGCAGCAATATCGTCTATTCAAGCCGCGACGGCGGGGCGTTTAATCTCTATTTGATCTCAACTCAAACCGATTACATTCGCCAATTGACCGCTGACGGAAAGAATCAATTCCCTCGCTTTTCCCCAGATGGCGGCTCTATTATGTACATCAAGGGCGGCAGCGCAGTGGGAATTATCCGCGTAAATGAGAACAAAAGTTTCCAATTTCCGCTAAAAATTGGAAAAATTCAGTCGGTAGATTGGTAAAAACCTTGCTAAAAACAGCAAAAAAATGCTATAATGCGATGAAATTCTTTAAAAAGGAGAATAAATATGAGAAAACTAGTTTTATCAACAGTTGCAGTTGCTGCTCTATTAATGAGCGGTTGTTCAAAAAAGACTCCTGAGGTCGATATGGCAAATTCAGGTCTTGACGGCCTTGCACAAAGCATTCAAAATCAAGTTCAAAATGTATATTTTGATTTTGATAAATTTAACATCAGACCAGATATGGTTTCTGTTGTTAGCAGCAATGCAGCGCTATTCAACCAAGCAGGCGCAGAGGCAATCAACATCACTGTTGAGGGTAACTGCGATGAGTGGGGTAGCGACGAGTATAACCACGCATTGGGTCTAAAGAGAGCTAACGTTGTTAGAGATGCTCTTATCAATGAAGGTGTAAGCGCTAGCAGACTATCTGTTGTAAGCTATGGCGAGAACAATCTTGTTTGCTCTGACAGAACAAAAGCTTGCGATGCTCTAAACAGACGTGATGAATTTAAAGTTTCATACTAATTTTTAGAATGAAAAAAATAGTTCTTTCGGTAGCTCTTTTAGGGGCTACCTTTTTAATTTCTGAAGAAATTTCGGTATTTGACGCCGGAAATGTAAATTCCCAAAATGCCTATGGTTTAACTGAAAATGAGCAGCTTCTTTTGCGCAACAAACAACAAGTCGATCGCATGGAAAGCTCGCTAAAATCGCAACAAGAAAACATCGAAGGCATGCGAAGTTTAATGGAAAGCACAAATTCCCAAGTTTCAAATTTGGAACAACGAATTGCCGATTTGGAAATTCGCGCTACTGGTCGCGTTGCAAGCAATAGCAAAGTCTCAACCGTCAATAAGCAAGAAATTTCCGATATGAAGAGCGACATCGCTTGGATTAAAGAGCAGATTAAACAGATTAACCAAAAACTCGGCATTCAATCATCTGCACCGCAAAAAAAAAATGATGTAGCGACCGCTGCGCCAAAAGCGGCTCCTACGAAAGCCGCAAATTCGGCTCCGCAAAAGAGCGAAGCTACAGCGCAAGCTGCCAAAACTCCAGCCGAAATGATGCAAGAGGCGGATAGTTTGTATAAAAACAAAAAATATCCGCAAGCCGCCGAGCTCTATAATGAGCTGATTTCAAAGGGTCATAAGCCAGCTAAATCAAATTTCATGCTTGGCGAGATTGCCTATTTTCAGGGCGATTATAACGGCGCACTTGCAAGCTACAAAAAGAGCCTAAATTTAGCGGAAAAGACAGATTTCACACCAAAGCTTTTATACCACTCAGCTATCAGTTTGGATAAAATCGGCGACACCGCAAACGCCAACAAATTCTACTCATTTTTAAAGTCTGAATACCCAGATAGCGAAGAGGCGAAGGCTTCCCCAACTAGATAATTTCAATTTTAGGAGTATCATATGAAAAGAGCGATTAAGCTAAAATATGAGCTAAAAGACGCCGCGAATGGCGAAATTTTAGAGTCAAATTTAAACTCAGATCCGATCGGTTTTATCAGCGGTTGCGAGCAAATTTTGCAAAAGCTTGAAGACGAAATCGTAAATTTGAAAGACGGCGAGGAGAAAATCGTCATAATTTCAGCTAAAGATGGCGTCGGCGAATATGACGAAAATATGCTTCAAATCGTCCCAATCGAGCAGTTTGTCGGCATCGATTTGGAGCTTGGAATGGAGCTTTTTGGCGAAAACGAAAAAGGCGAAACCGCCCGAGTAATCGTAAAAGAGATCACAAAAGAGAACGTCACAGTCGATTTTAACCACCCTTACGCTGGCAAAGACTTGGAATTTAACGTAAAAATCGTCGAAAATCGCGAGGCAACCGAGGATGAAATTCTCACAGGTGCCATCGAAATGCCGCACGCTTGCTGCTGCGGAGGCCATGATCACGGCCATCACGGCGATCACGAATGCTGCGGCGGTCACGGCCATCATCACGATGACGATGAGTGCGGCTGCGGCCATCACCACGGATAAGCGATGAGAGCGATTTTTCTTTTTCCAGGGCAGGGCTCGCAAAGCGTCGGAATGGGCAAGGAATTTTATGATTCTATTCCTGCGGCGCGCGAAATTTTGGAGACTGCTAGCCAAAAATGCGAAATCGATTTTAAAGAGCTTTTATTTAGCGAAAATGAAAAGCTTGGAATTTCGGAATTTACGCAGCCTGCAATCGTTTTAAATTCGTTCATGGCCTACTTAGCGCTAAAAGAGCGATTAAATTTGGAGCCAGTGCTTTCACTTGGGCACTCTTTGGGCGAATTTAGCGCACTTGCCGTTAGTGGCGGGATTGAAATTTACGACGCGCTAAATTTAGTGCGAAACCGCGGCAAATTTATGCAAGAATCGTGCGAGGGCAAAAACGCCGGAATGATGGTCGTTTTGGGGCTTTTGGACGAAAAAGTCGAGGCGATCGTAAAAGCGGCTGCAGATGCCAAAAAATCGGTCTGGGCAGCCAATTATAACTGCGACGGACAAATCGTAATAGCCGGAGATAAAGCAGATTTGGCGAGTTTGGAAAGTGAGTTTAAATCAAACGGCGCAAAACGCGCAATGCTCCTAAACATGAGCGTTGCCTCACATTGCCCAATGCTAAAAAGCGCAAGCGAAAAACTTTCCTCACTTTTAGAAACCGCGTTAAAATCTAGCTTTGCGCCAGTTTTATCAAACGCGACAGCTGAAATTTACACCGAAAAATCGCAAGCGTTAGAACTATTAAAATCGCAACTAGTAAGCCCAGTTTTATACAAACAAAGCATAAAAAAATGTGAGGAAAAGTGCGACTGTTTCGTCGAATTTGGCGCAAGCGTGCTAAAAGGCATCAACAAAAAAATCACGCAAATTCCGACTTTTTCGATCACAAATTTGGCCGACATCGAGGAATTTCTTAAATTCGCAAAGGAAAACGGATGAAAATCGCGATTTTAGGGGCGATGATCGAGGAGATTGAGCCGCTTTTGGCGCTTTATGAGCACGAGACGGTCGAATTTGGCGGGAATAAATTTTACCTCGCAAAGCACAAAAATCACGAGCTAATTATCGCCTATTCGAAGATTGGCAAGGTCAATTCAGCGCTAACTGCGGCGGTTATGACGCTAAAATTTGGTGCGGAAATTCTGCTTTTTACAGGCGTTGCAGGTGCAGTGAATGAAAGCCTAAAAATAGGCGATTTAGTCTATGCGACAAAGGCAGCGCAGCATGATTTGGACATTAGCGCGTTTGGACACCCTTTGGGCTTCGTTCCTGGCGGCAAAGTGTTTGTAGAAAGCGACGCAAAACTCAATAAAATCGCACTCGAAGTCGCCGCAAATTTGGGCGTAAATTTGCGCCCCGCAGTCATTGCTTCAGGCGATCAATTCATCTGCGATGAGGCGAAAAAATCTTGGATAAAAGAGAATTTCAGTGCCGATATCGTCGAGATGGAGGGCGCTTCAGTGGCTGTCGCGTGCGATAGTTTGGGAATTCCATTTTTTATTTTGCGCAGTATTAGCGATTCTGCTGGCGAAAAGGCGGAATTTGACTTCGACGAATTTCTCGTAGAATCGGCCAAAATCAGCCTAAATTTCATCTCAAATTTGGTAGAAAAATTATGATTGAGATTAGCAAAAAACTTTTGCGCATTGTCGGTCAAACCAACGCAAAATACGGTATGTTCGAAGATGGCGATAAGATTTTACTCGGTCTTAGCGGCGGAAAAGATAGCCTAGCTTTAGCGCACATTTTAAAGCATTTTCAAAGCGTAAGCCCGCTAAAATGGGAATTTAAAGCCGTCACGCTGAGCTATGGAATGGGTGAAAATTTCGAATATTTGCAAAATCACTGCAAAGAACACGAAATTCCGCACGAGATAATCGATAGTGAAATTTTTGAAATTTCAAAAGAGAAAATCCGCAAGAATTCGTCATTTTGTAGCTTTTTTTCTCGCATGAGGCGCGGGTATTTATATACATTTGCACTGAAAAATGGGTATAATAAACTTGCAATAGCTCATCACCTCGATGATGCAGCTGAGAGTTTTTTTATGAATTTCACGTATAATGGCGCGCTAAGGACTCTGGCGCCAAAATACAAGGCTAAAAATGGCGTGGTTGTCATCAGACCGCTGATTTTCGCGCGCGAGAGACAACTTAGAGAAAACGCAAAGCGTAATGGTTTGCAAGTAATTGGTGACGAAGCTTGTCCAGCAATGAGGTTTGATGTCAAAATGCCGCACGCAAGATATGAGACAAAGCAACTTTTAGCTTCAATGGAAGCGAAAAATCCGAAGCTTTTTGTCAGTCTGAAAGCAGCATTTGAGAACATTCACAACGATACGTTTTTTTAAAGGATGTATTATGAAAAAGTTTTTGTCTTTGTGTTTAGTGCTGGGGGTTGCCAGCTTTTTGAGTGCAGATAAGTTGCGGATCGCCTCAGATCCCACATTTCCGCCTTTTGGATATCATAAGGGCAACGACATAGTCGGCGTCGATGCGGATTTGGCAAAACTCATAATGTCAAAACTAAAACTCGATTACGAACTAGTCGCGATGGATTATGAGGAAATTTGCGATGCGTTAAATGCGGGCAGAGTCGATATGGCGATCGCTGCGATTGGAATTGATGAGTATACAGAGGGGTGCGACCCGTCAAATTCGTATTATGAGACCGAGACCTACTATTTAACTCATGAATACAATCACATTGACACCAAAGAGCAGATGGCAGGCCACAAAATCGGTTACATCACCGGAAATTATTATAAAGAGATAATCGAGAGTTTTGGCGGCGAGCCGGTTGCGTTTGATAGACCTGCACAGATGTTTATGGCGCTTCAAAACGACCGCGTCGAGGCGGTAATCTCCGATAGCGCTTTGGCTGCGCCTGTGATTAAGCGAAACTACTCATATTTTAGCGACGTTGATAAGCAAGCGCTTGAGATGATGGAGAATTTGGGTGTAAATAAGCAAATCATGCCGTTTGACATCGAAGCGAGCGACGAGAGCGAGACGGTCGTGCTTTTTGGGCGCGGTAAAAACGCTGAGCTCAAAGAGAGCATCAATCGCATTATCGGCGAAATTCGCGAAAATGGCGAGATGCAAAAAATCTTAGAAAAATACGACATCGAATAGCAAAGCGGGCGCGATGCCCGCTTTAAAACCCCTGCATTACGATTTCATAGAGTTTTTCCACGTCTTCATCGTCCAAATTTAGGCACTTTTTGATTTTATACATATCGCAAATTTCATTCAGGCTAAATTTCATCCCCTGTGTGCACGCCTCGTGTGAGGGCAAAAATCCGCGCGTGAGCGAAATTTCGCCCCAAATTTCATCGTTGCAAAAGTAGCAAAAATTTGGATCGTGAAGGCGGCCTTCGTGATTTAAAATTTGCAAGTAAGCATCGACGATTAGGCGCTTTGGCGATTGTTTGTCAAATCTATGCGCACAAAATTCGACCAAATCAAAATAAAACTCATCCGTCTCTTCCAAATCGCGCAAATGCATGAAAAAAAGCCGCATGAAATTTTGCCATTTTAGGAGATATTTGCGCTCGATTAGCCACGGAAAGCCCAAATGAACGGTATTATGCAAACGCGGCATAAAATTTATCGACGTTTCTAACTCAAAATCGATCTTGTATCCTTGCGTGATGACTGAGTGGCGAGCGCCGTAAAATCGGTAACAGCTGACCACTTTTGATGGTGTCAAAACCGTCACGATGCAATCTTCGTTTTTCACTTTTTGGACATTTAGGATGTAGCCTTGCAAATTTCGCCTTTTTTTGAATTTTGCGCAAATTATATCAAATTTGGAGAAAAATGCGACAAAATCTAACATTTAAGGAAAAATTGGCTATAATCAGACACTTTTTAAATTTACAGGGTGAAAAAATGGACTTTTCAGACTTATTTTCAAAGATTAGACGCAAGCAGGCTGACCCAAGCGAAGCGCCATCTCACTGGGTGAAATGCGCAAAGTGCCATTCGCTCATGTATTTCAAAGAGATCGCGGCAAATTCTCACGTCTGCCCAAAATGCGGCTATCACATGCGAATTTCAGCCGAAGAGCGCATCGCGTTAATTTGCGATGAGGGCAGTTTTGCCGAGTGTGACACAAATTTAGAACCGATCGATCCACTCAAATTTGTCGATAAAAAATCCTACAAAAAGCGAATTCAAGAGGGCGAAGAGAAAACCGGCCGAAAATCATCCGCGATTGCGGGCGAAGCGGCGATTAACGGGATGCAAATTCAGCTTGTCGTCTTTGATTTTGGCTTTATGGGCGGCTCTTTGGGTTCAGTCGAGGGCGAAAAAATCCTGCGCGCAGTCAAACGAGCGATCGAAAAATCCCAACCTTTGGTAATTATCAGCGCTTCAGGCGGCGCAAGAATGCAAGAGAGCACATTTTCGTTAATGCAAATGAGCAAAACATCCGCCGCGCTAAAGCTTTTAAGCGAGGCGAAATTGCCGTTTATTTCGATTTTAACCGATCCCACAATGGGCGGCGTAAGCGCGTCGTTTGCGTGGCTTGGAGATGTGATCGTGGCTGAACCTGGCGCGTTAATTGGCTTTGCAGGACAGCGCGTAATCAAACAAACGATCGGCTCAGACCTGCCAGAGGGCTTTCAGACGGCGGAATTCCTTTTAGAGCACGGATTAATCGACGCAATCGTCTCAAGAAACGACCAAAAGAAGTTTCTTTTCGACATTTTGACGATTTTGACGCCAAAGGAATAGCGTGGAAATTTCGGTTTTTGCGATCCAAAAAGGCAAGGATGAGTACGAAAACGAAATTAACGAATATATAAAAATGTCAAAGAAATTCGCAAATTTGCGGAATTTGACGATATTTAATGATAAAATTGCAAAAGCGCAAAGTTTAGGCAAAAACGAGGCACTGAAAAGCTACGATGAGAGTTACGCGCCTTTTGTTAAAGGATACTGCATCGGGCTTGATGAGCGCGGCGAAATGATGGACAGTTTGGAATTTGCCAAACTCCTAAAAGACAAAAGCCAAATTTCGTTTTTCGTCGGCGGCGCTTTTGGATTTAGTAGTGAATTTAAACAAAAAATGGACAAGCTGGTGAGTTTTAGCAGGCTTACTTTGGCGCATAAAATCGCAAAGCTCGTGCTTTTTGAGCAGATTTTTCGCGGCCTTTGTATCAACGCAAACCACCCGTACCACAAATAAAAAGGATGGAAATGAAAAAGAGTGATTTGGAGCTTTTTAAAAAGAGTTTATTGGAGCGCAAGGCTCAAATTTTGAAAAATATCAGCGACAGCACAAGCGACATTAATGAGTTAAAATCCAGCGGCGCAGTCGATGAAATGGACATTGCGAGCATTAATACAGATTCAAATTTGGAGTATTCATTAAATCAAAAACAGAGCGAAGAGTTAAAAGACATTGAGTATTCGCTCAAAAAAATAAGTGCCGGCACATACGGCAGTTGCGAGATGTGCGAGGAGGAGATTGGCCTTGCTAGACTTCGCGCGAAGCCAACGGCGAGATATTGCATTTCATGCAGAGAGATCGTGGAGAAGGGAATGAAATGAGAATCAAACAATTCATCGGCTGTGCCATTTTGTACATCGCAGTTGTGGGAATTATCACTTTTATCGAGAACGCAAACAGCTATAAAACGAGCTTTTTTGGGCTTGAGATTGAGTTGCCGGTTGTAGTTTGGGTTTTAGCGCCACTCGTGCTTTTCGCGCTTTTCGCGCTTTTGCACATAATGTTTGCAGGAATTGGCATATACAGCAAAAAACGTGCCTTGCAAACCGACTCAAACACATTTAAAAGCAGCGCAAAAGACCTGCTTTTGGGCTTAGAGAGCGACCGAAATTTTAAGACCGAATACTACAAAGACGCCGTCGAGCTAGCCAAAGTCTTGTCGCCATACTCAGACGGCGAGGCGAAACTTAGCAGCGATGAGCTAAATTCGGCATTTGAAATGGTAAAATCGGTCAAAAATGGCGAATTTATCGACATCAAGCGATTTAAATTGCCGAAAAATAACCCAATTCGCGTCCAAAACGACATAAACCGAATTCAAAACGATCCGAAATTTATCAACCAAATTTTAGGCGATCGCATAAATTACAACGATGAGGTCGTAAATGCCGCGCAAGAGGCGCTCGTGCGCAAAGGATCGTTTTTGGATATCAAAAAACAGGGAATTCCAGAGGATAAAGAGAGCGTGCATATCATTTTTGAGCGCTTCATGAGCGAAGAGGGCTTTGAGATCGCAAAAGATGACCTCTACAAAATCATTGCAAATTTGGAGCTCGATGAGAATGAATACATCAAACTTTTCCGTATGCTCAAAAACAAATACACTCCAGAGGCGCTGTTGCCGATGTTTGAGAAGCTCAAAAACGACAATCCGACCGCCACACAAAGCTACTATTACGCGCTTTACGAGCTTGGCATGATCGACGAGCTTCGCAACCAGCTATATTTCGCAGATAGCGAGAAAAACGAGAAATTCGAGATTTTGCTATTCTTGCGCGATAATGGCAAATCCATCCCAGCCTCATATCTATTTTCGTGAATTTAATTAATTTTGACCAAAAGGTGCTATTTTTAGCACCTTTGGCTGGATTTTCCGATCCGCCTTTTAGAAGCGTTGTCAAGAAATTTGGCTGCGACGTGACGGTGAGCGAAATGATTAGCGCAAATGCGCTCGTTTTTGAGAATGAAAAAACGCTCAAAATGCTCGAAAAATCGCCAAACGAGACGCCATTTTTAGTGCAGCTTTCTGGCGAAAATCCTGAGAATTTCGCACGCGCGGTAAAAATCCTAAATAAATTTGATGGCATCGATGGAATCGACCTAAATTGCGGCTGTCCAGTGCCAAAAGTGGTCAAACAAAACGCTGGTTCGGCGCTTTTAAAGGATATTCCAAATTTGATTAAAATTCTAAAAACGATCAAAAAAACGAGCGAAAAACGCTATTTAAGCGCCAAAATTCGGCTCGGATTTGATGAGAAAAATGCGCACGAATTTGCTCAGATTTTTGAAGACGCTGGCGTGGATTTTTTGTGCGTTCATGGGCGCACTAGAAATGGAATGTACTCAGCAAAAGTCGATTACGAGGCGATCGCACGCATAAAAGATGCGGTAAAAATCCCAGTCATCGCAAATGGCGACGTGAGTTATGCAAATTTTGCGCAAGTTTTAGAAATCACGCACGCAGATGGCCTAATGATCGGACGCGGCGCGATTGGGCGGCCTTGGATTTTTAGCGAAATCAAAGCAAATTCCACCGCCTCAAATTCGCTAAAACGCGAGGTGATTTTGGCCCATTTTGACGCGATGATCGCGCATTATGGAGAGCGCGGAGCGGCGATTTTTCGCAAACACCTGCACGAATACTCAAAAGGCGCTCCAAATGCGAGCGCGTTTCGCCAAAAAATTAATCAAATTCCAGATGCGCTCAAAATGCGAGCCGAAATTTCGGAATTTTTCGGAGAAAATTGTGATTAGAAAAGCTAGAAAAGCCGACGCGGAGGCGTTGGCAGCAATTTTGGAGTTAGCGCAGTTTGGCATTAGCGACACGCTTTTTGGAGTGAGCGAATTTGCCCAAAAAATGGAGATTTTCAAGACATTTGTCGCCGCAAAAAACAACCGCCTCTCATACGAAAATATTTTGCTATTTGAGCGCGAGGGCGTGATTATGGGCGCGGTTTGCGCGTATGATGGCGCTTGGAGCGAGTTTTTGGACGCTTGCATGATTGGGCGATTGCGAAAAATGGAGATTTACGATGAAATTTTAAGCGAATGCAACGAAGATGAACTCTACATCGATAGCGTCGCGGTTTTGCCCGAATTTAGGGGGCAGGGCATTTTCAAAGAGCTTATGAATGCCGTAATTTCGCGCGCTAAGGCAGAAAAATTCCACCAAATTTCGCTCGTTACGCACACGCCAGAGATTTATTATCAATTTGGCTTCGGCGAGGACGGCAGGCGCGAAATTTGCGGCGAGAATTTCGTCAGAATGGTGCTTTGCTTATGAAAAAGCTAAAACGCCTCGCTCTTTCGCTCATCGCGCTTTATGCCCTAATTTTGGCGCTTGGCTACTTTTTTCAAGAGCGATTTATGTTTTATCCGAATATTTTGGTCGCCGATTATGAGTTTAAATTTGACGCCGAATTTAGCGAGCATTTTATTGAAAGCGGCGAAAACCGCCTAAATTTGCTCCATTTTCGCACCCCAAATCCAAAAGGCGCGGTGCTGTTTTTGCACGGAAATAATAAAAATCTCGCATTTTGGGGCGAGCTAAATCCCATTTTTAGGGATTTGGGATATGATTTTTACACTTACGATTATCCGCATTTTGGCAAAAGCACCGGCAGTTATCACAACGAGGCTGAAATTTACGCAGACGCGCTGAGCGCCTTAAATTTCGTCCGAAAGGAATTTGACGACGAAAATATCGTAATTATCGGCTTTTCTATTGGCAGCGGAATTTCATCAAATTTGGCGTGCAAAGAGGCGCCAAACGTGCCAAATTTAGTCCTTCTCGCGCCATATTTTAGCTTGGAAAATCTGGGGCATAATTTGAGTTTAAAGCTTTTTCCAAAAGCGCTGATGAGGTATAAAATCAAAACGCACGAAAATTTGCGCCAATGCAAGGCGAAAATCACTATAATTCACGGCACGCAAGATCCGCTCATAAGCGTGAAAAATTCGCGCGAGCTAGCTAAAATTTTGCCAAAAAGCGATGATAAATTTTTTGAGATTGAGTCGCGTCACAACGACTTGCCAGAAAAACCCGAAGTAAAGGAAATCTTAAAGGCGAGACTGCCCTGAAATCTCGCCAAATTCGCTAAAAGATATTTGAGCTAACTGCAGTATCGCCCAAAATTCGCTTAATACATGCGATGCCAGCTTTGTGGAATTTATTTCCGCCGTCGCTAGCTGAATAGTACTCCAAAACGCGGCACGGAATTCCGTGATCAAAGCACGCAATCGCGGTCGCTAGCACGCAAATATCAGTGTCAATTCCAGCTAAAATCACGCGATCGACATTTTTCTCTTTGACATACGCTGCGAATTCGTCTGTGTAAGCCGAATATGTGTGCTTTACAAAGACCTTGCTAGCGCTCTCTTCAACGATCGGCAGCAGATGTTGCTCCTCCTCTAAGACCATCTTTGTCCAGCCTAGGAGTTTGACGTGCGGGCCGTTTATGTGATTTACAAATTTGACCGCAACGACATCGTCAAATAGGTGCTTTTTTTTGTTTTTCTCGCACAAATCGGTAATTCTATCGACCAAATGCTCCGTATGCTCGTTAATTAAGCCTTTTTGAATATCCATTAAAACCAAAAGCGTCATTTTCGCCTCCTTCATAATTACCAAAATGCGATTTTATCACTTTTTTGCTTTTATTTCCATTTCGCGGTTTAAACGCCTAAATTTGGGAGAATTTTAGCAAATTTCTGCTATATTTTCATAAAAATTTTTAAAGGCAAAAAATGGCAAATTTCACGATTGAAGATCTGCAAAAAAGAGCCGCGCAATTCTCGCTGCGCTGGGCAAATCACACAAAAGAGCGCCAAGACGGACACAGCTTCGTGAACGAATTTATGGCGCTTTTTGGGCTCGATTATTTAGAGGTTGGCTCGCACGAATTTACGATTAAAATGTCGCAAACTCCGAGCAAAAAAGCGAAAAAATCGGCGGCAAATTTGGCGCCAAATTCAAATTTCGCCGCGCCAAATTCCGCCCCAAATTCAAATTCCGCGCCAATTCCTGCGCAAATTTCGCGTGCAAAATCCACAGGTTTTGCTGACTATTTTGCGCCGGATAAAATTTTAATCGAGATGAAATCGCGCGGCGAAAATCCCCACGATGCGCTCGAGCAGGCAACCGCCTATTTAAAGGAAATTCCGCTTGGAATCGAGCCGCCACGTTATCTTTTAATCAGCGATTTTGATAAATTTCTCGCTTACAAAGTGAATAAAGATAACCTCGAAATTAGCGCCTATAATCCGTTTTCGCTCAAAGAGCTCGCGCGAAATATTGTGATTTTTGCGCCATTAGCTGGCTTTGATGAGGACGGAAATGTCAAAACCGCGATCGAATTAAACCGCACCGCAAGCGAAAAACTCGCCAAACTCTACGACACGCTAAAATCGGTCGGCTACGACACAAAAAAGCTCCAGACTTTCATTATGCGCGTGCTTTTTTGCCTATTTGCCGAGGATAGCGGGATTTTTGGCGGCGATAAATTTACCGAATTTATCGAAAAATCGCCCACTGCGTTTTTGGGCGACCGCTTAAATTTGCTTTTTGAAATGCTCGACACGCCGCTAAATTCGCGCCCAAGAGACATCGCGGGCGAATTTGAGTTTTTCCCACACATTAATGGCGGCCTATTTAAGGAGCCTTTGGGCTACATCAAACTCACTGAAGCCATGAAACAAACGCTTCTAGCCACGTGCGATTTTGATTGGCAGCAGATTAGTCCGGCGATTTTTGGCTCGCTTTTTCAAGGCGTAATGGATAAAGCTGAACGCCGCGAATCTGGCGCTCACTACACGAGCATTGAAAATATTTTGCGTGTCATTCGTCCGCTATTTTTAGATGACCTTTACAGCGAATTTGAGCGCACGAAGCAAAAGGGCGTCAAAGCACTTCGCGCATTTCAGAGCAGACTTGGCGAGTTGCGATTCCTTGATCCTGCGTGTGGCAGCGGAAATTTCTTGCTTGTCAGTTACGAAGAGTTAAGAAAACTAGAACTCGAAATTCTCTCATACCGCAAGAATTTAGGCGACGCTGAGCTTTCGCTTGACACCACTGCGGTTAGAATCACCCAATTTTACGGCATCGAAATCGACTCATTTGCGTGCGAAATCGCCAAAATTTCGCTTCTTTTAGCCAAGCATTTGCTCGATCAAAAGGCGCGTGAATTGGGACTTGATGAGGTCGAGTTTCCGATCCGCGAGAGCGGGCATATCATCACTGCCAATGCCCTGCGCACGCCGTGGCACACTCTAGGCGTCGCCAAATTTGACTATATCTTTGGCAATCCCCCATTTATCGGCACTACATATCAAAGCGCCGAGCAAAAAAGCGATATGAAATNTNTNTTTGGCGACAAATTTAAGCTCGGCAATCTCGACTATGTCGCCAGCTGGTTTTACAAATCCGCGCAGTATAGCGAGATTTTGCCAGATACGCGCTTTGCCTTTGTCGCTAGCAATTCCATCACGCAAGGCGAGCAGGTCGCGACACTTTGGAAGCCGCTGTTTGAGCGTTTTGGCATGGAGATAAATTTCGCTTACCGCACATTTCGCTGGTTTAACCGCGCCAAAGGCGTAGCGGCAGTTCATTGCGTCATTATCGGATTTGCGCGCGCAGGTTTGGTCAAACTTAAGAAAATTTACACCGAAAATGGCGATGAAATTTCAGCCAAAAATATTTCGCCGTATCTTATCGCCGCGCCAAATTTCGTTGTCGAAAAACAGCGCAAGCAAATTTCAAATTCGATTGAAATGATTTACGGAAATAAGGCAAACGATGGCGGAAATTTGATTTTT
>Ga0065711_1005892_pt1 | contig 18896 bp, 18 predicted proteins | sample Hoacrofraction12_FD_59098 | JGI IMG/M metagenome (GOLD analysis project Ga0065711, IMG submission 59098) | Hoatzin crop microbial communities from Cojedes, Venezuela - Epithelial fraction 12 v2 (version 2) | ecosystem: Host-associated > Birds > Digestive system > Esophagus > Crop | place... | reverse complement strand
AGCTCCAGCTGAACCCGAGGAAGAACTTCTTCCCTCTGAGGGTGACGGAGCCCTGGAACAGGCTGCCCAGGGAGGCTGTGGAGTCTCCTTCTCTGGAGATATTCAAGACCCTCCTGGACAAGGTCCTCTACAGCATACTGTAGGTGACCCTCCTTGGGCAGGAGGGTTGGACTAGATGACTCACAGAGGTCCCTTCCAAACCCTACCATTCTGTGATTCTGTGATTCTGTGAACTAGAATTTAATCAGGCTACTGCTGTAAAAGACAATAAATTTCTTTTCTATAAATACATTAGCAACAAAAGGAGGGCAAAGGAGAATCTCCATCCTTCATCGCAGGGGGAAACATTATGACAAAGGATGAGGAAAAGGCTGAGGTACTTAATGCCTTCTTTGCCTCAGTCTTTAATAGTAAGACCAGCTGTTCTCCAGGTACCCAGCCCCCTAAGCTGGAAGACAGGGACGGGGAGCAGAGTGAAGCCCCCATAATCCAGTGGGAAATGGCTAGTGCGCTGCTACACCACTTAGACACACACAAGTCTGTGGGGCTGGATGGGATTCCCTCAAGGGTACTGAAGGATCTGGCAGAAGTTCTCACCAAACCACTTTCGATCATTTATCAGTGGTCCTGGCTAACCAGAGAGGTCCCAGCTGACTGGAGGTTAGCAAATGTGATGGCCATCTACAAGCAGGGCTGGAAGGAGGATCTGGGGAACTAGAGGCCTGTCAGTCTGACCTCGGTAGCAGGAAAGGTTAGGAAGCAGATCATCTTGAGTGCCATTCCATGGCACGTACAAGAAAACTGGGTGATCAGGCCCCATCAGCATGGGCAATGAAGCTGATGAAGGGTCTGGAGAACAAGTCCTATAAGAAGAGGCTGAGGGAATGGAGGTTGTTGAGCCTGGAGAAGAGGAGGCTCAGGGGGGACTTTATCGCTCCCTACAACTACCTGAAAGGAGGTTGTATCGAGGTGGGTGTTATAGAATCATAGATTGGAAAAGACCTCTAAGATCATCAAGTCCAACGGTCGATCTTTTCTCCCAAGTAATAGTGATAGGACAAGAGGAAATGGCCTCAAGTTGCGCCAGGGGAGGTTTTGGTTGGATATTAGGAAAAATCTCTTCACTGAAAGTGTCTCAAGCATTGGAACAGGCTGCCCAGGGAAGTGGTTGAGTCACCATCCCTGGAGGTATTTAAAAGATGCCTAGATGTGGTGTTTAGGGACAAGGTTTAGTGGTGGACTTGGCAGTGCTACGTTAGCTGTTGGACTCGATAATCTTAAAGGTCTTTTCCAACCTAAATGATTCTTTGATTCTATGATTCTAATATTAAAAGGGTTAATGGGCACCCTGTAAGCCCTTGGCACTCTGTCCTGTACAGCAAGATCCAGTGATGGTGTGCTCACACCAGCTCAGAGGGTAGGGGTGGTTTGGGCACTTGTGACTAAGTCCCCTCTGAGTCCCTGTGTTGGGAGCACAGACCTTGCCTGAAGGACATCCATCATGTACAACAGGGGCTAGCTGAGAGCATGCCTCCTGAGTGTGTGGGATGAAGTTTGTTACGGTCCCACCACACAGTGGTCTCAGTATTGCCCCTCTTTAGGACAGGGATGGAAAAGTTCCCAGTTTGGGAAGAGCAAACGATGACAAGAAACTACTGTTATCTGGGAGCTGCACAGCTTCCATGCTTCTCACTGTCTTCTAACTTCTTGCTTTGTTCTGTGTGAGCAAACCTTTACAAAACCAGCAATGCAGCGTTTTCTAATTTCTAATGAGCTGTGTTCTAATAGTTATCTAATGAGCTGTGGCAAACAGCAAACAAGCCTCTGTTCGCTTTAATCTCTTTAACTACAGCCTATCCTAGAGGCAAAGCGTATCAAGTAAGAAGTGGACTTGAGGCTGAACAGATACTCCAGAGAGTGGTGCTTGTCCTCTGTGCCATTGGTGATGTGTCTGTTGCAGGCCTGGGAGATGCCGGCACATGCATTAAACCACATGTGTGCCTGAGCTCTGGTTCAGCAGGAACAAATTTTCAGAGCCCTGCATCCTACTCACAGAGGAGACCATGTCTTGATCAAGGTTTTGACTGCTCTTGAACGGTTAAATTTTGCTGAAAACAGCACGTCTTCAGGCAACAGAGGTGGACTGAGGAGCATGGACACAGACTTCTGTGTTAGAAATATACATCTAGTCTGGATGCTTGGACCTGTCCCTGCAATGACCCTGTCACAGACCATCCCACCCAGATGTCTTTAGCTCTCAGGCGCTTGGCCAAACTGTTCATGGCTTTCCAGCCCACCTCTTCAGGGCAGACCTAGGACAAAGATCTTCACAGGAAGACATGTATCTGTTTCATACAGGGAATCACATCTCTGACCTGATCCCAGCAATGTAGTGACTTTCCCAAAACTGCTTCTGTGCCTTGTTTTGCACCTGAATGCCAGCTGGTGATTGTTTAATTGTGCTGAGGACCTCCCTTCATGTATAGCTACTAGTTTCCAGGTAGACTTTTGGTCTGCAAAACACAGCATATGCCTTTCGGCTTCAGAGCAGCCTGAAAGGCTCATCTAGCAGGAGAGGATGGTAATCGTGAGAGTGAGTACCTGAATGCATTTTGTCCTGTTGGGTGGAAGGTTGGTACAGGATTGACCTCTTTGACACAGCGGGATGTTGTTAGGAAGCCTCCAGAAGGGACGAGCTGGCCCACTCTTTGCGAATGTTTACCTGCTGTATTAATAGTCAGAGCTCCACCTAACCAGCCTATGATTCCTCCAGGAGGCAAGTTTTCTTCCCGTGGTGAAGGTGCATTCAGTAAGGCTGCAAGAAATAAGGTGCTCGTCTTTTCTACATTTGTATGGAGCGGCCCGGAAAAGGAGGTTCACCTGTAAAATCCATCAGGGAAGCCTTTAAGAACTGCCTGCATCTTCAGTATTCAGGTGCTGAACTTCCCGCCAGGGTGAGTGCTCAGGTGATAACTCTCTGCTTTTGATCTATTGAATTTTGCAGTGACTTTGGTATGGTGATGAGACTGCAATATCCCATAATATATGGCTCTTTCTAGCAAGAGCTCAGCTATAATTGTATTTATGAGCAGAATACTTATAGAGGCCTTCAGGGAGCTTCAAGTGTAAAAACATTCCTGTAACAACATATAGACAGCCAACAGCCAAGCAATTAATTTCTTGACTACAAGTGGTGTTTGGGGCTCTGTCCTGGTGTACGACATCCATTAACGCTGCAGATACTCTGCTGAAGGGAACGAGGGAGCTGCTGGCTGGACACTCAGTCTTTCCTCTGTGCTTTGTGTACTTAAAATTGTTTTTAAATAAAGTCCACTGAAGCTACAGGAGACCACTGAGGTTCTGGCGTATTCTGAGGGAAAACACAGCTTTTTGTCCGTGGCAGTTTATACAGTAACAACCCTCCTTCCCAACTTGTCCTCCCAAAGAAAAGGCAGGTACAGACCCCTGAGGTCCAGGCACCCAAACGGAAAGAGAGGGATGAGTTTTCTAAGCCTGCTTGTGACCCTGACACGCTGAGTGTCGTCACCTCTGTATTTCTCTCTGATCTTTCCTTTCCCCTCCACAGTTATGAAGGCCCAGACGATGCCCTCATTAACTAGGTCTGGTCATGGCTCCACACCTGATAAAGTCAAACAAATATGAGTTCCCTTGACAGGAATCTCAGTGCCTGTGTTTGTTGCTGCTTTGGCTGAAATTTACTTAATAATGGGATATCTCACACAATTCAAACCTCCCATAGAGTGGCATTAATCAGCCTTGCTCTATGGGGGAAGAAATTCTGTTGCAGTTAAAGAAAGCTTCTTTACAGTTTCTGATTAGTAGGGTGAGAGGAAAGGAGATTGTTTTCATCATTTTATGAAACAAAATAACAGGATATTCAAAGAATTATAAATTTTCAAATTAAAAATTTTGGAGAATAGTTTCCATTCAACAGACAAACTCTACCACAGAAAATTGCTGAAGCCAAGGATTTAGCAAGTGTGAAAGGGCTTCAACATGTATATAGTTAGTAGGATTACAAATAATTATTGTGGTTATAATATGGATGGTTCCAGCATTATAAAGAAAAACACATGTATTAAGAACTGAGTTGTATCCTTCAAACACCTTGTACGGTGTTCAAGCTCCCTGGTAAGGACTCTAGTTTGGGTACTCCAAAGCTGCAAACCCCTTCCCAAGGAAGATGTGTAAAGACAGCTGAGCCTATATTGCTCAGTTCAGCTATTAAACACAGGAATGAGGACCTTGTCGTGCCCTTCTGGTTTCTCACGTACCCCTGACTGTGTCAAAGCAGGCAGTGCAACAGCTGGTGGAAGAAGGCAGAGAAGTAAAGAGCCAGCTTGGGACTGGGCTGCTCATCCACAAAGAAAGAGAACTAAAGGTATCTGGCTCCCAGGTAAAAGCCTGTACTAGACACAAGGCTTTGCTCAGCTCTACTTTGAGAAAATGTCTCTTTAATAATCATAGGTTTCTGGGCTTCAGCTAGCCACCTGCAGCAGTCAGCAAGAATTTTCCCCCAGAAACCAGGTTTTCCTCATTTAGGGGGAAGGTGTTTTTCCTAATCTCCTCTAATACATAAGGATAACTGCAGCTAGAGATGCAATGCTTCGTGGAGTGATTCTGTTAACTGAAGCAGCACTATCTTGAAGCTCTTAAAGCCCTGCTAGAGAGGTATGTGTGTGCTTGGCTTTATAACTGATCTTGGCTTGAAGTGTGCTGCTAGAAAAGTTGTTATACTTACACAGATTATAGTTTGCAAAGCCATATTGTGTTTTTGTTGTGTAATAAGGAGAAGACATTAAACTTCTTCAGCGATGCTGGGATAATTATCAAATGAAACATGAAGAGAGAACAGTTACTGCTGGTGCTTGTGCTTCCTTTGGACTTCTGGTTCCTCTCTTGCACGGTGGGGTGAGCCCAGGATCCCCTCCAGCAGATAACATCCTATAGTGTGCCAGCTCCCAACTGTATCTACAGACCCTGGAGACCTGTGTGTGCTGACTAAGTGTCCTGGGTTCAGCTGAGCTAGGGTTGATTTCCACAAGAAGCTGGTTGGGCTGACCCAAACAGCCAATCAAATGGGATGTTCTGTACCAGGTGGTGTCAGGCTCAGTATTTAAGTGGGGAGCTGGCTGAAGGAGAGGGATTTGCTACTCAGGAGCCAGCTGAGCATCAAGTGGTGAGAGTGTTGTGTGTTGTATATTCTTTTTATCAGTATCATTGTTGTTGTTTTCTTCTCCTTTTGCCATTCTGTTAAACTGTTTTCATCCTAACCCGTGAGTTTTGACTTTTCCTTCTGATTCTCCTCCCCATCCCACTGGGGAGGGGGAAGGAGTGAGAGAGTGACCGTGTGCTTCTTAGTTGCAAATTGAGGATAAGCTACAATGATAAGCCCAGCAAACATGGAACAGGCCACGTAACTAAGTTGGAAGACATGCTCATAGAAGACTGAAGTCTAGAAAATTTGAAAGCTGCTCTGTCAAGGTACCCCTGCTCTCTAAAACAGCAGACTGTGGTCCCTGCCCAGGGAAGACAAGGCATTGCAGAAGGGAAAGCTGGTGGCTGGAGGGAGGAGTGCCTGTGCAGAGCACTGCCGGGGGAGGACTTGTTCTGTTAGCAGATGGAGGAAGGAAGAAACAGTGTGTGCAAGGGACCAGTGGGCAGTCCTGAAATGTCACTTGGCCTCTGACATTTCTTTGACTTCTGTGGAATCTTGACAGTGGGGGTGGCAGTATGGGATGGAGTGGAGAGACATTAATAGTAGTAATGCTGTCTAAAGGTTAAAGCTGGTTAAGGATTCTGGTGGGATAGAAGGGCACAGAGGTGCCTTCACTAACCTAGGAGAATAGGTTCCAGCCTTGCAATTTAAATGCTATAAATTGAATGTTGTTGGGTTTTTTTTTCAATAATAGGGCATCTTGAAAAGTTTCACTGAGCCCACAACAAACATGGGCAGCAGGTATTTGTGCTGAGCAGGAACTGCCAAGAGACCAGCAGTGCTTGGGCCAGCGGAGGATGATTGGCCAGGTAAAAGCTGATCAGCTGCAGCCTAGGTGGGGCTTTGGCAGCCAAAGGCAGTGAATGAGGTCTTACTAAGGGCAAGAGGAAGCTTGACTGAACAAGGAACTTATGGCTGAACTCTAGTGCTAAAAGTATGCGCAAGTGAGGAAGGTCTCCAACCCTAGTCTGCTTTTGCTGTTGCATGCAGATACAGCTGAGGAAAGTACAGGTTGTAGAGGTCACTGGATCTGCAGTTTCACGTCCCTCCCTTGCCAAAGCAACCTTTCCAGCACTAGCAGAGCATTGAAAATACTTTGGAAAAGCTTTGTCTGCTCTTGGCTTTCTGAGATGAAAATGGTGTAGGCATACTCATTGTCCTTCTCTTCTCTTGGGTGCTGGCTTAGAGAGTAACTTGAAATATGACTTTGTCCAGAGTAAAATGACCACCATTCACTCTCAAAGTTGGAGATTTTTGGCACCTGTCTGCCAGTGCTATTTTGCCAGGCTGTCTGCAGATACCAAAAAATGCCCACACATGGCTGGTTCATCCATAGGGGATTTCCACCTTACCAGCCTACTGTGGTTGGTTTGTGCATGCTGGAAGTGTATATAGTACAGCCCAGTAGGCTACATGAAGGTCTTTTCTTGGGATGCTGGTTCAGAGGAGCCTGGGCAGGCACTGCTTGAGCAAAATACCAGTGGTACATCCCATATGTTGGCCACTGAGACATGCCCTTCTCCTGTCCCCAGGCTCCTGGCTGCCCTGTGGGGAAGGCATTAAACAAGTGAGCACTCATGCACATCTACAGGATGCTGAAGACTGTTACCTCAGCAGAGACCCTGCAGGGACTTGCTAGTCCAGGGGCTTTAATGAAGGGGCTCATTCAGCTGCTCATACTTCCTCCCTGGGAGGCTGCTGGGAAGGTGCAGAGCTGCTGCCACTGGAAACTGCCACTAATTGGACCTTATTAAAAATTTACTTCTGTTTTACAATAAAGCTGGAGCATTTATCTTCCCCCAGCAAAGCCATTAATTAACAACACAAATGGGCTACACTGCCAGGAGAGCAGCAAAGCTATGACTGTCAATACGGTGACCTCACTGCAGCCCTTCCCGTCAGCTCTGTGGGGAAAAGCAGCTGCCCACGCAGCCCTGCACAGGTCTACCTGCAGATGAACAGCTTCTGCTGGCTGTCTCTCATGGGGTGCAAGCTGTAGGATTCCCTGTTTCCTCCATGAAGGAGCTAAGGTGCAAGGGTGTGTCTTTGAAAATAATCCCTGCTTTTTAACGAGAACTAATTACCTGATTGAAGCAAGCTGCCCAACAACTGGAGGACATTTAAGGGCTAATGAAAAGCCCCAGATATCCCTGGAGGATTTCCTCCTATCCTGGGGGACATCCCTGTGGCAAGAGTTTGTCTTGGTGGGCTGTACTGCAGCAATGCAATGCTTCCATCGCTGGATGTTGAACAGCAGGTGCTTGCTGGAGCTGTCACTGGTGTTTTTGCAGAGGTCATTGTCTGTTGGGCAAAACCACTTAATGCCAGCATCCTGCCTTGGGACACCTGTATTATTTTGAACACAGGCATGAGACTGGAGAATTATACTAGGAAAAACTGGTCTTCTCTTTGGCTGAAGGTTTCTGACCCCTTTTCCATTGCATTATGGTGAAGTAAAATGTCTGAGTGGGGCTGTTGGCTGGGCAATTAGTGACCAGGTGGGATTTTGTATGCTAACTTCCTGCATCCTGAAAAGCATACCAGTTCTACCTCTGTGCCAGAATTGGTGCTGGCTCCACAGCAGAATCCTGGGTGAAGCCTGTGCCTTTCCTGTGTAGCCTGGGCTGGGTGGGTCAGTGTGCCTGTGGGAGAAGGGTTAGGGAGCAGCATTTTCCCTTTTTCTGCGGCAAGCTGTTGGATCCCGAATTCTCCATTACCATAGTAGAGGGTTCAGGGACTGGATGCGATGGCCCTTCCTGAAGCACTTGCATACCCCTGCCCAAGCAAACAGCAAAGCTGTTGCTTGCCTCCCCACAGGAGCCTGTTATCCCCAGAGATCTTTAGCATGCCAGAAGAGCAAAGACATCAAGGAGAGATGTGAGTACAGCCTCCCCTTGAGCTCCACAGGCCAGGCTAAGCAGCAGACCATGGACCCTGGGCAGGGGGTTTGTGGCATGGGCTGATCTTCTTCATCCTCCATCCCATTTGCAGACCTGCATTGCTCTTGAAGAGTTGTCTCCTGTTCTGCAGCTGAGTGTGAAACTGTGCAGTCCCCATGGCTCTGTCTTTAGCCTGGGGTGGGAAGGGAGTAAAATTCCTCCAGTTACACTCATGCAGAAGCAGTGGTGGGAGGGATGCTGTGAACCAGGCTTCCAATTAGGTGCAGTGCCATGGCACCTGTCTGGATGTGACATGATAATGCACCTGCTAAACATTATAAGAAGCTTCTGAGATTCAATGTGACACATGCGAAGCAATAGCTGGAGTTTAGTCAACACTCCATCAGTTAAAAGTCTATATTTCCAATTATCTGTGGACAGTTTGCCTTCAAGGATAATTGGCTTCCTGCAGCTCTCTAGAACAGATGTCAGGGAGCTCCTTCTCTTCCGCAGAGGAAAACCTGGATTGGTTTATAGCATGCGATACTCTGGAGGTGTCAATGTCAGAGGCAAAGCAGGATTTGGGGAATAATTAGGCGCTGTCCTGGTGCGGAGCTTCACAGAGGCGCTATCCAGTGAGGAGCATTAGTTACCCTGTCCTGCTTGTGAACGGTCAGGCTTGGAAGCCTACCCAGTGAAGATGACCTGTGGCAATGTCCCTGTCCCCTGAGGAGACTGCCAGGAGACAGCCAAAGGAGGGTTTGGTCATGGAGGGGTTACAGTTGTCCCTTTGGCACAAGGTGGACTGAAGTGACATCCTGGAGGAATGACTACCCTGTCTCCCTTGCTGATGCCACCCATGGAGGGCAGGAAGAAGAGGCTATTTCTTTTGAAAAGGGGTATTTGAGGAACTGCGCGTAATGGACTTCCTGGGGCTGTCTTCAATGCGCCAGGCAGACAAACATGGCCTGACGGGCTCTGCCGACTGTTCACCAGCTCCAGGATGCTCATGCTGACATCCAGCAGGCTGTCACACCTGCATGGACAGGATGCACAGTCCGTGCAGGAGAACTGGTAGGGATAGCAGGAAATCACAGGTGAGGGAGAGCTGCAGAAAACACCTAAACGCTAGTAAGAAACTGAAGCTTCACAACTCTCCTTGTAGAATTTAAATATCTGAGCAGAAAATTGAAATTTTTTTATTACAAAAGACTGCTGCTGTGCTGTATGGGAAATGTAATTTCACAACTCCATGTTCTTGGTCTCCTTTATTGATAAGGGTTATTGACTAATCTGCAGCTTCTAGGAGCTGCTGGACCTCTCCTCCAAACTGTGTCAAGTCAACCTGTGTCAGAAACCTCAGTGGCCTCTGTGAGCGAGAGATGTAAACCCGCTTCAAAGTGAGTGCCCAAACGAGCCCAAAGGAGAGGGCAGGATGGAAGCACCCCAGGAAGACTCCTGTGCAGCGCTTCAGCTCTGTTTCTGAATTAGAAAGTTTGGGATGCAGTCCCTGGGCTTTGTTTTAGAGATGAAAACTCTGTAGCTTTGAAGTGAAAAGGGAACTTCCCTGGTGGAAAAATTTATAGCTCAACCCTTTCTTTTTCCTCTTTGGAAGTAAGTTGTTGTTGTTTTGTTTTTTCTAACCTACAAATAGCAATTTACACAGTGACATCTGGACCATTCCTCCAGCATGGCTGGAGAAAAGCTATTTATGGATGTGAGGGCTTCCCCAAACGATCTTGGGAAGGCTGTTGTGCCAGCGAAGGACAATGCAGCACACACACAGAGTGCTGTGCAGTTTTGGGTGGCAGTGCAGGCTCTTGAGATGGGATGGAGGGATCTGGCTGCTGTGGCTGTGGGGAAGGGTGGCAGGCAGTGTGAAGGGTACGAGAAGGAGCCCCAGGCAGTGCAAACCCATGGGGTGCTGGAGCAGCTCTGCCTAAACATCGGCCTCTTCCAAGGAATTAGAAACTCATCTGTGAACATCTCTTCGTACATCCTACCCCTGAGACATCAGGTTTTGGCACAGTGCAGTGTATGCTTGACTGTCTCCTCTGAGGAGCTCCAGGCTGCTGCTCATCTGCAGTTAGATGGAGAACCAGGAAAGCACGTGGTGCCTCGGGGCATGAAGGCAGCCACTAAACATACTGGTTCTTAGTAATGCTTCCCATAAGAGGGATGTGAGATAGTTGCCTAAGCCACCATGAGCAGCATCTTACTTAAGCAAGCAAAGGAGAGTCAAGGACATGTGTGAAGGCCCTTGGCATGGGCTGGCCCACAGCTGGCTCCTGACCTGTTGTGTCTGAGCCTTGGTACTTGGTACTGGGAGATGTTGACTCTGTAGTAGCTTTGTGGTCTCCCTTTGCAGTCTGAGCAAGATTTCTGCTGTCCTCTGGCTCCGTCAGCACTGTTCCGTGTTCTGACTGCTGTCAGACTGCTAATGAGCAAGTAATTGGCTCCACGTCAGCAGGACGGTAATAACCAGGGACCATGGGCTACACGTTCCCAAGAGGAGGAGCAGCAGGAGGGCAGCACTCTGGTTGTGGCCCACAGCAAGCCAGAGACTGTGATTATTTGCTATGTCTGACTCCCTTCTGACAGTACAAATTGCAAATCTTTGTCCCTGTCCCACACCTAGGTGCTTCACCTGGTGAGTGGGAACAGCCCTTTGCTGGCGACAGCACCAGGGCTTCACTCAGATGGCTGCAGGGCCCCCTCTGGCACGTCCCTCCCCAGCACACATCTGTGCTGGACTGTGGCATATTTGCCCTGAATTTTACCCTCTTTGGGTGTTTCTGCCTTTTATGCAGGAAAAAACTGCATGGCGTTAGTGACCTGACCACAAAGAGCAGGCAGCCCGTCGAGGAGGATCAGTTTGAAGGTTATTCACAGCTGATTTATTTGCTTCCGTCTGCCCGACTCTACCATCTGGGATGGTCTTTGTTCCTGTAGGAAACCAGCGAGGGTCCTGGGCCTGGCTCTCCCTCCAATTCATCAACAGCAATAACACGATCGTTATGCAGCAGCTCCTTTACTCAGGCGTTTTGGCTTGCCAGCGTGGTGATACCAGGCATTATTACCCTATAAACCTTCCTGCGCAGATAGATGTGCGATGGCGGGATTAAGTGTCCCCAGCCTGCCTCCCATGTGCTCTGCCTGCAGCAATCCCGTCCCGTCCATTCAGTGGCAATTCAAGGCTTTTCTCTGCTGTGTTAGAACAGTGGTGTTGAATTTAATGTCTTTTCTCTCTCAGCAAAGGGTCTTATGCAAAAATAGACTTTTCCATCCTTTGCTTGCTTTTGCACCAGAAGAGTAACGTTTAGGCAAGCGATGTGCCCTTGGTAATCAAACTGCTTCTTGTGTGTGGTCATGTCTTTGGATAAACCCAGGTGGTTCCATAAGAAACCCATAAAGTATTCTTAATGTGTAACACGGTACAGGACAGTTTGATAAATAAAAAACCTGCCACCAAAAAACAGGGGAAACACTTTGTGGCTGGATTTTCCCATCCGGGGCGTTAGAGACTGAGCTGAGCTTTCTCTACCAAATATGGGAAGTCTTTATTTCTGATGCCAGGGCAAAGCCGAGGAGGCTTAGCTTGCCTGTGAATTAAAAGTTTTTTGTGGGCAGGAGTTACGGACGTGACTGATAATTACCTAAGCCTAATCCAGGAAAACAGGAACTGTGGTGGAATAAAGCACTTCAACATGTGGGCGCTCTTTTAACCATCTCCTTGTGGTTCCAGTTCCCCAGGTCCTGTCCCATCAGCTCTGTGGGTGGAAGAGCAGGCGGTGCCAACTTGCTGTCTCTGTCCCCCAAGGGCTGAGGGCCATGCATGAGAGTTGCCCACGGGAGTGGCAGCTCTGCTTTGCAGGGGGCTTCAGGGTTTAGAAACTGGGGCTCTGCTGAACTGTGGGTGTCACAGGAGCACTTTGAAACTCCTCAAGCAGCTGTGTCTAGATGGCCTTCCTCTCTCTGGGGTCTTCAGTGTAGGCAGGTCTAGGTGAGTTGGTCCTCTGGGCTCCAGTAACATGTAGCAATTGGTGCACAGGGACACCTTCTGTCAACCACCTTCCCTAGGATGAGAAGGTGTTTTGGCTTCAGTGCAGATGTGTACATGGCGGAGAGCTAGTGCAACAGTACCCATCTTCAATGCCAGTAAGCTCAGTGGTGCTTGGTCAGACAGAGAGGGTCTGGAAGAGGACTTTGGCTTCACAGCCTGGACCTGGGGTGTTTTATGGCTCTGCTCCAGCCCAGTTGCTTCTCCCCAGGCATCACTCCCTCCTGCACAAGCAATCTTCCGTTGGGCCACTTGTCCACAGGCTCTTCAGCTCACCATGACCTCTAGGTAGTACCACTGTCCTCTTGGAGAAGTAGTGGTTTCCGCTAGTGACTGGGAGACTGCAGCACTCCAGGGGAGAAATGTATGACCCTTGGGGACAACACAACTGAGATGCATCCAGCTTTATGCAATTCTATTTAGATTTCATCAGTGTTACTTCTAATTCCTAAAGTCCTTGCACCCTGGACTTCATGTGGTTGTGCTAATGTAACTGGAAGATTGTTTCTGGAGTATGTAGCTGTCTAGGGCTAAAAAGATTTTTTTCAGAAGTGAAAATAAAACTCAGCCAAATTGCTAATATTTGTACTGACCTACAGATAAAAGCAACACCATTCCCGAAGTCTAATTATGCTTGGAAAGGGCCAGGTTTTAATCATTTTTCACAAAACCGATGGATATTGACTTAAATGTTTCTACTGGCAGGATGTAAAATAAAAACAACTCTGATGCTAATTGCTATTTAGTCAATCAAAATGCTGTGATTTTAGAAAATAAAACTCTGAAATTATCTCAGAGTGCTTCCTAGTATTTTGGAGCGCTAAAGAGAGCCTCTAGCAAATGTGGAGAAAAATTGTCTCAAAGCTCAGTGTAGGATGGACTTGGACATGACATTGCAATACAGAGCCCTGACAATGGCCTCTTTCTTTGCTGGGTTGGTAGTGGAAGAAGTGGCTCATTAGACATTTGCAGATTAATTGCAGTCATCACCATTGCTAGAATAGAGTGTCAGCACCTGGGGGCTCTTAGGTCTCCTTTGGAAAAGAGAGAGATATATGTGTAGGGGTTTTTTTGGTTTAGTGAGTAGTGCAGCTAACCTCAGATTACCTTTGATTCCTCATATTGATAGTCTCCAATGCCCATAAACACACGAGCTGGTGAAGTCCAATAAAAATACTCTTCTGGGCAAGGATCTATTCACAGTGCATTCCTGTCCAGACCTGAGCAAACAACTAAGATTTTCCACTTCTTGGGCCAATAAAGCCAGAATTTTGGGTTGAACAGAATGTTTCGCTAGAACATGCCAGGGAATGTTTAATTTGTGTGGTCTTGGGGCATTTTTAAACTTTTTTTTTTTTTTTTTAAATGGAAGGATGGAGCTGCAGGAAAAAAATCTGCTGTGCAGAACAACTGTAAAACTATAAAATTTTACATCTTGGGGGCATTTTTAAAACTTCATTTTTTTGACTGAAGCAATTTGACAGCTTTGCAAAGTGTTTACATCAGCTGTTTACATATGTATTTGCTGGGGAAAAAAATTGTCTTCAGCTGAAATAACTAACTGATCTGTAGCTGTGTTACAGATGGACCTGGTACTGCTAATGCTGTGTGATTCTCCTATTTTCAGTGGCGTTTGTTTTTGTCACACTTTGATAGACTGGGCTGATGTTTTCCATGCCAACCGTCTTCCTCTAGATCAGTGTTTATAGGTTTGTTTAGAATTTTTTGTTGAAACATTTCATCTGTCCTTGAAAACAGGGCCAGGGAAAGAAAAGAGAATTCCTTTGCTTGCTGCTCTTCTTAATAAAGTCATGTGGTACCTGGGTATTAGGGATAATCCAACTTTTGCTGACCCTGTGGAAACTCAGTTTGCTTTAGTCTAGTTGGAAATTCTTGAAAAATCTCATTCTAAACAAACTAAGCAGGAGTTTGTTGGTGTTCAAAAGCTAAACTCCCTGAAAATCCTGTTTGCATGAAGCACGATCTGTCCCTTTGTACCTTCTTCATGTGATGCTCTGGGGTCAGCACGTGTCCTCAGCCTGTCCCTTGTCAGAACCAACCTGGCTGCCCCCTGCATGGAGGATGCTGAGGAGCCTCCTCCTCTCACTGCTCTGAGGCACCGGCACTGCTGCCTGACCCGACCTGGCCTGGGATGTCATTCGGCTGTGCACATATAGTGTTAGAGCCAAAATCTTGCTGGAGGTGAACTCATGCTGAAGCCCTTATCTCTTTCCTGTCCCTTGTTGTCCCTTCCAGATACATCTTCCTGCCTTCTATTGCAATGCTGGGACTATTCCTGAGCAACTGAGGCTCAGGCTTGGCCAACCTGCCCAGAGTGCGGTTTTTAATCCTCCTTGGGCATGGCTCACAAGGAACTTCCTAGGACAGCCATTGCTCCATTGAGTTGGAGCCCACAGGGCTGGTGGGTCCTGGGAGAGTCCTCATGTCTGCACTGTGGTCTGCAGAAGCTCCTGGAGCAGACGGCTCATCCAGGTTTCTCTTGCGATATCCCAGCACCGTAGGCGGGAAGGCCTCACCCCACCAGGCAGGTTTGGTTCCTGCCCAGCTTGGTGTGAAAGCATGCAGATGCTGGTTCTCCCTGGACCTGAACCAGAGCTCCAGCACCTGCTCCTGGCATCAGCATTCCTGGGGTGCTACTTCAGGGAGACTTTTGTATCTGCATAGCATAGCAGCAAAGAGAGGGAAGGCAGCCCCATGGGAACCACTCGAACTCTGATGTTGGATCTCAGCTGGGATTTGTACCCCTGGTTGTCCCAGCTAAAGCCTGACTGTGGATGTTGGGAGCTGACAGATTGCTCCCATGGGGTGCCAGCTGCAGAATCTGAGGTGTCTTCATGCTCTGGAATGGGCTGCTGGGCTCTGGAGGAGCTTAGGTCCTGGTAGTGAAGTGAAGCAAGAGGCTGGTTCTGCTGCATCCTCCCTGGCAGAAGCCGCTGTCTGCCCACTCTGGTCCCAGTGAGAGCACAGGCAGCAGCCACCACTTCTGTGCTTACTCCAGTGTGACTGCAGCCCCCTCCCGCCAGGCCAGCGGTGGGTGGAGAGACCGTGACCTCAACCGGTGCAAGGAGCAAGCACAGAGCGGCAGAAGCTGCTGGACTGCAGCATCCCTTTAGAGAGAGAGGAGTCTTTGTCTGACTGACGAAGATTGACACAAAGGAAACCTTGGGGGGGTGGAACGACAGAATCCAGGTGCATCAATCCTAAAGAGTGAAACTGCAATTGTTGCTGAAGGACCAACTTATGGTTTAAACTCAGAGGGAAATCTGGAGAATCTGTGCTAATCTACACATACAGGACAACAAAATGGCCTGAAACATAGAGCTACATTTCTTTAAATACTTGTCTTAAAATTAATGCAGCAATTAATTAATCATTAGAGTTGTGTATTCTTTGAAAACACTTTCTTTGAGGCCTCCTTCCTATATAACGAACATTTGATCCTAGATTTAACCAGAAAACTCAGCCCTGGCCTTTAGCTATGCAAGTGCAGTGGTGCATCCATAATATAAATTTTCTGTATGTTTATGAATACAAACACTTAATACACAAATCTATATAAGATAGACAATAAGTGAAACCCCTTTCCCTGGGAATATGGAGTGTTTGAGCTCCATACGAGAAAAAGATGTGGTCAGTTTGTTTAACCTAGACAACAACACAGCTCTGGCAACTTGAAGTCCTTGTCATCTGGGGTCCTTCAACAGGGTTTCTCCATCATCTGCCCTAAACCATGACCTTTCTCAGGCTCTGGAGAGATCAGAAGGAGCACGTGCAGCTTTGTCCCTTGCCAGGAACATACCAGGAAAAAGTTTATTTAACGCAGAGAAGATGAAACTTTGCCTTATCCATCACTGCTGTTCAGAGCAAAATAAAGGCGCTGATTGATTTTGTGTTAGAAGGTAATTAATTGTTGTGCAAAGCCTGGTTTAGAGTTTAAAGGCCACATTACTACAGCTAGGACCTCTGGCTGTGTCAGCAGCATCTGGCAGCTGAGAAATGTGAACAAAGGAGCAGAGTTTGCCCTGAGCAGCTCATCTGTGTGCTCCAAAAATAGGCAGAATTCACAATAAGATGATGAAGGATGGAGCAAGAACTGAGGCAGTATTAGAGCATGTAGCAGTAAAGACTAATTCTCTGCTATGCCGGTGCTTGATACTGGGTTGCTCCCGATTTACACCAACAAACTGAGAGGAGAATTGTGAGTGGTGATCCCAGCAGAGCTGAGACCCAGGCTATCCATGAGCAGCGTTTGCTGGTCTTTGGTTACCCCAGGGCTATGATGCTCACTCACACCCACGGTCTGCACGGTGCGAGCTCCGCAGCAGAGATTGGAGCATGGATTCTCCATGGGCTGCTCTTGACGGCTCTACTTCTGTGAGTTGCCTGCATGCCCTTGACAGAATGCTCCCTCGGTTCGTGCCTGTAAGCAAGGTTGCAGGGCTGAGCCCTGTGTTCCTTCTCAGGCTCAGCAGGGCTGAGTAAGAGGAGGCAGGCAGGAGGCAGTCCTTCTGAGGTGCACGCTTCCCTTCCCTAGGCTGCTTACTGTTCTTCAGCAGCCTGCTCTGAGCCATAACTTGGCCAAGAGCATGTTTCTACTGCCCAGAAGATGGAAAGGAAAGGGACAGACCAGGCAGGAAGGCAAGTGAATTAGTGTGCTGCCGCCTGATGTTCAAAGGGACGTAGGGAAGGTGGGGCTGAGTTTGTAATGAAGCAAAGGGTACCCCTCTTCATGGACCTCTTGTGAAAAACAACTTATGATTGAATGTCAAAAACTTCATGGGCAATTAAAATGTTGATTGTTTGACTTTTAAGGACAGGCTGGAATTTATGGCATTTCTAAACACTGCAATTAATCTGTTCAAGTTATGGTATAACCTGAAAGAGCAAACAGGAGATGAGACAATCTTTACATGAAATCTCCTTCCTCCTACTCTAGTAGGATTAGTGTTTTTCAAATCAGCCCAGCTTTTGGCCTCAAAGTATAAATAAGGCTTTTCTGAGTTCTCTCTTCTCCACCTTCACCTCATGTCTGATTGCCATCCAAAGTACTGTCACCTGCTGTTGCATCTGGAGAGGTTGGTTTGATGTGTAAAAGTCTTTACCCTATTGCATGTTCATTGGTAGGCTTCACTTGCACAATTAATCCAGATGGAGTGCTGGCTTCAACACACTTTTAGAAAAAAAGATATTAAAAAATCGTGTTCTGTAGTTCTGGGTTTTGAAGAGAAGCTTGTTGGCTGGAGGTGGTCTCTAATCACCCGAGTGAGTTAGCTCATAAGCTGCAGCACTGCTGGAGGGGCCTGTCACATTACCGGCGAGGTATAAAACTGACCATCTGTGAAGCTTTGCTCTGAATCCAGAGTCTGTCATAAAACATTCTTCCTGATTAAAGCCTCCAGGAATCTCAGCTGGAGGAGCCCTCCCCCACCTTTTCTCCATTTTATAAGGTGCTTGAAGTCAAATGGCACCTGATTCCACCCCCGAGCATCTGCATCTTGTTAGCACCCGGGCTCCAGTACTTACAGAGCTCAAGCACTTTAGCAACCCTTTAAAGTGAAAGTTGTGGAGTATAAGTGGGTGCTTCAGCCCAAGCAGCGTGTTTTTCTGAATAGGGGCAGTTCCGTAGGACAACAGGCACAATTGTCAATAACATCGTTGACTCTCAGGGCTGTTCATTCAGTAAATTATTTCTGACGTTGGCTGGCTCTGAACTGGGACTTTGGCTGTTAAGTGCAGAACCAAGGAGAATAGCAAAGTGAGCAGGGCAGAGATCGGCAGGTACTCCAAGCAAGAGGCATAATAAGCTACATTCTCCTTTTCTGTGAAGACAGTATATTTTGTGCTAGGAACGTTCGAAGCAACAGCACGTCATGGACAATTTACCCTACATGTGCCCTGGGGTCTGGTTTGGAAAGCTATCTCAGCAAATCTCCCCTGTTGTGCTAATGGCCCTACTACTGGTAACAATGTAATGTCCTATTGATTATTTATCCATCGTTAATAGACTTATGTATTCCCAGATGAATACTCTGGTGTAACTGCAAGCGAGTGCAATTGATGTTTGACTGAATGCAAGGGTTGCTGCAGACAAAGGATCCAGAGCCTAAAGCGAGATAAAGACCTTTTCCCAGCAGATTTGCAAACAGGGAAAATTAATTTACCCAAGATGAGACTTGGAAGAGGGTGTCCTGAAAAAGGCTGTAGCCCTTTCACTGACGCCGAGAAGGGTTCATAGGCTCTGGGATCCTGTTATACCAACTTCCTACCTGGTCTTCTGCTGTCAGACATGTTCATGGTCTTTGTGCTGTGAACACAGACAGGAGGAGGATTTACAGTCAGTGCTGTCTGGGAAAGGGAACGCTGTCTGTGGGGACAGGGAGGGTATTCAGCTGGGTACCTGCAATTTGCAGGCCCTCTCCTCCAGCGTTTAACCAGACTCTAAAAACCACCATACCTGCTCAAAATCCAGATATTTACAAAAGCAAAACAATTTTTTTTATTGCCTCCTCTCTGACCTTCGTGTTCCCCACCCCCAATTCACCCTTTCCAGCCTTTCTTTGCAATTCTGTAGTTGGAAAATATCACAGAATCACAGAATGGTAGGGGTTGGAAGGGACCTCTGTGGGTCATCTAGCCCAACCCTCCTGCCGAAGCAGGGTCACCTACAGCAGGCTGCACAGGACCTTGTCCAGGCGGG
>Ga0065711_1038326_pt1 | contig 18899 bp, 9 predicted proteins | sample Hoacrofraction12_FD_59098 | JGI IMG/M metagenome (GOLD analysis project Ga0065711, IMG submission 59098) | Hoatzin crop microbial communities from Cojedes, Venezuela - Epithelial fraction 12 v2 (version 2) | ecosystem: Host-associated > Birds > Digestive system > Esophagus > Crop | place... | reverse complement strand
GGACAGGCTGAGAGAGTTGGGCTTGTTCAGCCTGGAGAAGGGAAGGCTGCGGGGAGACCTGATTGCAGCCTTTCAGTACTTAAAGGGAGCCTATAGGAAAGATGGGGACAGTCTTTTTAGTAGAGACAGCAGTGACAGGACAAGGGGTAATGGTTTTAAACTAAAACAGGGTAGGTTTAGGCTAGATATAAGGAAGAAATTCTTTACAATGAGGGTGGTGAAACCCTGGCACAGGTTGCCCAGAGAGGTAGTGGAGGCCCCATCCCTGGAAACATTCAAGCCCAGGCTGGACAGGGCTCTGAGCAACCTGATCTAGTTAGCGGTGTCCCTGCTTGCTGCGGGGGGGTTGGACTAGATGACCTCTAGGGGTCCCTTCCAACCCAAAACTTTCCATGATTCTATGATTCTATGATTTTAATTGTAAGTAGCAGAAGCGGGGAATTAGGCAAATAAGTAGGATGCAGTGTTTTCTGTTTTCAGTGCATTGCCCCACCCACAAATACTGTATTTTAAGAAGTCGTGAAAAATATTTTCCATTTTATGCTGGAAGTGTTTTGTGTTCAGTTCTCCCCACTTCTAAAAAGAAATCCAAAAAACTAAGAAACCTCAGGCTATACTGGAAAAATATTCTTGGTGTAAAATGGCTTATAAAAAGAAGTGGTATGAAAGTATTATAAATGTGGGGAGGGAGAAAAGAAAGGTAAGGAAATAGAAATGCTGGAAAACTAGGAAAGGTTAAACAGGGGGAAAATTTTAGCAAGTGAATTTACATAGCGTGAAAGCTCTGGCTGCTAGGATTTGTTTGAAAGAAGGTATGTACTTACACAATGCCTTAGGTGATGCCTCACCTACCCCTTCACCCCTCTACTCACGTGAATAGCACAGAGCTGAGAAGACCTACAAAGGAAAGCAAATTCAAGAGTCAGAGACCCTGTGGCACAAAGGTCTTTTCCACCAATGATCTAACCTATAAATCTGGGAATTGTTAGTATAAGGTTCTAGATAGATAGCTGATCTTAACTACTGTGGTTTGGAGAACCAGGGGAACTAAGTGTGCTGCTTTCATGAAGAGTTCATATGCTTTCACCCTGTGCATGTGAAGATTATTTATAGAGTTAAGTCCAAGAAAGCTGTTTAGTCTGGGAGAAGATGGAAATCAATGGGCAACAAAAGAGGGATCGAGATGTGATACCTGGGGTAAACAACTTCAAGGGAGTTAAAATAACAATAGCTCAATCATCAGTTGGGAAAATGCTATTTTCCAGACCCCGGGCAATTATATAGCTAGCTTGCCAAGTCTGAGAGCCCAGAGATCAAAAAGAATATGAATCTTAAAAGAACTTTGCTGGAACAAGAAAGGAAGGAGTGGGTTGTGAGCAGCTGCCTGGGGATGAGAGGAAGGGTCTGAAGCAGGCAGGGAATGCAGCCGGGCCCAAAGATGGAGATAACTGAACAGACCGGGAAAATGGGGGCTGAGACTCTCTCCTGCACAGTGCTTGTTTCAGCAGCAGGTGGAAGTAAATCCTAGTGCACCTGGGCATATGGCAACTAGAAATATCCGATTCCCACAGGGATTTGCACTGACATGTGGGCTTTTCATGGGGTTTGGTTTCCAGTGGAAAAGGCAGAGGGAAAACTCTAAAACTGGTTTTTGCAGCTGAAATTCCCTTGTAGTTTGGAATTCAGCTTTTTTTATGCTGATATTTCCCCGAATTAGCCAGACCGTTCTTTCTACACAGTGGAGAAATTTCTTTTCAGCTTTACTTATAAGGGTTTGTAAAGTGCTGATACCTTTGTTCATCAAGTAATGTCTATCAGGCTACTGCATGTTGGCTGAGCTGCAGTAATTACCAGTGTTTCTGTCCATTATTGGCTGGTTGAAAAAGAAAAGTCTTCAAGGTTTGCTTAAACTCTAAGTAAAGGAATATTCTGCATTGAAATTGTCTGGAAAGTAAGTCCCTTTAGGTTGAACTCCTTTGGAAAACACACTGTGTTTGAACATGATTGTGACATATTTCCTCTTCCCTTCCCTTTTCCCTCTTTTCCATTCCCTTTATCCTCTTTTCCCTTCCGATTTTTGTCTTTTCCCTTCCCGTTTTCCTCTTTTTTCCCCTTAATGCTGATCCTAAGCCATACAGGCTAAGACAAGCTGTACTCAGCCCTTTGATAAATGAATTGTGATCTTCCACATGCAGCACTTCTCTGCAGTCGACATCACATATGCTCACTCAACTCCCAGCAACAATATTCAAATGCAATAAGGTTTTCTACTGAAAACAAAAGCTCGCTGAGACAACAGCATGTAAGTACAAGCATTTTTTGTGTGGGATGTGAGTTTATGTTTGGAATGACTCATATCTTTGAAGCCTTGAAAACCTTAATAAATATTTTGGAAGCTGATTCCCTGACTGGGGTTTGTATGGGATTTTTTGGAATCTCATCGTGCCTGCCTCCCACCCCATCCCTCAGATTTGTCTTGTCTATCTGCTATGGCTTGTCAGTTGAGCTGCAGGCTCCATGGAGCAAGGATTGTCACTATCCTCATGTCTCAGTCAGTTGGCTGCCACATGCTGCATAAACATTTGCTACAAAATAACAGCTCATCCAAGTGGGATTCAGTTAAGCACAGAATTATTGCTTTTGAATTTGGAATTTCTTGTTCAAATCTTCAGGAAAACACTAAGTTTTCTGAGAGGAAATCCCTCTGCAGTGTAAAAGCCATAGCCCACAGCAGAACAGAGATGATTCAATGGTGATTTCCATGTTGGAGTCTGTGCAGTTGGAACAGAAAGCCCTAAATATGCTTCCAAGCTGTGGCAAATCATCACCGGTTTGGACTGAATCTTTGGTAGATATTGGAATAAATATTGCATTTTTATGGGTGCTTAAAATTCTCCCAGTGGACCTTAACTATAATTCAGTTTGCGGAGCAGTTGCTAACAGACCCTCACGGTGTAGCTGAGTCTCTTCCCAATAAAACAAATCCGTGCCAGTTGTGTTACAGGCACACATCTGCCCCAGTTTGGGTCCATGGGGGCTCAGATGTCCAGGTCCACCCACGGATTAATGTTAGCACAGAGTATTGAGCAACGCAACAGCTCATTTTTTTCCATCTCTGTAAAGAACTAGCTTAATGTTTCCACTGAAGATAAAACTACACTAGCTCATACAGCAGAGGATTATAAAGTCTATCAGAAATACTGTGCCACTGAGTTTTCAGAGTGACGTACTATCCTTGTTTATCTGCCTCTTCAAAATTAACATCCACCTAAGAAACTCTCTGCGTCTTGGCTAAGGGCCAGCCATGTTCTCAGCCCACGGCAGGGAAAAGCAAGGCTCAGGACTGCTCCCAAGGAACTGCCATCACGAAGGAGGCATTGACAGCCTCGTGAAACCCACGGGAAGGCCAGGTCTTAAATCGTCACAGATTTACAGTTCTGATTCGTTACTCAACGGCATCCTCGCTGGAAGAAACGTGTGGACTTGGAAAATATGAGTCTTGAAGGGTGATTGAAAAAAAGAGATGACATTAATTGTTCTGGCTCTGCACAGTGCTCACAGAGAGCCTACCCTGACAGCCTGCCAGGTGTTTTCAGTGAGTGGGTAGGACTGGAGAGTCGCTTGTGAGCATGGTATTTTAATATTCAAACGCCCTGAACCAGCCATAATCCTCAGTGACCTTTGCCTATGAAGACTTCTGGGCCTGGCAAGAAAAAAAAAAATGTGCTGCATTCAGAGATGTTTGTGTATGGGCTACAAACATGGGAACAACATCGTCTGTGGCACCAGTGGGTGTCAGTTCAGGGGTATGAGAACGGGGAGCAGCACGTCTGGTTTCAGGGGAGTTCATTGTGTTCCATCAATAGTGATTTTCAGGATTCCTGCTGCATTTTTGCTTTGGCTCCATCTGCAGCTCTTGACCCTTTCCCTTGAATTCTCTTACTCTTTTTCCTATTCTCATTCAGCATAACAGGCCCAAGCATTGTGTTCTGTTTTCAAATGTAATGAATTGTTTGAACTCACCACCAACAAAACCTTTTCATTGGGAAAAAACTATTACAAATAAATAATAAAACATTTTTAATCATCAAAAGCACTCAGCTTCTCTGACTGATGTCATTTGGAGTCTTCCTGTTGACACTAATATCCTTTATAGCTGGGTAAAGTACAGGAAGATATGCACATGGGTTAAATATACATTATTTTAAAAATCTATGCCTTGTTGATAAGTGACATAGAACATGGTTAGACAGAGATAAAGGCTAAATAAATATCTGAATAGATAATTTAATGGTGATACGGTTAAATAGGTAGGATGGGTTATCAAAAACTTCATAACAGCTTGCTGGAGGTATTTAAGACTCTCCATCCACTTATAAATTTAATTTTCTATTTGACAATAGGAACAATATATTGTCTATTACCAGGAGACGGTATGTGAGTAGGATCGGGAGTGTCTACTTTTGCGTTTCTTTCACAGTACCTCACCAAACAGAGCACCTTGATATGTATGAAACAAAAATTTCTGAAATTTGATCTATAATTTTACTGCTGGATAGAGAGAAGGCTGTCCTAGCTCCAATAAAATTATAAAATATCTTTTTACACAGCTACCTAACACTACTAACGCTCACTGAATATCAAGGTAAAAATGTATTTGCTCTGTCTTCTGACACCCATTCTCAAAGCAGGCACTCCACAGAAAGACATTACTTGCACCCACTTACACCACTTTGATAACCCGGCTCCCTGTTTTTTTTCTCCAAATTGTGTTCTAATGTGATCCATAGGATAGAAACGCAGTGGCTCTATATCTGTCCATGCATTCACGTCTTCCAGCATGTACCCCAACAGGAATCTTGTGCCGTAAGTAAGTAACTAAAACCAACAACATACATTATTACTTCTTGCTGTTCTGTGTCTGCCATCCAACATTACTTCATAACCCACTGAGTTTATTAGGGGATTTCTAAAAGACATTTCTGGAAATGCTGGTCGGATGTAATTCCACTGGACTGAAAGAAGTATTTTTTTGACTTTGTGCTGTTCTGTGTCAAAGCTGAATTCATGTCTGTGTAGATATTATTTCTTATTTTTGCCAGATAAGACAGTAATACAACAATATCACTGTCTTTGCCTTCCTCATATTTAGGGATCACTGGTTTAGCAAATTCTTACTGAAAAGCTGTTATTTGTCTCTCTAAGAAGCATATCAGAGATGACATAACCAACGCCAGAATTTAGTTGTGTGGATCCTAAACTCTTTATCATTACCAATATGAATTAGTGACTAGTCAGGAATATTTGCACTGGGGCTGTATTTAGCTTTGCATCTTAGGTGGTTTATTCCCCTTCATCCTTTGCACCAGGCATGTATTTGCCTCAACAGCTCAGATTTTTTTATTTCCATCCACATGATAGTTTCCCCTGTGTGAATTGGTTTTGAACTCTTCTGTAGATCCAAAGTTAAACTTCTTATTTATCTAGATGGTAGTTAATAATGCCTTCTCCTCAGGGGAACTGGCTTGATGGACTGAATCTATTGAAAAGTTATTACTGCTAATAAACTAATCTATGTCTTATTTCTGACCTTACATCAATCTTTTACTCATCAGTGGAGCAGACTCAGAAAAAAATTAATTACATTGTCCTAAGCACTGCACCTACGATGTCAGCAGACTTGCTATTCCTTCATTGTCCTACAGGTGAGACGGGCAGCTCATTCCATCCCTCTGCTGCTTCTGCCTCTGCCATATGGACTCTTTGTGAAGCTAAGGGTTACCTGTACGAGTCAGATTTTCAAGCCCAAACACCTTCCTAGCTGCAAGCAATGTCCTTAATGGAAATGAAGAATGGAAACGTAAGTCTTGATAGCTAGCATACCTCAACGCCGCACAGTCAGCAGCCAAAGATACCGTGTGTGTTAACAGCGTGGGAGCAGAGGTGCAAAAATATTGAAGGAAATAAGTAAGAGATTTTAACAGTCAAGTAACATTATGGTTTTTAAAAATTCTGTTCAGTTTTGGCGCTTTTTTCTGTGGCTCGTGCAGCACAAGTCTTGTACACTATCTAGAGTTGCTCTCTTGATTTAAATTACATTCAGTACCTCTGCCTCATTTTACTGTTCGTTAATGCATTCCTTACAATGAGACAGTCTTGCATCTGCATACTTCTTTAAACCACTCGCACTAATGAGCACTTGCTCATTAGGCAAGAACTGCAGAATTTTATTTAATACTTACATGAAACAGAGAAAAATACTTAAAGAAATGCAATGTGAAATTCTCATCATTATAAACCTATCTTATTCTTAAAAAAGCAAGCTTGAATGGCGGGGTTTTTCACATGGTGCATTGGTCTCATACCTTGCCTGTTCACCGCTTCCTCTTTTGATTTCAAGCTTTGCAAGTAACTGAGCACTGTGTTGACAGTAAGAAATTGATGTCATATTATTTGTGGGATGATCTGGTTTCCTCAGAATTCCTGAAGGTCCAAGAGAACTGATCCTGCAGACCTGCTCGTTCTTATCAGCGAGGAACTTGGAGTCTAGCACGTCTGGCTGTTAACCCTGTTTCCATCCTGCTGCTCTCCATAGGTGAGTGTGAACTTTGGGAGAGCCATACCCCAACCTGTAGTTCTACAATTTGGCATTTCATCCTCACATTTTATTTTTAATGAAAATGCTTCATGGCACGTGATCCTGCAGGCTCTTGCATTAACCTGCTATAAAACTGGTATAAGTCTTCTTAGCCCCTTCAAATGACAAACTCAAGAGATTTTCTGGGACCTGATTCTTCTACTTACATAGTTAAACTTTGCATTCAGAGTAACGTCCTCGATTCCAGTGGTTCAGCTGATGGATTAACTCACAGTCCAGCCTGCACAATGGAAGCAGAATCTGGGCATTCATTTATGTCTGTATGACATTTGTATAATTTAAATAACCTCCCATGACCCTTGTGTTATTGTTCATGCACTTACAGACAAAAATGGTCTTGCCCATAAACCAGGCAAACTGTGTACAAATCCTTGATTTCAGGGAGTAGGATTTTGAAATGTAAGTTACATACGGCAGGAATATAACATGCGGAAGAAATTACTCTTGCCAGAAAAATAAGTTGATTCACTGAGCTCTACTTGGTTTTTAATTTACATCAAACTTGCCTAATCTCAGTTTCTGTAGCCTCTGTTAAAATATTCAATAACATTATATTGAATACATCCCCTGTGACAATAAAGGAAATGGAAAGCTTAGCCACACATTAATTGCATCCCAAAATGTGGCATGTAGCTTAATAAGCCTAATTTAAAGAACCTTAGAACAATGACATTTATGCTTCAATTAGAGCAAATGAAAGCTGTGCTGAACACTTTTAGACAAACAATTTTTCTTGTGGGACTGGGTCTTTGTGACAAGGTGCATGTTTCCCTGCAGTGTGCCACGTGTCAGTCTTGTTTCTTTAGCAAAACTGGCTTCCTGGAGACGGACACTGGCAAAAAAAAATACAAGAGTAAAAAGCATTGTGAAAACCAAGGGGACGGTATAGGCAGCTTTAAAGCAAGGCTTTGTCAGGAACAGATTGGACTTTCCCAGGAAAATGAAGTCATTTTTGTCTCGTTAAGGAGAACACATTAAAAGGACTAGATATGTTCCAAAACCAACAATAACAGTTTAAGATGATAAATGTTATTTTAATGGTCCCTATCTACTCTGGTATTCTAATCACAGCACACACGTTTAAAACAGAAAACATCAAAATCTGCAAAGAAACAACTGACGTGAGATAAAAGCCCCATCCAAAATCAGAGATAGATTAATAGATCTAATTTACTTTAAAGGTATTCACAAACTGTTATAAAAACCAGATTGGTCATAAGACTTAAAGTTGTTACCATATGCAACTCACAGATTCTTTGTTATGTTCCTTATGCTGGCAAACTGGCTAATTATTTCAAGACTGTTCCCCAGACAAGAGCATGACAATTTTTGTGTTGTGCATTAAAGCTCTTTGTGCTCTGCAGCAGAATGAAACATAAATTTTGCAGAAGAATGTTCTTTCACAATCTGGTCTGGTAAAAAGGAAATTGTGCAGCAGCTTAACATATCTTTAAAACTGAAGCTCTTGCTGAATGCAGATGAACAATGTAGTATGGACACTGCACTTGCATTTACTTTAATTTTACTTTTTTTAAATGCTGTAATCACAATTTCAACACTTTATAATCTTGCAGGTTTTTGTATTAGAACTTCTGCAGACCATTTGGCTGTTGTCTTAGGTGTCTGTTTTTTCTTGCAATTAGACAGTTTGGAGGCACTTGGGCTCATAAGACAAACAGAGCAGCCAGGTAGATCTGTTGCAAATAACAGCAATTGAACTGTTTACTCTGAAACCTAATGGTACTAATTAGAAATGACACTATTGCAAACAATCCAGTAATCTTCTTGATGTTAATCACAGGCATTTGGAAACATATCCAAGATATTTTTTTCAAAGAAAAGCACGGATCATAAAATAAAACTGTCATTTCTTAGGGATCTCTAGCATCTCAAGGATTTTCTTCATCCTCAGTTCAAAAACACTAACTGTTAGGGGGGGCTGACGTGGCAAAAATGTATTCAAGTCCAGAAAGCTGGGACTGCTTGCTTCATATAATAGGACATAAGTATTTGATGCTGACTTTTATAATTTATCCTATTTTTACTTTTATACTAAAGCATTACTAAAAAACATTACAAAAGTCTAAGCCAGCTACATAAGGACCATACATAAAACTAAATGTTTTTTCTCTGGTTGAAATTAACTGTTTTGATATGACTGAAATAAAACTAATAAGTAAAAAATGCTTCCAGTCTTTTTCCAAAGTCTTTTTTGGCAAAAAAAAGCATGTTCCAAAGGAACACTTTGATGAAAGTGCAGATTCTGGAAAAACTATTCTATTCAAGAAATGTCAGCAACCTTTATCTTGGGGCTTATTCAGGCAATTTAATGAATACGAAAGCCAACAATTTTTTTTCCCCCATTCGTAATCAAGAAGGACTAGAGATACATTTCTTAAAGGGAAATTAATTTTGGAAAACACTGGGACTGTAGAACCGTAGGATGTGTGTGGCATCAGGCCAAGGACTTGATATTAGCTGTTAATTGGAACTCAAACTCTTACCCGCTTTTGCAGGGCTGGAAAGGGATAAAACCAGGACTGTATGCTACAGCAGTCCCTTAAAACCCTTCCTATAAATGGTCACGCCTCGCTAGCTAGAGGTGCATGTCTAACTTCCAAATCTTGGTAGAACAGCAACTTAAGAGTTCATTCATCTTAGAGTGTAACAGCCCCAAGTATGAAGAGAAAGCCCAGCTGGCTGGAGAATACGTTCACATGCTCCTCTGCAAAAAAAGGTGATGTTGACGAGCTATGCAATGGATGTCAGACCATCTGGGAGTGAAGCTCCAGCCCCATGCGATCCGGTGGTGAGGGAAAACCACAAATTTACTGAGTATTATTTCTGCTGCCTGTCAGGGATGACAGGAATAAATGAGTAGTTACCACTGAGGAGTTCTCCTCTATTTTAATCCTGAGACATGCCCAGCATCATCACACTTCAGAATTTGAAAACATTGAATCACACCATTTAATTGTGGGTACTTAGAACCTTTGTATGACTGTGGCAGAGTTTTGATTTTGAAAACACAGTACAGAAAACCAGAAAATTTAGAGTTAACCTGTACTTATAATTATGGAGTAAATATAATGTGAACTCCAGAAAAATCATTGGTATTTTAGGAAATATACTTTCCTTCCCCATCACCACTCTTCTGCTGTAACACAACCCAGTGGAGCGGGCTTTGCATGTGGGGCTGTGTGCTGCCAAGTGATGGTTAGATGATTAGTAATTCAACATGACCATGAATTCTATCATCCGCAAACTAGTAATCAGACAGCTTACGTCTATTTAGCTATTATTTTGAGTGGAGAAGATGGAAGGATTTGCCTTCTTCGTGAATATTTTAGCAGCAGGGCTAATCTGATTCCATATGGTATTAATAGAAGTTCAATTTTTTTTTTAAAAATGATTCAAATAATGTCTGAGAACATTATTTGATATTAGTTATGACAGTATGAAAATATTGCATCAATATGATTTCCATGAAAAATACTGCAAGAAAAGATGCATTCTGCAGGTGCTAGTCTTCAGGACACATTCCCACTGTTCGGTCACCTGTGCTCCCGGGGTACGGCAGTTAGCAGCACAGCAAACACCCCAAACACAGACTGAAGAAGGTGTTCATTGCGAATGAGAAGAGAATGTTCTTCATTGGCAAAATGCAGAGTACTCCATTCTATTTTTAATGACCAGCTTTCATTTCCTTGAAAATCCTAAATTAAGTCATGTAGCTGAGGGTAAACCGGGGGATGCAGAACTTGCCCAATACTCATTTTGACATCGAACAATGTCAAAACTGTGTACACATTTCTCATTACCAGGCCTTGACCATTCAACCTGCCCACGTGCCTCTGTAACATTCAGCAGCTTTCGGGCAGCCTGATCACGATTAGGAAGCCTTACTGTTCTCTGTGGAAATCATCTGTTTCAGGCAACAGGAGCAGCAGAGGAAACACCAGACTGATGCTGAGTATGATTAAAGGCAAATTTAGACAAGGATCAGCTGTGTCCGGCACCATTCCAGGAAGTGCTGGGGGCAGTACTCTCCTGTGCTCCCGTATTATTACTTAGGCTCTGGCTGACCACATTTCACATAGTCCCCTCCTGCACTTGCTCAGTGCTCTGGTCTGTCTCCACCACGCACAGCCCCTGCCACAGACGCTGGCAACCTAACTGCAGCATGGGGGAAAACGTGTAGCCCTGTCCAGACAGATACAGCTGCACAGCCTTAATATCCTCCCGACTGGGCTCTGGGAATTAGCATAATCTCCGTGGTCATCTATAGCTCCAATGCACCAAGGGCATTTCTCAATGCTCCCGTTCTCTGATTTGCCTTCCATCACCGTTCAATACTCTAATTGACAGATTGTAACTTTGAGGTGAAGCACAATGTGCTTAGAATGCAAAATCCCTGACAAAACCTGTAAACATCACATTACAAAATGATAGCTCAGGCTCTGAAGAATCAGTCACCAGTCCACCATTCTTCTTCTGGTCTCTCTGTCATTATCTGTCCTTCTGCCTCACACCAATGAGCAGGAGAAAATAAATCACGAAAGAGGCAGCATGAAAAAACACTGTCCTGCTTACAGTCCACCGACAAAGCCCTGAAGGTATTACCTTGCCCAGTTTGTTGTGAGCATGCTGCCCTGGGGTGAATTCATGCACACCCGAGGAAAAACATTGCTCTGGAGTGGTAGTACGTGGCTTTTCCAGCAGCGTGAACGGGTCTGCTAGCCAAGCAGGAAAAGCCCAACGTATCATCCTAGCCCTCACTACATTGTGTTTGGCAATACGGCACTTGAACTGTGAAACAGCTAACTACTTTTTAGTCTTTTTCTCTTAAACAAAGATAAGAGGGGAAAGGAAGATGCTTATTTTCCTGCTTGCAAACCTCCAAAATGCATTTGCCTAATATTGTCCAGGAGCCTTATCCTCAACAAAAGTTTGTGGATGTGAAACCCTCAGGCATAGTGCATACAGATGAGACGAACACAGTAAAGTGCATTTCAGTCTCTGGACACCCAGGACATTCCGTGATAGGTTTCCCTGCTATTTTGTCCAGTTCAAAGCATGGACCTTAGGCATTGCTATTCCACGGTCTTTTTCTCATAAGCATTCACCTCAGTGTGCCTTTCAGTGCTATTTGCACTGTACTATTATCTCCCACCCCAAAAGATGCAGCTACAAACCAGAAATCTGTGTGCCAACTCTGTCCCTCTGCTGTTTAAAATCCTGATGCTCAGCCTCCTGTTTGAAAGGATCAATACATGATCCAGCCAGGCTAGATAGAAATTAATTGATGTGACATTTTACAATTAATTCAGAACACCGGGCTAATGCTAAGAGGGATTTTAATTACGCAGATGAAACCTCCTACTTCATGAATTCCCTTAGTCGCCTTTTGCTGGAAGCTGCAAGAGTACAGCAGAGGGAAGTATAACTCAGTATTTGCCTTGTCTTTACCCTCTTTTCTCAAGCATTGCAGAGTTAGTGGACATTGTCAGAAACAAAATGCTTGGCCAGGTGAATCTTCTGATTAGTTTTTGTATATTGGCAACTTTTTTAACATAAGTATACTAATACACTTTTACTTCTATATGCTAGCAGATACAGTAAAAGAAGTAGATTATATTCAAGGTGATCTGATAGGATGGATAAGAAAGAAGAATGATCTGTGGCTCTATATTCAACTATTAAAATATTCAAGATGGTTGTTCCTTCTTTGAAAATGCAAATGCAAGAACCGTAAAGCATATGGTAAGGGATGCTCCATCACTTTTAAAACACACTTTTGCTAATGTAGAAATGAATCATGTTGCATTCCATAATTCAGGGATTAGATTTTTAAACATAATTAAGCATTTAGTGTCTGGTCTTTGAGACACAGGTACATGTGTTCAGTTTGTCTATTTCAGAAATAAAATCAAGTGGGAAGCTACCAAAAATACTTTCTGCAAGCCTTTAAATGAAAGGGTCTGCTGAGAATTTGCATAATATCTTACTTGTGAAATGTAAAACCTGTCATAAATCATAATTCAATTTATAAGACAATTAAATGCATATGTTTCTGTTCTCTTTTATGGTCCTTGGAAATCATTTTCTTGTGTAGCTGGGGAAAGAGGGCTAAAGAAAGCAGAGGAGCGCATTAGAATAGAGGGCAAATATCAGACAGCCACCTCCTTCATATTTGCTTTTTTTCAGCTCTCCTGTGCTCAATTGAAATAGCACAGCATGCTTCAGATTCCTCACAATTTCTTTTTTTCCTTAGAATACAGATTGCCTTCTATGTCTCATGGGACTCAGAGGGTTTTGTTGCGATTAACTGTGAGAGATTTTCTGGCATTTTAGTCTTTTTGCAGCTCATGATCCTCAGTAAATCTCCCTGATGAGATACAAAAAACTCCGTAAAGAGCATAAAATGTTGTTTATAAAACTTAACAAAACACTCTTCATACATTCTCTCTTCAAAGCAGGCAAAGGACTCCACCGAGTTGGCAGCAGTATTCTTCTAATATGCAATGTTCTTAAAGTATACTTTTCAAACTGCATGGCCATAAACATAAACATGTCCTAGTCCTACCGCTAGTTTTATTGTATGCCAGAACCTCTCAATCTTTTGTGGATTACAGTCGGATCAATTCCAGAAATATTGTTGTAAACCTAGAAATCATGAACCAAGAAATGAAATACTTTTGTCAAGGTGTGTGGGTGTTACATTACTTGAGTTTTTATGTTTTATTGCATTCATAAGCTTTGTAATAGAGCAGCTGGGGCAGCAGGAATCTGGGAAACTGGCAGTTTGGTCCCACCCTGAGCAGCGAGCAAAAAAAGGCCCTTTCTCCATGCAAAAGACCGGCTCTGGTTTTACCGTTCGTTTTTATTAAACTGACTGAGTTTTTACTCCAGCTAGTATTACAGGACTAGTGGGTTGGGGGGATGCCACACAGCAGCAAAATTGTAAGGAAAGTCCTCATCTTGCTGGAGCTGACAGTAATGTGCATATTTGTTCCTGCGAAATTTAGCTCAGGCCCTTATTGCTGAAGGTGGAAAGGGATAAACTTGTCCAGGACTATCTACTGACTTGGAACTCCGTTTCTATGTCTGCAATCCAAATGGTCTCACTCACCTTACACTTTAAATCATAATATCCTGATTAAAATATACCAGAAACATATCCCTTTAAATGAATAATAAGCTTCTATTTTGTTTCAAAGTGAGAAACATGGCGTTTGGGGAAAAAAGGCTTCACTTAGTTCTGATCTCCACATCAGTTCGCTGATTCAGGCCCCGGTGCTATTTCTGGGATCTATCTTTTTGTTCATGTCTTGGAGTTTTGGTAAGTAGACCAGTATTGTTTATAGCTTTTCTGGTTTTTACCCAGTTGCTTCACAGAATGGTTTCAGGGACATAATTAGGCGTGCACCGTGAAAACCGCATTCCCATAAGCTACGTGGTCAGTTCTGCCTGAGGTAGCCACCAACAGCCTCTATCAGCTTAACGGTGTCTAAGGTCAGGAAATAAAATAAAATCAGCTTAGTAAATGTGAAAAAGAAAACAAGTTCTGTGTTAATGTGTTTGCATCAGCAACCCTTCTCTTAGGCTTGATAATCAAGTTTCATTGTTTAAATCTTGGCTGTTGATATGTGGCTAAATTAATACAAATTTAGAAGCAGCAGGAAATGTTAGAGCTGGAGCTAAAAGATGTCCGTGTGTTTGGTTCCTAGTCCACGCTTTTATTAGCATAGGAATATTTGTCTGATCTCAGTTACATTTCTTAGGTAAGAGGACTTCTACCACAGACATTGCACCTTTAGGAGGGTTTCTCTAATTCTCAATGTCATTTTCCCTACAGGAGAAGCACTGCGGAATTTAACAGCAATAACTGTAGAGAACATCATAGAAATTACATATCTATACCTCCAGGACTGAACTGAGATTAATATAACTTCCACATTCTTATCAAGATACTTTATTGCATTTTATAGGAAGAATACAATTTTCTCTTAAATTATATGGGATAGTTTAAAGAACAAGGTTGTAATTTCCTTAACAAATGCTTTTAAGACCTTCTTATGATAGTTCATGTTTTAAATTTCATCATTTTCTCTATAGCTTCTTTAGGCAAGTGTGGTCATCCATATGTGACGAAACAAATTTAAAAAGGGCACGTAATGTTCCAGTTCCGAGTACTTGGGTGGATGAGGTTGCTTAATATGCATATATCATAATCGTTCCAAACCATCCAAGACTTTTGGATGAATTGGGTGCAATATATTAACTCAATTACAACAGAAACATAGATCAAAGAATGTAGCTGGGAGGTCTTATTAAAGTATGAGACTTTATTAAAATGTCCCTGCTTTTGATTATACGGGATTAAAATGTCTGAAACATCACTTTTCTTCTTCATGTCCCCAGAAAAGAAAATTCTACTAGGAAAGTGTTTCAAGGTGTCAGACCTGAGTTTTCAGTTCTGTTAGAGTGGAATTGTCCTAAATTGGTAAGAAAAGCTGAAGACTGTTTTAATTCATTTTTGACACTGCACATATATTCTCATTTGCTTCAATTTATTAACTTCTTCTTTTGTGATTTTTGTTTCTGGACTTTACTCATTCATATGGAGTAAACCATTTTGGAAAGACTTCAGTATTTCCAAAGGAAATAATAAAAAACCCACCAATTTTTCCCCATTTAAGACATAAAAATCTTTTAGAAATTATTAGAGCATGGAATGTGTTGTAGCTTAACATGGCAGCTGGCAACTAAGCCCTAGACAGCCGCTTGCTCACCCCTCCCAGCTCCTGCACACCTGCTCATTAGCTGACTATGTGAAACTGGAAAAAGTCGTTAATTGCATAGCAACAACTGAGAACATCGGTGTTATCAACATTCTTCCGGTGCTAAACCCAAAACACAGCAGCTACTGGGAGGAAAATTAACTCTAGCCCAGCCGAAACCAGGACAGTATGAAACACATAGAAAGGTATATGTCTGGGTTTTCCAGTTTGCAGGCCAGCTCTGAACTTTCAAAGGCGAGGCATTAACGGAAGGCGGTTACAGCATGCTGCAGTGTGCAGCTGATCTAGTTCTACTTCCAGTGCCAAGATGCAAAATACGCACGTATGCTGAGCGCTAGTATCAGCGATAATAGCCCTCTAAATGGGAAACAATCATTGTAAAGACACCTAACAGACATTCTCTGGTACATAATAACAAAATTGAGATAAAAATCTCTTTCCTTAATTCATTTACTTTCCTGTTGCTACACATCATGTCAGCACTTGTTTGTAATTATATTAATAGGGTAAGCGAAGCACTTCCGTTGTGCCACATGAACAGTAAAAATTTTGCATACTGCTATCTTGCACGTGAGTTGTATTTTGCACTTGGTATTGATCTGGCGCTGTTTAATATCTCAGCGAGTGCAAGGGCAGAGTCCAGCTCTGTCCCCGCTTTTGCTGTGAGGAACCCCATCCCACAGGAATTAGGCTTGCACGGTGCACGGCTCGGCATGAACTTGGAGAAACGTGAATTCAGTAACCAGATTGATTTCATGCTTTACTGTGCAGGTGTTCTTTGCATTACAGCGAAAGTAAAGACGGAGCATGCATTTCCACCATTACTAGAACATAATTTTTAGGGCAGCGATGGTTTCTCTCTTCAGTTACCGGTGTTATAGATCTCACCACAGATACAGAAAGGCTCAGAATGAATTAGCAAGGAAGCTGTTTATTACAGATGAACAGAGAATAGTTCCTTTCATTTATGCATTGATTCAAGGATTCTCAAAGACCCTGCTAATACTGCCTATTAAGATACAGAAGGTGGGGAGGGGAGAAATCAATGCAATTTCTCAATCTAAGTGAACAAAGAATTGCATGTGGAACTGAACAGAGCCAGTCAACAAAGCTCACACCAAACCAAAAAGAAAAGCAGCTCTATTTGCATAACTACGTCTGAATCACAGTAGATTTGACAGAACGTGTTCCATTCTAAGCCCTAAGGACTTCTTTAGGTGGAGCACAATATCAAATATACTGTCTGTAATACGCTCTTTCTGGGCTAATCTAACGTCTCAGGGGACATTACGCAAGGGACAGCACACGCAGCTGAACGGTTTCATTGGTTTACATTCCGCGTTCCATCTGCCGGTCGAATGCCAGGATAGCGCACTGCCAGACCTCTCCGGGTTTGTTTCTTCTGGGGTGGCTTCCCTATCTCTACAACAGAAATGAATTCAGAAATATCAATGCTTTTCTGATAAGAAAGAGATAAGGCTTAACCCATGAATACTTGTAAATGCTTTCAGAGGACACTTCAGTAGTGCCTATGCTGTAAACCACGGCTCTGTAAGGTTCTTTACTAACATAGTGTTAGGGGTTTGGCCCTTTAACCTTTATGCGTGTATGTGACTTGACGTAAGTTGTCAAGGCTCATGGAAAAGCTTTCATGAGCAGTATTACCTGTGCAATTTGAACACGGGACTTTACAGAAACCTAAAGGCATTGAGCTATGCCATTTCCTGCAGCAGGGTAAGCTACTCCGAATGTTGCTTCCCTCATTAAAGGTAAGAAGCCAGAAATGCTTTGACCAAGGTTGTCTAAAATCATGAAAGCATAGTTTTATCTGAATGAAAATAAGCTGTATTTACAAAATTGGTGATATTAACACAGTCTGCTAGTATTAGCGGGGTAGATAAGAATTAAGAATGCCCGCTGAGCAACCCAAGCTCCGCAGCATCAGGAAGCACTAAAGCAGTAAGATGCTTGGAAAAACAGCTCAACTTCTGATGGACAAAAGCACAATAAATCAAAGATAACGTAAGCTTTCTAGATAAGCAGGAGCGCTCCAACGCTGCTCCGATCACACTCATCTACAGGAAACAAGTAAACACAGCCTCCATGCTTTCTCCATCCTTCTGCCATGTTACATCTTAATGGCCGAAGTGTTTCAGGTTACTCATTCAGCAAAGCAAGGGACTGATTTGCAACTTTTCATTTTGCGTGCTTCCATTAAGGTCTGCAGGGCTGTTCAGGGCAGCCGAGCACAGCCACGGGGAGGTGTTTAAAGATTAACAGGCCTTCGCAGCATTCCAGGGGGGTGAAAAAGCCACCAAAATATTTTAGTTTTTTTCAGCATTACATAGATACTACATGTGACTGCTGCATTTATTACACTGGTGGCTCATCACAAATCTTTCAGTTTGTTAATTCTGTGACACTAAGGGTTTTTTTCCCTTAAAGATCTGAGTTATGAGATGATAAGAAAAATCTCAGATTCCCTTGAAATTGTATTTTTAGTCCTCGTGTTTGTAATGGAAAGCCTTAAAACGGGAGCTGAGTGAGTAACAAAGGCTCAGTTGTTTAGTTGCACTACTTGAATGTGAGCACGGCGTGAGGTGAACCACTGTTTCTACGATACAATTCCTCAACTCTACTCAGAGAAGCGCAGGATGACTTGCTTCTGAATTCCTTAATTTTTTTTTAAAGAACTCCAAGAGTTATTACATTTTCCTTTGTAATTCCAGGAAATTAGTATTATTAACAAAGGACTAAGCCGTTTCTGTGTGGCACTACCCATCCAAAGAGCCAAGCCCTCCATCTTGGTGTCAAGACAGACGCTTTGTGTGTTTGCAACACACAGATGACACCACAGCTCCTCTTTTCCCCCAACAGCCCTGAGGCTCACTTCATGCACGACCAAGCTGCACACCAGCCCCGTGTCCATGTGCGGGTTGATCCCAGGGACCCACAGAAACTGCACTCCTGAACCCCGAGTGGAAGAAGTGTTGGAGGTCTACGGACTGGTGGGGCTCCATCCCACCACCATCTCCTGGAAGACCTCCCCACCTCAAGGCAGAAGAGACATCATCGTCTGGGGATGACAGGGATGGCGGTAACGTTGCCTGACGGTTTCTCTCCTGTGCACCCCTCAGCGTGGCTTTCAGTTTTGGGTGGCAGCGAGCTGCACGCCAGCCACCCCCCCTCAGTTTTGGGTGGCAGCGATCTGCACCCCAACCTCCCCGCCTCAGTTTCAGGGGCAGTGAGCAGCACCCCAACCACCGCCCCTCAGTTTTGGGTGGTGGCGAGCTACACCCCAACCTCCTCCCCTCACTTTCGGGTGCAGCGGGCTGCACCCACCTGCCCACCGCGCACCCCTCGCCCGCGCGCGGGCCGCCACCGGAGCCCTCTCCCTCAGGGGAGCTGGCGCCCTGTCAGGAGTGGCGCCCGCTGCG
>Ga0065711_1007402_pt1 | contig 18899 bp, 12 predicted proteins | sample Hoacrofraction12_FD_59098 | JGI IMG/M metagenome (GOLD analysis project Ga0065711, IMG submission 59098) | Hoatzin crop microbial communities from Cojedes, Venezuela - Epithelial fraction 12 v2 (version 2) | ecosystem: Host-associated > Birds > Digestive system > Esophagus > Crop | place... | reverse complement strand
TTTTTTTTTTTTTTTTTTTTTTTTTAATTTTTCCTCCCGCTTCTCCTGCCCGCGTTATCCCAGAAGAGGGCTGCAAACACTCTAGCACTGATTGTCCCAAGTTTCTTCACCTTTTTTGTTTTGCCCTCCTCTTTCCCAGGAAAACTTGACAAAGTTAGTACACAAGTGTTGAGTCACTCGGCGTGATTCCTACTTGTTCCACAGGAAGCTGGCATCCAGATCTGTGTGACTGACTACCTGCAGGAACAGGTTCAGTGCTTTAAAGGGGAGACGGAAGGGAGGAGGGCGTCACAGTTGTGTCCTGCGTGCAGTACATCCTGTCTGTGTTCCAGGAACGGCCTGCTGTGCAGTGATGCCATTTTATGTAACCATATTTGAGTCAAGGAATGTTAGCACAAGTAATTAGATTTAAAACCCATATAAATGATCTCTGTTTTTAAACCGTACAAGAGACCACTAGACTGTTTGTACATTCAACAGAAACTGCCACTAACTTTCTACTAAACAACAAAAATAAGCCTGTTCTTTGCCAAAACTAAAACTGAAACTCTTGTCATTCTAGAATGCTGACTTCACTGCAAATTTAGGGTCCCTACCAAAGATAGCGAGCTGCAGCTAACGGTGCACGTGTTCCATGTGTGTGCTGTCTGTTTCCACCTTCTGAGCAAAACGGGAGTGGCAGAACTGGTGTAGTGGCTAAGAAAGAATGCCAAGAATGTTTATGAACTGTAAACTTGGACCAATGGAATATAGAAGACCTGCATAAAACGGTAAAACCTATCTGGGAAGAAGGCATCATGGTGAACCAATTCTTGGATGGTTGGGACAATCCTTAATGAATGTGAGATGTGTGTCATGATTTTTTTTTTTTTTTTCCTTTCCATGGTCGCATTTCTGTGTTGTATTTGCATTACTAGGGTTGGGTTTTATATGCAGTTTATTTTATCCAATTTTGCATAGAACACCTCATAGGGATATGATTTTTGTAAATTAAATATTCAATAAACTTTTTGAACCATTTGCATGGAATACTTCTGTATTTTTAAATCGCTTTGTCAGTCTGTTCCGGATAATTCATCTTGTCTCAAGCTTGTCTGGGACCAGCTTGCATACAATGAATCTGACTTCCTACGGAGAGCTGCTGCTCGGCGCGAAGGGCACCTACGTTCCTCTAGGTTGCTGCTGCCTTCCCTGTACTTCCCTTCTGCAGAAACCCACTTGCTTTGTTTGTCTATTACACCTACTCCCATGTGGAAATAGATCAAAAATAGACTTTTGGGTGAACTTAAAGGAGAGATGCCTTTTTTCCTTTTTTTTTAAAAAAAAAAAAAACACCAACAAAAAACAACCATGGCACCAGGATCTGTTTTGTCTTTTGTTTGATGTGCTGGTTACTTCTGCTAAAAACAGCAGCGAGCTGTGGTTTTGGTGTGAAGAGTTGCTCCTGGCTTTTGGGAACACTGATGGCTGCAGGACATGGTGTGCTCTTGAGAACACAGCCCTTGCTTACGGTGAAATAAACTTTTCCATCACCCTAAAGCTGTTCTGCTCCTGTTCCTGGCGGGGATGCTGAGGGCTGGTGCTTCCCAAGGCATTGCTCCTGGAGCCTTGGCCGCAGCAGGGCATCCTGCCTTCCTGGCAAAGCAAGCCCCTATCTCACAGTTTCTAAGCCTGAACTTCTCTGAGAATCTGCCACTTGATGAAGCACTGCTGGAAACGCTAAGAAAGAAAATCCTAACACCGTGTTTCTAATTATTCTTTGAGGCTGCTACATTAGCAGGAAATCCAGAGCTCACTGCTGCGAGTCCTAAAACACAGCACGGGAGAGTCGTGGCTTTAGCAGAGAACTGAAAAACAAGCGACTTGAGGAGAAAATGCGCGCATACAGGTAGGCTTTCTGCACTCGAGGGTGGCGGTGTCAAAGCTCCACGGGGCTCAAGGCAGGTTTGAGGGTTCTGGTGCGGGCGATGAGCCCATGGGTGGGAGACAGCAGTGCCCGAGCCCTCCCTGGGCTTGATGGATGGGGCGGTGCTGTGCATGGGGTGGCTGCCGCGCTAAGCCCTGCTGATGTTTTCTGGGTGAAGCCGTGTGGGGTACAGCTGCAAGGTCTGGGGACAAGGGGACTGCTGCCACCAGAGCTGGCCAAAAGGAAAAGGGGCCCCGGGGAGGTTGCCACAGGTCCCTTGCCTGGCAAGAAATGAGCTGCCAGTAGGGAGGGGGAAACTCAAATGAGACAAAGAAATAGCACTGTGCATGACCGCGCTGCAGGTCATCCTCATAAACAGCACTGTGGGGACAATAACTGCAGCCCTGAGCCCACCTCCTGTGTCTGGGAGTAAGATGGGGAGGAGTGGAGTCAGTGGAAGGACAAACTAGGTGACACTGCCAGCAGTGTTGGGAGCATTAAGTCTTGGGAGTTTATTCATGGATTGCCTCACCTAATGGGGAAAGTTTCGTCTCTAATTCAAACCACTAATCTCACTATCACAGGGTGGCAAGCTGTGCTATACTAGATTGATTTAATACCTTGTCAAGCATATTTAGGCAGCGGTGTTATGACTGTGCTATTACTACTATGGAATTAGATGTATTCAAGTCTTGAAGCTTTAAGATCACTCTTCTTCATCAGCAGTAATTGCTCAAGTTATCCGAAACGCTGCTGGAAAAAGCCACCCCAAACCATCTGCATTTAGCATCAGAAGGGCTGGCTCAGCCCTCCCCATGGGTAACTAATGCGAGCAGCCAGCAAGCCCCTTAATTTCTGTTAATGGGTGTCTTACCGATTCACTGCCTGACTTCGGGCGAGCCATTTACTTTCCCGGCACCTTGAATTCCTCACCTTGCTGCTTAATGCAATCCCGTTGTCGGTCCTGAGCGCGCTGGGGCTTCAGCTGACAGAAGCAGCACCAGTTCTATTCACTGTCTAATCGATTGGCGTTTTTACACTTCTGAGTGTCATTCGTCTAAATTAATTATAAATAAGGACATAGTAAGAACACTCAAGAAAGTATTTTTATATATATAGCTATTTTATAGTATTTTGTAATATTTTGTCTATTTCTGTAATAATTGCTAGCAACAATAATGAGAGAAGGAGATAGTTTGAAAAGTGGTTTTGTGGGAGGTGGAGAAATCCCCACAGCCCCGATCCACCCCTAACTGCCCCGCGTTGCTGCAGCAGAAGCATTAAATCCCCCGCTGCAGGGCAGCAGCGGCTGGTGGTGGAGGGGATGAGGAGCTTCGTGTCATACAAACCGATGGCACTTCCCTATGTGCATACGTTAGTCCCGCTTTGTGCCCGAGGATCTTCTCATGTTAATGAGGTAGCTAATTGCCTCCTTTTTACTCACTGTGAATAAATTTTCTGAATTGGCTCTGCCTTGCCTGCCAGTTTGGCAGCAACTTTGCTCTCACGGAAAAAGAGCTCTTGGCTAATGCGACGTCGCCAGCCAGCATCTCTCCCACGGCGACGGAGTTACCCTGCCCGTGGAGCAGGTCGTGCCGAGGCTGGCCGAGAGACTGGTGAGCCGATGAGCTCCTCCGCAGCACCCAGGGTCAGCATCTGAAAGGCATTTCCAGAGCCTGGCAGAGCTTTACCAATGCATTTCTCGGATGCATTTTATCAAACCTCTCCTTAAGCTGCTGCTTTATTTTTAGGCTGCACAGATGGCAGGCTGAAGGGGATGGTGAAGAATGTGCCTGCATCCAATTTATTTTATATGAAGCCTTGAAGCCGTGGAGTATTCTGCTAGGTTTTTATGTGCAATGGGCCATTACTAACTTGTTAATTTTGCCTAGATTTTCAATAGCAAGAATCAACCTAACTGTTTTTGGACTTTTAACCAAGGAAGGGGAGTGGGAGGCAGGGGAAATGACAAAACGAAGCCCAGAGAAGGTCCTCTGAAGGGGTAGTTTGGCTTAGGCAAAATGCATACCAGCAAAATTTTATATCGCTTGTGGTCTGCACATCTTCTGCAGTTTTTCCTGAACCTGGGACATTGACTGGCACAATCACCTCAGCATATTCTAGCTTTTAAGTCCCTTTTCCAGCAAGTAGAGCCAATGCTAGTTACCAAGGTTATTTATCCAAAGCACCTACTTTTAGAGGACTGCTTTTGCAAACGCAGACTGCGAGCCACCCATGATTTTCTGAGACACTTCAGTCTCCAACAGGAGCTTTTGCAGTACACCCCACAGTTCACCCAACCAGCAAGTCAGCTCCTTGTGCTATGAAGTTCAAGGACTGCTGCCACCTCCTGCAGCTAGTCTTCACCTTGCCACAGGCTTTCTACATGACACAGGGATACAGTGGAGCTGTCAGGGTTCAGGCTGCAGTAAAGTGGGCATGTTATTGCGTGCTTATCCATATCTTTAATTATCAACACACTTGGTGCTTATTTTCCTGAAGAAGCTTCCTCAAATTCTCCTCATGTTGAGCACAGCGCTTCTACCCTGATTTACAGAGGCTGCTGTAAAGTTAGTTGGCAAAAGGGAAATTGATATACTGGTCCATGGAAAGAGGAAAAGAACAAAAATCGATCTCAGCGGTGCCATGCTAAGCGTACAGAGTACTGCCTTGGATGGCTTCCAGAAAGGGAATTTGAATTGATCAAGATAGCTTTACTTGACACATTTGTCCCAGAATCTGGAAAGCTCAGCCAGAAAAGGGGCGATGGATCTTCGACTGCCTGGAAAAGTGCCTTGCAGGCGGCGAGGGAATGTTAAAAAGAGGTGCGTGGTGGTCTAGTTCAGCTTTCCACAAAATCAGAGTTTAATGGCCATTTTCTAAATTGGCCAAAATTAATTTGACAGTTACTGTTAAGTAGCCAAAAAATCTAGCCGTTTCAGCTGTTTCCATTATCTAAGCCCGCTGAAAATGAGAGGCAGGGGCTCTGCCTGCAGGAAGGGGAGCTGCCACTACCTCTTGCATTCAAGCTGGCTTGCTCGCAGGGCAGCCATCCATCTATACGCTTACCTAAAAAGAGACTGTGGCACTCCAGAGTTACAGACACCTCCCTGTTGGCCTTCAGATGAGGCGTGGTGCTGACCTGCTCCATAAAGGCTCCGAAAAGTGGAAAAATCACACAGCTGGGCAGTCAGATGCCTTCACCTCTTCTCCTTCTGCAGGTGACAGAGGATGGCCAAGTGGCCATCAGTGTCCCCATCTTCCTCCTCCAAGCTGTGCCTACTGCTCAGCTCCAAGCCCAGGGGATGGCTACACCCGTTTTGGCTGACCACTAACTTCTAGCAGAATTCCCACCGTAAAAAAAAGATGGTCCTCAGAGAGCAGGGCTCACACAACTTCCCAGGTCAGTGTTTTCACTGTTGAATTGCAGATTTTGCGTTCTAGATGTTTGAGGCAGTGCAGCGTACTGCAAAAATACAAGATGCCAGACATACTGAAAATTAAAAGCTGAACAAGGTTAATGAAATATCTAGATGGCAAGCTCCACTGCCAGAGAAGGAATCCTAAGTGAAGAATAAACTTCAGGCTAACGCCAAGTCAGGAGCTGGGGCATTGCTGAGAATCTTACTTAATTGATTTTCTTTTAGAAGCTTTGCAAAGCCCATGCCTACAAAAGTTTTAGAGAAATTACAGGATTTGCTTTCTTGCCCGTTTTGGCAATGAGGCCAAAGAGGCTAAATACTATTACCTTTGCTCAGACTAGTTGTGAAAATGTCAAGTAAAAAGCTTTATAGTTATTATTGATAGCAGTTTTCTCACTGTTTTAAGCCTAGTAAAGCTGTCATTGAATAATTATTAGAACCTTTTAACTGGATAAAGAAATATTTTGCTTCAACAGCATCAGTGATTAGAGACCAGGCCAGGAAGGAAACGCAGGAGCTGGTGCTGGAGGCACCGAGGCAGGAGCAAGAACGATGCCAGCATCCACCCTGCGCCCTCATCATTCCTCTGCACTGAAAAATTTCAAAAGTTACGTTCTTTGGAGAATTAACGCTCACAATCTTAAGCTGACAGGATGACACTAGCCTAAAAGGAGTCCATGGTAATTTTACAGCCCTATGGAGTAGTTGATTAGTGTTCAAATTCAGCATGAATTACCACGTGAGCAAATTACTTCACAGCTGCTGGTTTATCCAGTAGCAGAGCCACCGCGCCCTGCAGAGCGGGACTGTGCCGTCCTCCATGTAGGCTGTGTTTCATAGCTTGTGGCAAGGCTTCCTTGCCTTGTGAGAGCACCGGCAGCAGCGTGTGCTGCAATCACAGAACAGTTTCTCGTGTTAACAGCTGTCAGATGGTCAAACTTGGAAAACAAGACAGGTCTTGGACTACGCGTAGCACTTGGCTTGGGTGCGCCAGTGTAAGACTGCGGCTCCAGCTGCTCAGTTACACCTCAGTTTACATTTCGTGTTGAAAATGCTGCTGGTAAACGCCAATGCTGTTTCTGCTGTTTGGGTGACTGCTTTAAACTGTGTTTTTCTTGCCAGTTGTCCTCCCTGTTTTCACACTGTGATCTGAAGAGAGCTCCTGTTGATGAACACAGCCCTCCGTGCATCCCTCCGCATGCCGGCTTCCTCTTGCAGCATCTGTAGCTTCCAATTTCGCATCTCCTACTTCTGGCACAATAAAGGAGAGTGACAGCGAGAGTGGTTGAACCCTTGAGCTTTGTTTACCCAGCGTGTGCTGAAGCATTGCCATCCTTCCTGTGCACCCTGGCCGTGGCTGCACTGCCCTGTCCGTCAGCAAGAGAAGCCCACCATGTGAGTATGATTTAGACCAGCAGTGCCGGCAGCTAGCGGGGGGCTAATACAAAATCCTCGGGTAGCACTGTAACAGCTGGAGATCCCCCTGCTGTAGGATGGGGAGGCCATTGCTGGATAATGTCACTGCGAGAGCAGAGTCAGGTGAGCCAATCCTACCTGCGACTGTTCAGATAGCTTGGATTTTTCATCAGCACTTATGGCCAGCCTTGTAGTTGGTATTTCTGCTAGAGAATATTTTGGATCATACTTAGAACTACAGTGATCTATGACAAGTAGTTGCTGTAAGTGAAAGTGAATTCATGTTGATTTTGTAAGGAAGGTCCACAGTCCAGCATTTAATATAATAGATCTTAAATTAAAGGTCTGGGTTTTCTGGAATGAAGCCTAGAGTGCACATGCCTAGCACCAATAATTAATGGCCTTTCTTTGAAAGCAAAACATATGACAAACTAAACTTCAGGTAGGTCAGCAGAAGGACAAAGATATTCTTAAAACTGTGTTAGGTGTTTTGTTGAATCTTGGACAGGAATCGCCATTTGCTGAAACCTTGGAAGCAAGGCAGCTGCCAACTGCCCGATCCAGAGCCAAGGAGCAGCTCTTTACTTCATGGGCAGGTTCATCCTCTCAACAACCATTACCAGAGCTCTCATATTTCATGACAGAAACCAAGAAGAGCCAAGTTACCATGTCCCTAATACAAAGGTAAGCACACTTTTGTGCACCATCAGCTAATGTTCCTCTGCCTGCCATACTGAGAAACAGCAGGCAAGAGCAGTCCTCTCCCCAGGTGACGTTTCTCAGGTCTGCTGGCCATCTTCTCCTGAAGTGTGCCATGCCCTAGCTCACCCACTTACTAATTTTCTTCAGCAGTGCATGTTCATTTAACCTGCATGGCACTACATAATGATGTGCTCATTTGCATTTGTACTAGTTGTAGCATTATTGTTAATGTTGTTACTAGTCAAAGGTACACGTTCATCTGCGTTGAACACATTGGCCTCCACATGTCCCAGCCTAATAAGCGTTAGTAGCTTTACACTCGAGTTCAAGATCAATTATTATTCCCTGGCACACAGAGTGTATTACCATTTCTGGTAAAATATGAACTACTGCATGTATCATCTTACCCTGAACTCATCTCTTTATGCCAGCTAGAAAAAAACCCTAATTAACTAAGGCTCTTGGGGCTCTGGCTCCCTTGTGTTTGCACAACAGCGCGAGAAACCTTACTGTGGTCAACAAAGCACTGATAAAAACACAGGCAATCAAAATCTTTCTTAATGTAGCAATATAAGAACTCAAATACAGTCTGGCAGTATTCCAAGCTTGTAATAACATTTCTCTACTAAATATTGGGTGTTATTTCCATTGCAATCTGGAAACATATTCTCCAGTGAGCTCCTTCTACCTGAGTCTACAGCTTTTAAAATCGCATTACTGCTAATTGGCACTCGAATAACCCTTTCCTTCTGTGAACCTTAGATGTCAGCTGTGGCCTTTGGCTTTTCTAGCTGAAAACTACAAACAGACCCAAATTCACATGTTCGTACATTGAAGCTGTAAGTATCCTTATTATAAGGAAAATGCTATTTATATTGAAGGACTCCAAACATATTAGAAACGGTTGATTAAATCCTGCCCTTTACTAGCCCTGTTGCATAGATATTGTTGTTCTAATGTTTGCCTCTGAATTTAATAGTTAGGTACATATAACAGTACAAATATCCAACCCTTACCAAATTCATATCACCAAAATATAGGTTGGGACAATACCTACTAGCTTAGGCAGTAATTAAAAGAGGCAAATCATAATTGAAGTCAGGATTAGAGCAATGTACACTCCCAAAGAAAAGCAGCAGCAGGGTTTTACACCTCACAGAGCTTGTGCAGATCCAACACCCCCAATCTACTGGACAACTCCTTTAGCCATCACTCCACACAACGTTTACAATGCGTTACTGATGTGTTAATATGCATTATTAGAATCAGATAATACATGGAGCTGCATGGGGTTGGTTTATTTAAAAAATCAGATTATCTGCTAGCGATATCATTCCACTGTGTCTTACCACCTAGAATGTGTATACTTTTCCTGAATGTAAAATGGTTTTTATCTGTGCCCATAAATTTCACTTCGGCAAATCGAATTTTTTTTAAGGTTTTGTTGGGAAGCAATCATGGAAAAATATTTAATGTGAAATAGAAAGGACTATAGAAGAAAAATAAGGATTATCATATATCCAGGAAGCATATGAGATTAGTCAGGAAACAGAAACTGTCCTGTGTAAAAATAGCGACAGCTGACCTGCTGGCGACAGGGTGGTTTCCCTCTTTGAGCATTTCTGCTTTTCATTACTGTAAGCCACTGTCAGCCAGTTGCCTACATCTTCGCTTGCCTCAGTGCCCCGTGAATGCTGCTGTGGGTGACAGATGCCCACGAGTGCTTTCTGAGAATGGTGCCGAGATCTCTGGATGGGCTCAGTGCGCCATCGCTCTCGATGCACTGTAGAGAACCAGCGCTTGCCTCCTCTCGGCTGTGCAGCGTCCTGCCAGGCTTCCCACCCCAAACTAACCTGCACAGCTCCCCTGAGAAGCACCAAGACTACCAACGGGGCTGCTTTTCCTCGTTGCTCTGAGTAAGGCAGCGTTACAACCCCCAGCGTTCAACGGCTCTTAGGCTTAAAACCCAAACCAACCAGAACGAGTTGGTTTTATTGAGTGGGAGGTTTTCTTTGAGCCTGCATTTTCAGTTCAGGGATAAAGCTTCCTCTTTAATAAACCCAAGAGTCTCAAATAATTAGATAAAACTTGTGCTTTCAGCACTCAAAGTGAGCAAGTCTAACGAAATATTGTCACAGTCCCATGGGACAGCAACACTGATATCCTTATTAGTAGGTTCCTCTGTCTCCCTTTCGGGACAGTGAAGCATCCACAGTCACGCCTTGGCTTCTATTTGTTTCTGAGCACTAGTTTTGCCTTTCCAATCTCTGAAAGCTCTTCTTCATAGCACTTGTTGTTGTGGTTAACTAGGCAGGATTTTTGCTGTCTGATGGAGTATCCTCTGGATAGAAAACTTCCTTTATCTTTTATTTAACAGTGGAAAAAAAAGAAAATCAATGGGTTATGCTAAAAAGTAAGCTTTCAGGCTCAATGGAAATTGCTGCAAGATTTCTACTATCCTTACATCTACGCTGAACTAAAACCCCAGCCCCACTGTTTGCCCTGGTGGCCTCTGTTCTAAGGTAAAGGAGGATGACATGACCTAGCACCAGACAGCTTGGAGGAAGAGAAGAAACAAACAACAAATGTATTCAAGCAAAATAGGCTGAAATTAAAAATCCTTACCCTTAAGCAGTGCAAGGAAAGGATGAGACTTCCAGCCCTGGAGCTCTGACCCCAGCTCTTCCCACAGAAGGGGTGAAAACCAGCCCCATCTCCTGGTCCCTCTCTTTTATGGGCCCCATGGCTAAACCACCTGACCAGGCAATAAACAGCCCGTAAATAGGGGGTAAGGTTGAAATACCTGAGTGGTGTCAGGTGCCTTCACTTGTCTTAATTTATGTTCTTAGCACAAATTTATGTTCTCAGCTAATACAAAACCTGGTGTGTGCTTTCCTGGCTTTTATTTTTCACAGGGATCTGATGTCAGCTGCGATGTAACAGACATAAAAACTCCCAGCTACGGTGGACAGGGTGCGAGTGATGCCAACGTCAATCCAGCGGTCTTTAGCTGTTTTAGCTATTTCTTTTAAAAAAAGGAACAAAACCACTCATGAAAACAAAACCTGAAGGTGAGGCCTAACTGCTATGGCACGTACTAATGGCAACATCAGGGCTAGACGCTTAGTCCCCCGGCTGTGTAATCGTGATTTTAATCCCGAAGGAGCTGCAGCTCAAACACCTACTCCTATGCTAACAAGAGGATGCACTGCCGTGTAGTGTGGCAGGATTTTCTCTTTCTTCAGAAAACCAGTGCCAATACATGGCCCCTCTCCGCTGAAATTTATTAATGCTGCAGCCCAGCGTTAGGTTTTTGGATCTCTTAGATCCATGTCCTAGGTTTTGTTTCTCTGCTCCAGTGCTTCATCTAATGCTTTGGTATTAATCTAATGATAATTTTTTAATGTAAATTATATGATCATCTCTTGTAGCAGGCGTAGTGATCTGTGACAGCTGGGCTTCCCAGCTGCCAAGCCCTCATGTCCCACCCTGCTCTCGGATGAAGGAGCCTCACCCCGTGTCCTGTGCTGTGCTGGGCCAAATGACTGGAGATCTGACAAAACGAGGGCCTCATGTCGAAGGTGCCACCCCTTGTCGCACAGCGCAAACGCCTCAGTCCCATGGGGAAACACAGGTTTGGAGTCTCCATCCATCTTCCCCACTAAGGGGGCTTGTCCCTGTGGTGGGCTGGGCTCCCACCACCCTATCTTTGCCCAGTCCAGCCTGTGGCGTTGGCAGAACAGTTTGCAAGAAGGTGTCCTGGGGTAAACTGCACGCTGTGAGAAATAAACACTGGACTTCTCCTCAATTTATGAACTTTTCAGTGCCTGGGGTCAGGAACTCCCACGCTACTCCTTGTAGGAGACGACACCGCAGCCCCACTCTTCTCACAGTTAGGACTTGCTCCCAGTCTGAATTTATTCCTCGCCAAATGGTAACATGTTCTTCTAGCACCGACGTTCCTTTGAGTTAAAAATCCCTCTCCTGGCTGTTCACCCACTCGTGAGTGGGAAAAGCAGACATCTCAATCCAGCCTTCTGTTTGCTTGGTTAAATAGACCGAGCCATTTTAAAACCTGCTGTAAGCCCCCCCTCACAGCACCTCGCTAGCAGCTGGTTCCCACACCTCTCCCGATCGTACCCGCTGCAGATGAGCTCCTGTGAACGCCCTCCAGCCCACTCACATTAATAGGGCCTTACTTCTTGTTGAAATGCCTTGCCTTTTTCATGGCTATGCATTGTGTGTTTGTCTTTATCAAGACAAAGTTTTCTCTTCCTTTCTGTCACCTCCAACAGATTAGTCCTACGGATTCATGGTGAGATTTTCTGCTCGGTGCATTCTGTACGAGCAAATTTTCCCTGTTTCCACTGCACGCGTCTTTCAAGTGTATCACACGCTGCAGTGACCTTCCCTGCGAATAAACCAAGCCTGCTCACCGGAGCCAATGCACACAGTACTAGGCCCAGTATTAGTGACTTCACAGGGTTGGAGATTCCCCAACAGCACCAAGGCCATATGAGAACACCCGTTCACATGAGGACACGTGCAGAAATGGTAGATGAAAAGGCAAGGGTGTCAATGATCTGCTTTGAATACACATAGCACGTGAAGAATTCTCCTCCGAAAGAAAACTTTTCTAACCTTGTTTCAGGTCTTCTCTGTAATGCAGAAAACTGGAATTATTAGAGACTTCAAATAGCCTCAGGTGAAATGCACAGCATGTGATCTGTTACTGGGGCACTGCAACGTCTTACAGGTGCATTCAATAGACCTACAGAACAGTGCACATGTTAAAATTAACATCTGCTGCTTTGTAAAGAAAGAAAATTGCTGAGACACAGCAAATGGAAAATAAGGGATACAGCATTGCTCAAAGTAAAAAATAAAATTCTAATCCAGTAGTATTTTTTTTCACAATTAGACAGAGAGCTCAAATTTGACTATGGCCAGATAGATAAGAAGTTATTTTTGTTAATTTTTCAACACTGCGTGTGGACCACAGTAAGTAAACGACACTTCCAGTTCAGTCTCAGCCATCTTTCTGTCTGTTCTCCTCTAACGAGAGACCTCGAGCTCTCCCCTTGACTTCACCACCGCGCATCTCAGAAGGTCTGGTATCAGCCTCAAAGGAGACCTCAAGCTGCACCAATCAGGGCAAAGCCAAATGACAGGGTCACAGCAGCTCTTCACTAAACATTTTCTAGGGGCAGGTTGGGTAGGGAGCGCCATGCTTGGTGGTTCTCAAAACTCCTGGTGGACAAGCTTTAGGGCCTTGTCCTGGTAACGAGGCAACGCTTCTCTCAGGGTTTGAAGAACATCATCTCTAAGGAACATGAATCCAAGGTTTCCGAAGGCTGTGCAGCAGAGAGGTTAGCTCCTCTCCTCCAGACCATGGCTTCGGCTATTCCAAGGCTTTTTTTTCAGAAGTTACAAGGAAATGTTTTAAATTGCTTTTAAGTATATAAGGAAGCTAGGAGATGAGAGAGAATTAATAATGCCGAAATATCAGTGAAGAATAACCCATTAAAACATGAATTACATTTTGAGATTTCTGTATATTGTATTCTCTTCAGATTTTCAAAGCAAACAGGTACACTGCAACATTCATTCCAATACATTTTTAAGCACATGCACGACTGGTGTCCTACTTGTACATTCATTTCTAATGCCGTCCAACAACCTTGACATTAAAAGCATACAAGAACTCACACACACGTGCACATATTCCTTCTAGCATTAGTCCTGAGGAAAAACTTAAATTTTACTTGAGCAAGCAAACTCCAGTTCTGCAAGCACATTTGGGAAATAACCCACCAGCTACTTCGAACTAATTCCTAACCTAAATACCTTGCGCTCCTTCGCAGCGTGGATCTGAAATCTCTGCTGATTGCAATGTTTGAAATTGTTCAAAACAGTCCCAGATTTGCAGCGCTGGAGACAAAAACGATATTCTCATTAAAAAACCATGCTTGATGCAGATGAAGGATCATATGGAGATGCTAACATTCAAAACAGAGAATTGATAAAACATTAACCACACAGGAACTAGAAAACACATTACAGTTCTTTAAAGATTTCTCATTCAGCGTATAATTTGTGTAATTATACAGTCAGCCTGTTTTTCCGACTTGACTATTCAGGCCAACGTGCAATAATAAAAAAATCTGCTAAAATGACTTCTTGTAGAAAGACTGACAATTGTTTAAAACAAATATGTATTTTCAAAGCTCTTGTACCGCTCTGAGAGCATTTCCCGCGAATCCCACTAGATGTCAGCGCTACAGAACCGCTTTTTTCCAGCCTTCAAAGCTTGAAGTCCGCTGGGTTTCTTTATTATTGTCACCTTGTCTGGGAAACACAGTACCTGTCACCATGTCAGCTGCACCAGTAACCAAGCAAGTATTTATGGTAGTAAACTGAACCCAAAATAACGGTCTCGTTTCATTTGTTTTCCCCTTCATTTACTTGATTTGAATAGAGGACTTCAAATCAGTCTCATAATGCCAAAAATATTTCAAAATAAGCCGTAAGTAATTTCAGTTTTCTAACCGCTTTTCCTAATGCAGCGACATGGACTTCTCACTCCAAACAACAGCACTACAAGCTCTTCTTGTCAGGTACTATAATACCTTGACGATAAAGCTCTGTATGTTAAATACAGTGTAGCTGATTCAGGTTGAAAACTATAAGGCACGCGCATTTTTTTTCCAAACGAGGCGTTCTGAAGTATTGTTACAGTCTTGCTGTTCTGGATGGCCTACCATAGCTACTGGGGGTTTTTTTTTCATGGTTTTGGACAAACAGAATGAAAGACCACAAAATGCAGAAAAATACAGAAAACAAAGACAGAAACAAACCACAACACATGGATACAACGTACACTCCACCAGCAATAACAAACTCTCATTTCTTTGACCAACAAAGCATGGACAATTGCAAAGCATTCTTTGTTTTGCACTGTAAATACCCGAATTTAGATACGAGATGTTTATCACTGGATTGGCACAATACCTGCAATAATAAAAAGGCTGGTTTTTCTTCTATCTTTTTTAACAAAACAAAGCTGCCAAGTAATTGTTGTTGGAAAAATATGAGAGAAATAGTAGGTAACTACAAAACTGATGAACTAGAATAACATCTGAGCAGAGATTAATAGTTAAGGAACATATGAAACCAAATGGCAACAGTTCTAGGCATTTATTCCAATATGTTAGAAAATAAAAATAAAAAATATTCTCCATTGCATCACCATTTAAAGATAGGAAACCAAATTTTTAGATTAAGCCAAAAGAAGATGTGAAGTGTTCCCTTATTTTTTCCATTTTACGCCTCGTTTATTCACAGTACAAATACACCCTGCCGGTACAGTTTTTCAGTCATGAGACGCACAAAGTCTGACCCGGAGCGCCATTCTCTTTTCTCCCCCGTGAAGCTGCTCTGCCCTACAGAACCCCCAGCCCCCCCGCGAGTTTTCAGTGCCGCACGAAGCTGCAGAACAGCCCCCAGACTCAGCGCCCGCTACCACCAGCGGTACCAAGCTGCGAGCACGCATTCCCCCCCCTGCACGCTCGGCCAAGGGAAAAAAGAGTCAACGATTATTTGAAATCCACCTTAAGGCAAATAGAGACAGAGTTTCTGCCTCTTGCTGAAAGTTCTTACTTTGCAAATTTCAGCCGGGAACCTGAAATTCAGTAAATGAACTGGTGTTCGGCATAAAGAATGCTTTAACCAAAAAGGAAGAAATAAACAGGAAATGTTTTTCCCAACAATAAATCAACTATTTTGCCTTAATTCTGTCTACATTTTGTTAAAGCATTTTATGCGCTTTCAGTAACATCAGATTGCAAGTTTTTTGGCAACTTTTTTTTTTTTTAATAAAACTTCAGACAGTGTTCTCTGTTTGCAATCAGAACCACAACCTTAGTGCAATATTATATTTATTTCTTACAGTAATTTTGGTTGCCATACAAGAGTATTAAGGATTGGGGAAAAGTGCAAGTTACAGGAGCTTGATTTTTTAATCAGTCGAAATAAGAGGAATTAAAGCACAAAAATTACAGCAACATAGATAACGTGAACACAAGTTGTTACACAAACTATAGCGAGAAACATATTAATATCTAGAAAAGAAAAGAAAAAATGTAATGGAAAAATTATCAATATTTGTGGCTCATACACATAATCATCGCCAGATCAACTGGGTAATGCTTTTTAAGAACTGAGAAAAAAAAAAAAAATCACTACTTTTCTTAACTTAAGTACCACAAATAATTAACTTTTGTGATATGTAAATTCTGTAAATCAACAGTCACATCTAGTCATTTTATAATATATGAATTAAACTTAAAATGTTCTCAGACACCTAGGGAAAGGAGTCTGTGCAGTTATACACAATTTACATCTTGTAAGATTTTGGTATTGTATACACAAATATTACAGAAACTAGGCATGTAAATGCAATTTATTTAAATTACAGTATATAAACAAAAGTTGATCCTAAAACCCAGAATATCATAACGTATTTCATAGATCTCTAACAACTTGTTTTTCACTATCATAGTAGCATGAAATAAATGGGTCTTCTCTCCTCCCCCCAACATTTCCAGACCGACGAAAATACTCGGAGGCAACATCGTATCTGTTACTATTGCTTTCTGTCGCAAAATCGTCACACAGAGCTAGAGACCACTGCATCTTGGCGGAGGTGTATGCTATTGGTGAAAGTAGGTCCTCTCAGGTCTCCTTACCTTTACTTTGTAAGACACAATGTAAAAAATAAACTATTTCGTTAGCTCTTTCATGTGTTAAACCGCTTTTCTACTAATTGTATCTACTCTTTCAGTACCTGAAAAGATACATGAGCAAGAAACACACCTTTGTAAGAAAGGGATTACCGTCAACTGTACTTCACCGTGTATGTCAGCACTTGCTCAACGTAAATCCAACAGGAAGGTTGTGATTAAAAAGCAGCTTAAAAGTCAACTTCTACATTTTCTTTTACTACCGCATTTTCTAATGTCTTTTCTGGCACATATTATAGAGGTAATATCAACTGTACCCAAAGAAATAAAAAAAAGAGCATGGCATTAGTGGTTTATTTACTGAATTCTGTCGTATCACCAAATGGAAGACAATGATGGCTAAATTACCATTTTTACACTTCTTAAAGTATTTGATGGCCTCAAGTTGCCTGCATCGACTATCGGAACGAAACTGCCATTTTCTACAACACCTAAGGAAAAATTCAGTACTCTTCAAAGTCAAATGCCTTAGTACTTGATTTTTATTACAAGGTTACCTGGAACTTTCAAATACAAATATAGCGTAGTAACAGATGTTAAGTCAAAAGACTTGTTGTTCTGTAAAGGGGGCAGGAGGCTAAATAAGTTGTTTTTTATGAGTATCCAATGCGTTGGTAACTATAACCACTTTTGAAGAAATATTCATCCTGCTTTGTAGAAGTTCTAGCAAAGATAGAAAATATAACACAGCTCTGCTGGTTCAGATGCATCCAAATGAGGTTGATTTTAAAAAGGTCAAGACTTTATAATTATTCCACAGAAATAGTAGTAAACCACAAAAGTTTTTTTTTTTTTTTTTAACTTTCTAGCACTGAAGTGGCACAAAGGCTGCCCAGTAGACCAGCCACTTATTTTCTTAAAATATTGTGCTTATAAACTATCTGTACAACTATTTAAACTTGCAGTAAAGAAAGATATTTAAAATGCTAAACTTTATGTACTCGTACTAGGGCTGTTGCAGACCTAATTAGACACTTGTTTGTGAGCAAAAATAATCACAATAAAAAAATTAGAGATAGGCTGGACCATGTCAAGGACCATATCAAGGAAAGAAAGTTCAGGTACCTTGCAGAAAGTAAGAGAACCTGAAAGTATGGTAGGTAGGCAGTCTAGCCATCCACACACAATTTACCCACCTTGAACATCTTGATTATTATGTTAATAAAGACCTAAAAAACTCACAGATATTAAGAGGTGTTAATTACAAGGGGAGTTCAAACATGCAGAGAGAGACTTGTTAACTTTAAAAAAAAAAGAAAAAAAAAGAAAAGTCAGATTAATGCAATCTGTGTGTTTCCCCCCTGCTGCGTGGAGTCTCCTGGGACGCTCTCGAGCTCTGTCACCCCATCGCCCAGCCCGCGCTCAGCCCCGGCCCCTGGTTTCTAGCAGGACGCACGCACCTCGCCCGCGACCTCCCTAACAGCCGGGCAAAGAAATTGTCGGAGGCCAATGGGCAGCGCCTGGCTCCCCCTGAAGTGCTCTGTCTGCTGTCCTTCTCAACAAGCCAGCACCTGGTAACAGCAATGAAACGAGAAACTGGGTAACTCCCCAGCTCTCCTGGCCCTTGGAACACGTGCGGTCTGAAGCACTACATACCTCCTTCCATCTTGGCATTAGCTTTTTACCTTTTCTGTTTCCAACAAGCTGACACATTTCCATTTCTGCTCACAGGCTGAAATCCCTCTCGCACTTAAAATACTGGCAACCTTCCCACCGGCTTCAATGGGAGCATTCGTCTATCTTTTTCTTCCTTCTTGGCCTGATGATCAAACTAGCTAAGCACTTACCACTCCCTGAATTACACAGCATCTCTCAGGGTTCAGCATATTGGAGTATCTGACTGCAAAGTTCAAAAGATGCATCTGTACATAACCCCGAATTTTTACTGGCTTGCAGAGTTCATATTGCGACTTAGCAGTAGTTTAGCTGGTTGAAAACTGGGGGTCTCAGGTTCAAACTAGCTTCATTTTGTTGTACCTCTAAGTGTGCATTCCTCCTCAGTTTTTACGCAACGTCTGCATCGTCTTACAGGTCAAGTCAATGGAGCATGTATTGAACTTGTTCTGCCACCTTGGAAGAGTGCTAAGTGTAACTGCAGAAATAAAGAAATACCAGGTAAAACAGAGCAAGGTTACCTTTGAACTAATTCCAGCAGAACAACCAGCTTCACTGCCAACAAATCAGAGAGCTAAACTAGTAAAAAACAGTGATATGAACTCCTGTACCTGCCTTAACATTGTGCCTCTGCTACTAATAAAAACGGGTTTGAACGGTAATGAAGCGATCTGTCCTCTTCAAATGAACTAAGGCTTGGGGAAGGAAGCCTGCTTGGAGACTGAATGTGGAGAATATAGTGCCTTTCAACAAAAAAATGAAATGCTTGCAATTTTAAATGGAAAGAAAGGTTGTACGTAATGGTTCCAGCAGAAGGGCATTATCAAGAGATAATATTTTTGAAGTTAACAATTTTCTCTCTCTCTCTCGTATCTCCCCACAACTTTGAAATAAAATGGCCCCACTCGTGTAACACATTTAGATTTCTGTTTGGGCGTGTAGCATACAGTCTGCATTACCCGAGTACCAGGAATTAAACTGTTTTCCCCCCCCCCCCCCCCCCAATTTTGCTGGCACTCGCAGACAGACAAGGCATTT
>Ga0065711_1006188_pt1 | contig 18899 bp, 5 predicted proteins | sample Hoacrofraction12_FD_59098 | JGI IMG/M metagenome (GOLD analysis project Ga0065711, IMG submission 59098) | Hoatzin crop microbial communities from Cojedes, Venezuela - Epithelial fraction 12 v2 (version 2) | ecosystem: Host-associated > Birds > Digestive system > Esophagus > Crop | place... | reverse complement strand
TTTCTTTTCTTTTCTTTTCTTTTCTTTTCTTTTCTTTTCTTTTCTTTTCTTTTCTTTTCTTTTCTTTTCTTTTCTTTTCTTTTCTTTTCTTTTCTTTTCTTTTCTTTTCTTTTCTTTTTTAGGTTATCTGGTTTTATTGTACAGGAAGATCAAAAGACATACAAGATGACAAGATGACATACCATGAAAGAAAGCTAGGAAGAGGTGCAAGTGCAGAGAACCTGGCAGAAGACTACCAGGTGAGTGACCTCGGGGAGGCTGAGCTGGCTTCTGTCTGGGTCTGAGATTGCAGGGTTAAATCGAGCAAGTTACTTGTGCTGGCTGCTTAGAAAAGGCAGATGCACAGTAAGTGGGAGCTGATTTCTGTGCTTCTTGTCCCGCTGTAACTGGAAGACAGCTAACAGCAGGAATGCTGTTGCCTCAGATCCGTACTGGAGGAGGTGGTTGCTTAAGGCAGAGCATGCATGAGGAAAGACGTTGGCTTCCTAGTCTGTCGTACTTTCCCTGATTTGTTACACAGCACGACAAATCGAACAACGCTTCCATGATGTTTATATGTTTTATAATACATGCTAGCAGTAGAATAAAGGCCAAGTGCCAAGACAGTTAATTAATTCCACTTTCCTGAATTACCCATAAGGTTTAAGTTATGTATGGCAATTACCTCCTTTAAACCGTTAAGCGTGCAGAAAGTGGTTGTAGCCTGCTCTCTTTCCGCCTGCACCGTGGCAGGGGCAGCGAACCTGGCCGTGCTACGCTTGCTCATGTGGTGACAGAGCAGTGCCGCACGCCTTCCTGCTGCTGTTAGAGCCATGATGAGCTGCGCCGGCAGCCCTGCCATCCTGCACTGTGTGTGTGCACGCAGCTGCCAGCAGCTCGCTGCCTGAGGACTTCCCATTCCAGCAGATGAAGCAGAAAAGGGTAAGGCACTGGTGTATCATCGTTATGGCTGTTATATGGAGGAACAGAAAAGACAGAGAGAGATGAAGTGACAAGGCCCGAGGTCACCCTGGGGAGCTGGAGTCACAGTAAGGCACTGAATCCCCCATTTAACCTACATCTCCATCCCAGGACCTACCCACAGAGCTCTGTGTTAAATCACATTCATCTTACAGTTTTCTTCTGCAGTTTCATTTCCTCACGCTGCTAAAACAATGTGCTTGCTCCATGTAACTTTAAGGGCACTGGCAACATGAGCAAACAAGAAAAACCACAATCAAAGGGCAAAACATGCTACTCCTTGCTTGGGTTTCTCGTCTTTTTCTTTCTGCTGAAGGTGCCTCGTTCCTTTTTAATTAATTTAATCTCATCAGCCTTCACTGGACCTGTTGTACAATAATGAACCCAAGCTTAAACCGAACAGTCTGAGGCTGCTGTGTGCCTCTGTAGGGTGGTATAGTACCTCCCAATCTGCTTGCAGGACACATTAGAGGGCCTCAGTACCGAAGCTGGTGGACTGAAGTGGTTCTGGTGACTGATGCCAAGGAATTATCAGATGTCCTGCTGTGGGTCCCATGGCCCTGACAGAGCTGCCTAAGCCACGTCTGCAGGCTTCACTGCATGAGGACAATGTACTCGAGTCTGGTTTGAGCTGCACGGTTTGCTTCAATGGTGCTTTCCTGGGCTTTCTGACACACTTTGGGATACAGCTCTCTGTCAGTTTACAGGACAAAGATGATTCATCTGACCCATATTTAATAACTAGACCACCACTCATCCCACCAATCCATAGTGAGTAGGCAAAGCTAGATGACCATGTACAAGCAGGTGATGAATTTCAGCCCCTTCCCAGAGACCCGGGCAGGGAGGAGGTGATGTTCTCCAGATCACATCTTTCACTGCTGGTGTGGGGAGCCACAGCACAGTGGGGCGGTAGGAATCCAGCTCAAAGCTTGTAAAGCTGGGATGCCTGGAGAGGGATGTTGCTATAAAAATGCCCACTCTTATCCTCCTAGGAAAATAAAATAGTTAATGGTGAAAAATTAGGGTATTTTTACAATTGCACTTAAAACCCTGGGGGAGCCTGTAATGGGCTAAGTGGACTACTTAGAGAAAAGCCCTCATGTTTTCCTCTTATTTTTGTGTGTGTTTTAATTTACTGTGTGTAGCTGCCATTATCCATAAACCAAAACTTATGACTCTGTTACAACAGGAGAAAAGAACACTTTATTGTCTGCTGTTGGCAGATCACCCAAAGTCCCCTCCCAACTTAACAAGCGTTAAGCTTCAATAAGACACAAGACATTTCAGAAAAAACATCGCCACAAGGCTAATGATGACAACAGCTGCCAGCAAACTTTCCATTGCAAGCAAGTAAAGACTTGAAACAAATTTTAGCTCAAGTTTTGTTTTAGTAGCATCAGTGACATGTCTGTGCCGGCAAAGGCTCAAATTGCATTCCTTAACACTAGGACTGTAGACCTATCTCCTGGAGTCATTACATTGCAACAGCCTGGTAGTCATGAGTAGAGTTGTGAAGTCTTTAACGAATCTGACCTTTTTCTTCTTTTAAGAGGAGGTATTTATGCCCTAAAAGGCCAGTGAGGCAAGTCACAGGAGTCTCATACAGATGAGAATTTCTGCACGCCAAAGAAAGCTCAGGTGCCTTTTATGTTTGGCAGAGGGCATGAGAAAGAGGTTGTGGGTCTCAACAAAGCTGGAAAGCCAAGAACTTCATAATTCTGTTCACTTTTCTGGTATTAATTTTCTTCTTAGTAGGTCATTTAAAGCCCAGTCTACATCAGTGACCTTACCTACATGAAGAAGAGCTCTGTGCAGTATGAGCAGGTGACCTCTAGCCTTTCCCTCTGTTCTTCAAATCTGTAGCGCAGGGCCAACTCGCACACCTCTCCCAGCTGGCTGGATCATGAAGTTGCTCTGTATGAAGTTGCTCTATACAGAAAGCCTTGAAGATATTTAGATGAAAACCACGCCAAACACTTGGTAGCTGTAAAACGTCTGAACAATATAACTGCAAGATGGTACAACACAGATAGTGGGTACTGATTGGTAGGAAGAGATGTTCACACTGCCTGTCTGTTGCTGATGCACTCTGCCTTCTCAGAAGAAGTGTTGCGATTTTGCTCAGCATCTTCAGGAACTGCAAAGAAATAATGAACGAAAGCAGGCTGGGAAGCTCTTGTGACATCCTGATTATCTTTTCTGTCATACAAAAAGCATGATCTTAAAATGGGGACTGTCTTGCAGAGGTGGAATAAGCCATTGGGTAATAACGGAACCTTTAACAAATCTGCTCCCTGTGCCACAACCAGGAACATTTACACGTCAGTTTTCTGATAGAAGTACATTTTTGTATGTGTAACCCAAGACACAGGCAGAGATTGCATTTCCTCTAAGAAGAACCAGGAAATTCTGGGCCAGATAGGCTGCAGCTCCCTTGCTTGGTGGAGCACAAGCCAGAAAGCTGCCTGAAACTAAATGCACTTTCATCTGTGTATCTGCAATTCTGGCCCTGAAGTACAGTTCAGCAGCTTACATGTCCTATAGTGACTTGCTGCAGACATCACCCTTTTTAAAAGGCTTCTGGGCTAACTTATCTGCATTTCATTGACCATGTAATTTTGCTGCATGGTGGTAAGAGCAGATAATTTGACAAGAGTTAATGTAGCCTATGTTTGGCACATGCTTGAGTCTGGGCTAACGAAGTATGGCTCCAAATCTCTGCTTTTTTGAAGCTCCTCCATTTCAGGTGTTAGCATTCAAATTGTTTGGACATGAAACAAATTTGAGCTTAAGCATGTGCTGGGATGCAAGCTTGAAATGCAGTCTAGAAGTAACCATGGTGGTGTCCACGCTCATGCAGACTATGGTGCAAAGTCCCGTTACTGAAGCTGCATAGGGGCATCGTGATGTGACCTTTTGCTTATTTATGATGTCACCAGTAAAATAATGGGATGATATAGCTTGGCCTTTATATCCTATACCAAATTTGTACTATATGAGGTTAGAAAAACAGCTTTTAAAGAAAACTTAAACAAAGAACATTTGTTTTTAAGTCAAAGTGATCATGAACACCAAGCCTCATGTCACTATTTTTAGAGTAATTTTTCAGACCATAAATGTACTATACCATTTGCAGCTGGCAGTAAATGGAACAATATTTAAGTAACTGGCAGATGCACCAAGTAAAGCACGCACTTACCCTACAAAAATACAGACCTTCTAAGGGGCTTCTGCAAAGATGTTTTACGTTTGTGGTCCTGTTGTCTGCATACAAGGAATAGTACAGGCAAAAGGTGTGTGTTGTTAAGGGCTTACACTGGCTAAAGTAAAAAAAATGCTGCCTATAAAAAGTAAAGAAGAATATTGGATTTGAGAATTTCTGCTGAGCATTTTGTGGAGAAAGCCTGATATTCAAGCTGCGAAGAATCCTCATCTGCGTTTGAGGGATGTAGTCCTGGTTACTTATATGCAAAATATTTGCCTGTCTTGATTATTTAGGATATGTTTCTTAAATTATTTTCTTTTAGAAGAGAACAAGACCAAATTCCTATGTTTTTGCTTCAAGGCAAAACTCCCACATTTGGCCTAAATGAAACTGACTTGATTTGATTTATCTTTTATTTATTTTCTATGGGACATGTTGTGGTATTAATTTAGGCAGGACACTCCTCTTTGTTTGCACTGGGGATTCCTGCTTAGAACATGGATCCACATTACATTATCGTAATGATGAACTAAGAGTGAGTAATCAGATCTGAAGGAAAAGACAACCTGATTTTGGAAATCTGTTACTTTTCATTCATGCTCAACTTTAAAAAAAGAACAAAGAGGCAAAGTTCAGTTTGAATTCTGCCATGCAGAAGCAGCAATCCTTCCTAGACTCTGAGAAGGGAGCTTCATTTGGAAAAAAAAATTTTAAAAAAGCAGGAAAAAAACCCTGAATTACATCCTCCCACAAGGACATTTAATTTAATAAAGCAGCCTCCTCGGGATTGCTCCACTCTTGCTTAGGCGCCTCGGGGGGAGGATTCTTCCTCATGAGGGGGAGGATCTTGGCCGGGCATGAGGGAGACGCTAAGGCTGGGTGTTAGGGAGTGGATTTGTCCCTGAGGGCAACGTTCCCCTTTCCAAACAGCTGTATGGATTTCTAATGCAAATTCTCTCTTCATTATGTGTGCAAGAGGATTCATTTTTAGGTAGGTCAACTGTTTCACACTCCTTTCTGAATTCCCCTGGCTAGCCTACTTGGTGTGGGAGTTTGCAGAGCTGCCCACCCTGTGACCTGGTGTATACCTGCTAGCTCCTCCATCCTTGCCCCCAGGTGGTGGGATGTAGGGTGATAACAGTGCAAATGAACTGTTGGCAAGTTATACAGGGTAGTCTGAGTTTTGGCTTTGGTGTGTCGCTGTCGATAATCCCAGGAAGAACAAGTAAGTCCCTCTGCCTTTCCAGGCAGAGCAGTGGAGTCCCCTGCCCTGTCTGTAGCCGGGGTCTGGAGCGGTTCAGTCAGCCGCTACCCCAGCGCCAGTCACCCACCAGCTCCCAGGGCCAGAGCGACTCCTCCTTTTCACACCGCTTTGGCAATTTCTTGTTTCAGCATCAGCTTACAAGGTAGAAGCAAAAGACAGAATCTACTGTATGCTCCTAAGGAAGCGAAAGGGAACTTTCTGTCAGCCTCAACACGAGCAAGACTGAAATGACGCCCCTCCCCCCAGCCTTTACAGTAGTGCAAAAGTCTTTCAACATGTGAGAGAGATGCCTGCTTTTGGGAAGGTCAGTGTATTCCTGGTACACACTGCCTTCAGCCCAGCGATGGATGCATTCCAGGAAACGGCAAAGCAAAATCTAGGGTTTTACATACACGCTCTTCTGTCTAGGGTGAATAATCTATGGATAGAAATTAAGATATTGTTTGTTACTAAAACATTTCAGGCCAAACAAGTGAAGAATGGGTTCAGGAATGAGCAGGCTTGCAACAAACTTGCATGGAAGAAAACCCTTGCTAGGCGGTCGGCATTCTTGTGCAGCATCTTGGAGGATGATTAGACACTTTCCTGGCCTTGGGGAATATTGCTAAGGGCCAGTCCTTTGCTGTTTCTTTTTTTTTTTTTTTTTTGAGGTGGGGTGGTGGGGTGTTGTTGTTGGAAGACCATCTGGATGTGTGATTTTGTTCGTTTGATCTTCTTTGTGTGCTTCTCTCCCGTGGCAGTCTCTCTGGTTTGCCCTACCTATTTGATTGAGTTTTCGGGAGGAAGTACAAAGAAGGAGAAGCCAGAGAGCTGTGGAGGAAAGGACACTGAAACGCTCTGACGCCCAGCAGCAGGGTTGCGTTTGGCAGTACATGCACGCCTTTAAGCCAAACTTTCTCCTATTAAATGTTTTTGGCCAAAAATCAGAATTGTTAAGTCCAGTGCACATTGAACTCCTTTCCAAAATATAACGAGAAAGGAGGGGAAATACTGTTCAGTTTAGAAAAGCTCTGTGGCATCCTATTTTGATACCTAGATATTGAACAACGTGGAGAGTGGTGGCTGCCAGCGACAGGGTCACCTACCCAGACTTCCCAAGAAAAGTCGTCGACGCCACCAGATGGCGCTGAAAGCTCAGGAGAGCCGTCACAACGGCCCAGCCGCGGGGCTCCCAGTGCCACCTAGCGCCGGCCCGCTGCGGGCAGGCCCCGGCCCGCTGCGGGAGGGCCGCGGCGGCCGGCTCCTGCGGGAGCAGGGCCCCCGGCTGCCCGCAGCCTCTGCGGCTTCGGCAACGGCTTGAGGTGGGCAGCAGGTCTGGGGGGAACCTCGTGGGCTTGTAACACCCTGACTCTGTGAGAGAAGAAGTGTCTTCTTCATTGTGCCTTGCAGCGTGAGGCTTCGCACACTTAAAAGCCTCCGATGGAAGTTTTGCAAGTATTAATGAGTTATTATTACAGCTCTTGCCATCGTATTTTGTTTGTTTCCCTCTATGCCATAACAGTGAAGCAAGCAGAAGGGAATGACTGTAGACGGTCATTTTCAAGCGTTCATTCTGAGCAACAAATCCTCCGTTCCTTCTGCTGTGCTGCTGAGCTTGCAAATACTTACTGGCAATCTCTGTTGTTCATCACGGGGGAAAAATTTTAAAGCAAATGAACATCAAAGAAATAGTGAGAGGAGAAGGACTGGTAGTTTCCACATTAGACTATCCTGTGTAAAAAAAAAAAGTTTTTTTTTATCTCTGAATGGATGGGACTTACTCATCTCTCCACAGCTGCCTGCTTTACAGAGTCCTCCAGCTTGCCCGAGCATGCATGTTTTCTGAGTGGGAAATGTCCTGTTCTGTTATGTCAGCTCCTTTTTCTCCTGAAAAAGAGCTAACAGCAATGTTCTTCTCTTGCAGAGCTATGATTTTCTGAGCTATGATTTTCTACATCTAGATTCCTCATTGCACACTGAACACTTGCCATTTCTAACAGAATGAAAATCTTCCTAGTAGTTGAAACAGGTTAATTGCAATTAATTAATACAACAAATGCTTACAGGCATTGCCTATTAAGTCATTATTTTGTGTAGCAACCTGCTGGTCTTATGATGTTGTTCCCCCATCCATGCCAGCTCTCTATTCATCCCATGGATCACAATCATTTTACCCACAAGCAATAGGCAGATATGGGCGTTGTCATGTTTTCGGGCGGTTTTTTTCCCCTCCATCAGAGTGGTTGTGGTGTGCTTTGTTTGTAAAGGACACCTCAGCCACCTGGAGGGCTGAGGGCAAGGAGTCTTCCCCCGGGGAAGGTCAGTGAAGGAGTGAGAAAGAGGTTTTCCTGCCCAACACGAGTGCCTCAGGGGCTCACAGGTTCTCCCTGGTTCAAGGGACTCACAGAGACCTGGTAGGAGTCTCACGAGCCAGCTTGGGCAATGTCTTGCTCTGAGTTTTGAGTATATAACAAAATGAGGAAGAAAATTCCTAATTACCTCACCCTGAAAAAGCTGGGGAAAGTAAGTCTTTCTTGCCACCACATTTTTTTAAAAACCAAATATGTTCCATTTGCTATATAATTGATGTGCATTTTTTGGCTGTTGGTGTCAAAACCGTGTGCTATACTCAGGTCTCAGGACCCGGTTTAGGAGAAGACAGTGACAAACACTCCACTTCTTTTAGCTTCAGTGGAAACTGTTCTCAAAATTAAATGCATGCTAGAGATTTGGGGGTTTAAGCACTTCCATACAGTGAGGCCTCCACTTAATTATTTTGCTGAGTCGAGGCCTGGGACGCATGTGGACCTGGACTTGCATGTAAGACAAGGACACCCAGTAGAGTATAAGCATGACTAAGATGTATTCCCTCAAAGACACTTGGAATAGATACTTGTGCCTGCAGTAAAGATTGTCTGATGCTTCCCAGTGAGAAAATGGGGGTAGAGTAAGTGGGAACAGATGTGGGGACAGAGAGAGAAGCCAGGGAGAACAAGAACAGCAGAGTTTTCCAAAAAGAAAATACATTTTTCTTCTGTGATCGAACTGTGCTTTCCCAACTTTCATCTTTCATTTGCTGTCTAACAAATAGCTTTGAAATGTACTCAGTAAAAATCTGTCTCATCTCCCTCCCATGGCCGGGCATAGACAATAGCCTTCTACTGTGTCACCAAACGCTCAGGCAGATTAGGACAACCGTAGGCTGTGCTGTGGATTGAAGTTTTTGGAACCTGATGACTACTCGTGAAGTTTTCCAGTACTCTTTCCCTCATTTTTTTCTTTAATGGAATTGCATGTAAAAAGTACATTATTTAGCTTGCAAGTCAAGCACTACAAAGTAACAAAATTTCAGAAATAAGCTGTCTGTGGTACGTTAATTTGTCTCTTCCTTCTGTGTCCATGACATTTACATGATTTTTTCCCACAGGGTCCTTAACTATGTAGGATGGGCTCTGTTCTCAGAACAAATACAGTTTCTGTTAGTCTCAAATCTGGGAAAACGCAAAGACCCAAAGCTGGAGCCACTGAAAGGTTGCAGTTTGGTATCATAGTTCTGTTAAAATCCAGCTACAAGAGAAATTATTATAAGCTAGAAGCAAAAGCAATCAGATGCTTACTGTTTTTCATCTTCCTTCTCTTTCTGAAACCTACAAAACAATGTGGTTTCGCTTATGCTTTTTGAGCCAGGCAGGTGGTGAATTCCCAAGTGGATTTTGTGTTGCCTGAACCCTCTGCTGTTTGATTTGGCTGGTAATTAAAATCTCAGGTAAATTACACGGAAAATTTGTGCTGACTGATTCCTCTCATGGCTTGGGTAGTCCAGGTGGATCAAGCACGGGCGAAGAGGTAGGGGCTTCCAGTCAGGTGAGAACCATCAAAGCCTATGGAGGCTGGCACTGGTATTTGCTAGTTCTTCACAGACAGTACATGGAAAGCAGAGCCCTTCAGGTGCTTATTTCCAACAACTGGTTTCAAAACCTCAGCAGGAACTATGTGAAAGGCCCCCAGTGGGGCCAAGCAGGTTTAAGTAGGTGATATTTAAAAGACTCCCCCTTTGGTCTTCCCTGTTGGAGACACCAGAAGACGTTGTTATCTCAGAAAGGATCAAACGCCATAACAGACGTTCTTTAGAGGTTCCTGAATGGACACCCAAGTGCCACCTGAGATTCCTTGGAGAGAGGATTGGCATCTCTAAATGAAAATGCTTCTTATACTCAGAGAGTCCAGCTTCAGGGCCCTGGGTTTCAAACTTGTTGTGGCAGACTTTCCTTAACTCATTAGATTCCTTCTTCTCAAAGAAAGCTGGACAGAAAAGTGTTGTCAACAGAGTTGAGTGGACAGCTGGAACATTTTGTTTCTGCAGGGCTACTTCTGCATCCCCGTGTAAGCTAATTCTGACTTAAGGATTTATCTTAAGGATTTTCAAACATATCCCTAGGACCCAGCCAGATGCCATGAGTGAACAGTCCAAGAAGAAATGGTCTCTCTAGGAAAAAATGAAGAGAGGGATGTGAAGGATAGTTGGGTTTACTGGCTAAGGTAAACCATAGCTGCAATATGCATGACCTCTAGTTCTTTTTCTGGGGAATGTAGCCAAAATCTGCTAGACTCCGTTAATTGTGGAAACTCTTGTGGCAAAGAGATATTCTTACAAGTTTGCTAATCCTTCCCCATTGTAACAGTTTGTCTCACCAGATGAAATACATCTTTAAATTCATCAAATTAATTTTTAAAGCATACACTAAATTATTGTTTGAGTGGGCGAAGAAGACTCTGATGTTGCTTTGTCTTGTCATGGAAGGTCTTTGAGGCCTCATCCACACTCAACATTAGATTCATATTCACCCTTGGGGTGATCTGGCAGAGAGCAGAGCAGGAGGGGCAGCAGCAATAGCAGAGGAGCTGCTGGCAAGGTTTGACTGTACAGCCTTTACCCCTGCTGTAGAGATGTTTTATTAAAGCACTTTCAGAAGCAAATATAGTCATTTGTCTTTTTGTATGCCCTTCTTGATAGCAGATGTAACTACATTTCAGGCAAAAGCTGAGAAAGGAAAAATTTTTTTCCGAGACAAAAATGCTGAAGTGATGACTGTCTATTTTAGTATTGACAGAAGGAAAGGCTGAAGCAGAAGTTCTGTCCTCATTTATGCTTTTCGGCATTGCCCTAGAAACCTTGTTCTCCACTGAAAGAAAGAGAGTTCACATAAAGCACGAAAGAGCCCCTGAATAGAATTAGAATTTATTTAATCGAGCCCTTGTTTTTGCTGATGTAGGTTATCACAGGATATTCAGTGGATAGGAGGCTAGAAAATTGGTACAATGATAGTCGGCTCAGAGACAGGCCTCAGTGTTCATATAGGGAAAACAAAAAGTTTTCCTATTGTGGATAAATCATCAATCCACTACTCCTCTATTCCTCTCAGCATTGGTTTCCTGCTGCCAGTAAAGCATATCAGCATATCTTATAAAAAATGTCTGCTTTACCTAGTTACCAGAATTACCTGCACTGAGTAGCAGTTTCATAGTTCTTTTACTCTCCTCTCTAGACCTGCCTGTGCTGGATTCCTTTCCCCCACTATTACTACTGTTTTTCTTACTTCTAAAAAGAACACACACCTTGTCTGTACGTATCTCGTATACAACTCGGCACATGAGGGAAAACTTGGTCTTTAGAGAGGAAAACCCAAGATACTTGCACTTTTAACGTGCTTCGATACAGAAATGCATATTGTCATCATGCTGCCTATGTTCCTATCTCTCAGTCCTCTGAAACTTTTGAATTTGCTGCCTAGTTTAGGTCTATTTGCTGTAGCAAACTTGACATTAGTTTCTTCTGTGTTAGTGAAAATTGGTAGCCAAGCAGAGTTGAGGGGCCTGACATTTTTCTGCCGAGCGAAAGACTTCATTAGGAGCAAAACATTGTTACAGGCCATCAGAAAATCTGCATGGGAGAGAAAAGGAGCTGATAGAAGCCTCAACCACAGGAAAAGGTTCAGTCAGAGTTTGCATCTTATTAGACACAGGATAATTCAACCACAAGACACAAAGCCACAGGAAATGGGACTTCATTTTCTGAAGCTACTTGTTTTCTTAAATCAGAATGTTTGGGGTTTTCCTCTCTCCTCACTTCCAGAGAATTATTACTGTGCTGTGATCCTGGGCTTTGAACTTACAGCATCTTTGTTTTTTAACTGTACCTCCCTTTCTCTTAGTTTGTAATACGCTGTCAATGTAAAAGTTAATTGTGTTTAGTGTGGATAGTAAATCTGAATATTAAAAATGTATTTGTGAATTCTGTCTGCTGATTAACTGTAGAGTTTCACTATGTTTAAACATAGTAATTAAAAGCACTTTTCTAAGGACTGATTTCATTTTCCAAACAACAATGTGTGTGCAACTTATTTACAGTAGATGCTATGGCTGAGATTACATTAAGATTTCACTGTTGTGCTCAGCTCACAATTCCTTGAGAAAAAAAATACACTTTTGAATTAAATTGTCTGTATTTGTTTAAAGTTCTGGGGATTAATTTACCTTTGGAACATTGTGATTGTTTATTAAATTCTTTATTTTGTTATTATATTATTTATTTAGCAAGACCTGTTTTCACTGCTGGCTTACATATGAGAGAAAAAGTGTCATTTCAAAAGTAGAAACAAGTGAGACTAAGTATTACTTGAATATATTTCTTCATTTCAGTGTCTGTGTTATTTCCTAAAAAAGGAAAGAAGGAAAAGGGTAAGACTTCTTTCCAAGCTGCTACCTGTGAGAATTACTTGATTTACTCCCTCTCTCTTCCTTTTTTAATTCCTTGTAGCCAGTAGGTTGGTGCATGGGATGCTTCTTTTTATGATAAATCCAATTCAGTCCAGTTCAAATCACTATCCGGTTCAGTACTGCTATTTAACATTTAAATAGCAAGTCCCTAGTTGTCCCCAAAGGAGGCAATGTAGTCAAATTAAGCTGTCCCCAGCCTGAAGAGTTATTGTGAAATAATGAATATTCCATAATCAGGAAACGGCGGAGTGGAGTAGGCAAATGTTTGAAGCCTCGTGAACTTTTGGAATTAGTATCTGTATCAAAATCTAATTAATGTTTCCTTTCTAAATTCATTTTCCATTTAATTGGCCAAGCTTTGATTGGGAACTGGAAATGTCATCCAAAAATATTTCCCCTTACAAGACTACTCTAAATGGAGCGTTTGTACTCTGTCATTGTATTCCCTGTTCCATGCTTTCCTCCTTCAAGGATTTTCAGCCATAGTCACCATCTTGAAATAGCTTCATCTGGGCAAATTTTCAGTCTGAACTGAATTGTAAACTGGACTTTATTTTGGGTCAACGTAACTCATATGAAATAAATGATGCCCTGCGCTCCGTGTCAGTGCTACGTGTCCATGTGAAGGACTTAGGCTGGTGGGGTTCAGCTCCCTGCCCACCGCGCAGACAAAGCCACGGTTCAATTCCCAGCCTTGGTGAACCATAAACCAGGGACAACCTAGTTTAACATATCACTGAATCTGATTGATACGTTAATATCATCCAAGTTCAAAGCAACACGTCCTGGCAAGATAAATGCTATTTTTTTCTTGTAATTTACCATTTCCTTCTTCCGTAAATCCAGCAGACAAAATAACAATGGAGAGGGGGAAGGAGGCTGGGTCGGACCCATGGTTTTAAAAACTAAGAATGCTTTGGCAAAGTCTCTCTAACCTGTTACTGTAAACATCAGCAGCCCTGTCACTGTCTCGGCCCGTATAAATACGCTCCTGGCGCCCCACCTAGATCAGTGAAATATGCACATAGTTCAGACATACAAGTTAAATCCCAGGCAGCAACAATAAAGAGTAGGAACCCGAGGTCTTTTCCCAGGTTTTATCTTTTGCAGGCATCAGTGCTGAGAGTGTAGTAATGCTGTTACTAAATCCTTCTCAGCCCAAATCCTGCTTCCTCTGTTTGTGTGCCGCTTCCTCCAAGTGTTGTGGCTGGGGCAGCGGGGCTGGGGCCAGCACAATAGTCCCGGCCCGAGATTGTTGTCACCTGTCCTTTTCTGTCTCTCGGTTTTCGACCTGCTACACCTAAGCTCGAATAGGAGAGCACGTGGGCAGCTGCGCCTTTTAAAAAAAAGAAAAGATGCGTTTACTTGATCTTAAAAAATGAACCCCTGCTCCATGCAGGCCTGTGGCTCGTTCTCCCACTGAAATCAAGCTTCTCTGAAGTCTGTGTTGCCTGAGACCAACCAGTGTACACCGTGCTGCTGGAGAAAGCCCATGGTTATTCGTTGCTTAGTGTATCAGTGGCTGTTATAGAACTGTGGGAGAGAAGTGTTTAAAACGAAGTCCTCCATGACTGCAAGGCACTGCTGGCGTGCTGAAGGATTAGCACACATGTAAAGCCTCCTCCCTGAACTGCATTGGCAGTGTGAGGGATGAGAACCAGGACGAGAAACCAGGCTGAAGCCCAGTCCTCTTGGGCTGCTTGAGGGGGCTGTAAAATAGCTCTTACTCAGCTAGAAGATATTTCACACTGATAGATTTCCAGCTCATTAGGCAACAGGAAAAGTTTAGTCAACACTTTGTCAGAGCACCCGATTATGTTTTGTTGCAAGGCGTTACAAATAATTCAGAGTCTCCATGGCGCTGCTCAGGTCTCTCGCTGTCCAGATCTCACCTGGATTTTTTGAACGTAAGGAGAGAGCATTAGGTGACAGGGATGATGGACTGACAGGCCTGAATAAGCTGTGAAGGGTTGTTAGGTACCAAGGCGGTACTGAGGACAATATTAAGAGCTGGACTTCACCCCACAGCAGTACGTTCCCAGGTCCTGCCAGTGGACAGTTCTGCAGGTGCATGAAGTGGCGTCGGCCACCCCCGGGCAGGGCTGCTCTCTTCTGTACCAAGTGAGGCTCTCCTGGCCCCAGCCAGGACCAGACCCATCAGAATAAGCTGTACTAGTTGGGGTGACAGGTCACAAGGCTATGGGATCACTCTGCTGATGTCTATGCTTGGGAAGGAGCGCGGGTGTCCCGCAGTATAGGCTGGCCAGGCCACCCTGGGCACTGAGAGCCCCACCGTGCCCTGTCTCCTGCCCCATCTCAGGCCCAGCACCTGCGCAGGGGATCTTCATTAGGAGGAGAGCGGTGGAGGAGGGAGGTTCCCTGCAGCACTTCCAGCATCTCCTCTTGTACTGGGCTGGCACCAGGGAAGCTGGGGAAAGGCTGCCCTTTGCTCTTGCTACAGGGATGCTGCCGAAGCACTGCTGACAGCTGAGCTGGTGGTGTCTCCTGAGCTTTTATGGGGCCTTCTTCCAGACGCGGGAATGGGTGGGTAATTCGGATGTACCAGCTGTGTCCAGGGCTGCACCCGGAGTAGGCACCCAGAGTACTGACCAATGCCTCACCTGCTTGCTCAGGAGAAGGAGGTTCATTGCGGGGGGACAGATGGGCAGCGCTGCTGATTGTCCCTACTAACGCTTAGAGGATTGTTTGTGCTCCTTACAGTGGGACCAGGCACAGTTTCTTCTCAGAGAGAAACAACTGGCAATTTATGCTGCTCGGGGAAAATGTAAATAATTACAAATTTCCATCCTACCGTCCAAGAAAGACAGCATCATTTTATACATTTGCTTTGGTGCATTATAATTATAATCACTATTCTGGAATGTTATTGGAAAAGTTATTGCTCTTTCTAAAATGTTTAGTCAGTTTAATGACTAGAAAGTTAATAAGGGTCTTGTTGTTCTCATTATTCATTTATTGTCCAATTACTTCACAAAATTTGATCTGAAAATGTAAAATATATTTTTATGGAATAACAAATGCTACAATTAAGTTTTAAAGAGTAGATTGTTTTTAAATTCCTGTGGAGTATATTAAAACTGAATTAAAAATATTAAAAATGGAATCTAAAAATGAACAACAGCATTAAAAGGGAATGAAAACATAAAAAAAGGAATGAAAACAAGTTAATAAAATTGTTGGTAGTACATGGGCAGGGAAATGTTAACCCTTTCACCACTGCAGTTGAAAACATTCATTGTCCCCACCTTCCCAATGAGCTGACCTGGCCCCCTTAGCTGTCTAACTCGCCTCTTGCTCACAGTCACCCACTTAAGGACTGTATGACACTCTGCAGAATTAAACCAGCCCAGGTCTGGTTCTGATCCCCTGCAGCTGTAAAACTGAAGCAACTATTGTCATCTGTGGAGCTGTGCTGGTGAAGATCTGGGTTTAGTGCACGTAATCATTACTTTGAAATTTAGTGCACTTCGCAGTTACTTGCCTTTCTTTGATGCATGCAACACATTTCTGGGTAAGTGGATCCAACTCTATATGCAGACAAAATTTTGCTGAATTTCCAGTCTGTATGAAATAAGATAAAGTAGACACACTGATATTTCTTTGGTGGAGTGTGGTCCTTTTTTGTGAAGTGACTGGGAACTGAAGTTGAGATTCTGCTGAGAAGCTTGGTGTCTTTTACATCTTGTACAAGACTCTGTCTTGTTGGGCTCCATCAGCCACTATATTGCTTGCAGTTGAGAGCTCTGTCATCTTGATAATCAAAGCAAAAAAAAGCAGTAAGATAACTGATATGGGAAGCGTAATACTCAGTTTTAATAATCTGAAATCTCCCTGATGTAACTGAGCAAGTCATTTAAGAAAACTCATTTGTTAAGATTGACATCTCCCTACTAGGAAATTTTTGTGAAAAAGTGGACTAATTTTTTTCTGTAATTTGAAATTATTTGTTGAACTTCTTCATGAAACTGCTGGCTTAATAGCTAGTTTGCAAACAATGAATGGTCCATATTTGATAGTGAAACTCTGCATGCAATCAATGTCAGTTAATTATGTAAGTTGGGTTGGTAGAAGGTATACAAAAACCACAAAAGCTTTCAAACTGTGAATTTTAGCTGACAGTCCATGCCGCTTTTTTGCCAGCAGCATGTTCAAATTTAATACTCATTTTTCATAGTATTCAGAAAAGGAGAAAAAAAGAAGGCAGTATTATTAGAAATTAAATGTGACACATAGCTGTGAAAATATTTGAAATGAAATTTGACTTTGGATTCAGATATGAGAATTTTTCTGAGCCCATTCTCATAATAGGATTTCTAAGACTTCACAAAATAGCTCAGATTAAGGGAGTGAAAATCACTGATGAGCCTGTTCACAGCCTTACATTCTTTAAATATTTGCATTGAAGGGCAAGGTGAATTTTTCTACATATGATTATGTTTCTTAAATCTTTTAATATTAATGAAAATTCATAGTCACAAAGGGGTGTAAGCAGATTTGCACGTGTATAAGTTTGCAAGTCTTTTTTGTTCCAAATGCATTGCTTTTACAATTAAAATGCTTTTTAGTAATATTTTATTTTCTCTCAAATATTACTGGCATGTGAATGAATGCAAAACTCCATCTAAGCTAAATTCTCAAGTGATTAAATCCATGTCTGGCTAAAGCTGCTTCGCCGAACATAATCATAGAATCATAGAATGGTTTGAGTTGGAAGGGACCTTACAGATCATCTAGTTCCAACCTCCGTGTCATGGGCAGGGACACCTTCCACCAGATCAACTTGCTCAGAGCCCCATCCAGCTTGGCCTTGGACACTTCCAGGATGTGAACGATGTGAAGGTTGGAGGCAACCTCAGCAGCCGTGACCATGAAATGGTGAACTTCAGGATCCTGCGTGGAGGAAGCAGGGCGATAAGTAGGATGAAAACCTTGGACTTCAGAAGAGCTAACTTTGGCCTCTTCAAAGAGCTACTTGGAGGAATCCCGTGGGTCAGGGCTCTAGAAGGCAGAGGGGTCCAAGAGAGCTGGTTGCGGTTTAAACATCACTTCCTCCATGCTCAGTATCGGTGCATCCCCCTGAGCAAGCAATCTAGAAAAGGAGGCAGGAGACCCGCATGGATGAGCAAGGAGCTTCTAGCGGAGCTCAGGTGGAAGAGAAAGGTCCATGGAATGTGGAAAGAGGGACAGGCCACTTGGGAGGAATACAGGAATGTTGTCAAAGCATGCAGGGATGCAACCAGGAAGGCCAAGGTCCACCTGGAATAGAATCTGGCAAGGGATGTCAAGGACAACAAGAAAAGCTTCTTCAAGTACACCAGCAGCAAACGGAAGACTAGGGATAATGTGGGGCTGCTGCTGAACGAGGTGTGTGTCTTGGTGACAGAGGATGCAGAGACAGCAGAGTTACTGAATGCCTTCTTTACTTCAGTCTTTAGTGCTAAGGCTGACCCTCAGGAATTCCAGGCCCTGGAGGTGAGAGAAGAAGCCTGAAGAAAGGATGAGCTTCTCTTGGTCAAGGAGGACTGTGAGAGAGATTATTTAAGCTATCTGGATGCCCACAAATCCATGGGCCCTGATGGAATGCACCCACGAATGCTGAGGGAGCTGGCAGATATCATTGCTGAGCCACTCTCCATCATCTCTGAGAGGTCCTGGAGGACAGGAGAGGTGCCTGAGGACTGGAGAAAGGCTAATGTCACTCCAGTCTTCAGAAAGGGCAAGAAGGAGAACCCAGGGAACTACAGGCCTGTCAGCCTTACCTCCATCCCAGGAAAGATGATGGAGCAACTGATTCTGGAGGTCATCCTCAAGCAAGTGGAGGAAAAGAAGGTTATCAGGAGTAGTCAGCATNGATTCACCAAGGGGAAATCATGCTTGACCAATCTGATAGCTTTCTACAATGGCATGACTGGCTGGGTAGATGAGGGGAGAGCAGTGCATGTTGTCTACCTTGACTTCAGCAAGGCTTTTGACACTGTGTCCCAAAACATCCTCATAGGCAAGCTCAGGAAGTGTGGGCTGGATGAGTGGTCAGTGAGGTGGATAGAGAACTGGCTGAATGGCAGAACTCAGAGGGTTGTCAACAGCGGCGCTGAGTCTAGTTGGAGGCCCGTAACTAGTGGTGCCCCCCAGGGGTCAGTACTGGGCCCAGTCTTGTTTAACTTCTTCATCAACGACCTGGATGAAGAGTTAGAATGTACCCTCAGCAAGTTTGCTGATGACACAAAACTGGGAGGAGTGGTGCATACACCAGCAGGCTGTGCTGCCATTCAGCGTGTCCTGGACAGGCTGGAGAGTTGGGCAGAGAGGAATCTGATGAGGTTCAACAAGGGCAAGTGCAGGGTCCTGCACCTGGGGAGGAACCACCCCATGCACCAGTACAGGCTTGGGGCTGGCCTGCTGGAGAGCAGCTCTGTGGAGAGGGACCTGAGTATCCTGGTAGATGACAGGTTAACCATGAGCCAGCAGAGTGCCCTTGTTGCCAAGAAGGCCAATGGGTTCCTGGGGTGCATTAAGAAGATTGTGGCCAGAAGGTCGAGGGAAGTTCTCCTCCCCCTCTACTCTGCCCTGGCGAGGCCACATCTGGAGTACTGTGTCCAGTTCTGGGCTCCCCACTTCAAGAAAGATGAGGAGCTACTGGAGAGAGTCCAGCAGAGGGCTACGAGGATGATGAGGGGACTGGAGCATCTG
>Ga0065711_1038325_pt1 | contig 18901 bp, 11 predicted proteins | sample Hoacrofraction12_FD_59098 | JGI IMG/M metagenome (GOLD analysis project Ga0065711, IMG submission 59098) | Hoatzin crop microbial communities from Cojedes, Venezuela - Epithelial fraction 12 v2 (version 2) | ecosystem: Host-associated > Birds > Digestive system > Esophagus > Crop | place... | reverse complement strand
GTTGGTAAAGCTCCAGTAGGTGTTCTCAGTAGTAATACATAGGCCATTTTAGGTTGCAGTATGAATTGTGGATTCAAACCATTCTATGATGCTATGGTTAACAATACTAGAAAGGTCTTCCTAAGAGAACCGATGGGTTAGGTGGGGGAGTCAGGCTCTGATCTGGAGATGGGCTTGGTGTTGTGTAGAGAACAGGTGTGCTGTTGCCACTGGATGATAATGCAATCAGTTGAATAAGCTGCTGCAGATGTGTAGTGGAAGCTAATAAACTCCTATAATTTGTTTCAAAGAAACATTGAAGACCCTCACTGCGTGAACACCAAATGAGGGGGAAAACAGAAGTACCAGTGTAGTAACAGAGGTAAAGTGGAGTTACAAGGAACTCGTAGAAAGCAGACCTTTAAGAGCGGGTTTTACACTGTTCTATGGAAAGTACTCGGACTTTAGATGGTTTGCTTCCCTACATGACCTCTCTTCCCTAGCAAAGGATAGAGATTAAAAACCACAGCTGTCTCTATGTCTGTGCACAATGTGCAATATTAAACAGATGATGTTTAGCAAACAGCAGTATGTCACAGATTGTTTACTGTTATCGTTACCACTTGGGAGAAAAGCCACTGATGGTTTGGGAGAATGGTTTAAAATGCAGGAAAGACCCGTAGAAGTGCCTGTCACAATATTCCTGAGTGTGGTTATTTTTCTTCTTTACAGTAACAGCTGTTGTCAGAAGTTCTAGTATGTAGAGAAGTGTTAAAAATGCAACTTTTTTCAGATCGTTCCTTTTGCAATTTAATCTCATTCAGAGAGTGCAAAATCTGTCCTATGTTTGTGGAATAATTTATCCTACCCACCTCTTCTGCTCTTACTCTTTGTACCATATTAATTGAAAAGCAAAGGGAAAGATCTGAAAACTCTGAACTCCCGAAGACTAGTGTGCTTTCTTTGTCAAAGAGGTTAAATTTGAAAGATGTTGATCGCTGAACTACTTATTGTGTATAGTGAATGTAGAAGGTGCTCTCTAGTTTGGGGGTAAAAAAAATACCCACAGATCTTGAATTAAGTCACAGGCAACATCTTCCCGGCTTAACCTGAGAAAAATGTAGTTAACAACTTAGAAACTGCTATTATGCAGAAACTTGGCTCATCTCTTGGTATTGACGGTACATGTTTCTGTTACAACAAAAGCTATGCCTAGATTGACTTCCCTGATGAGTGCAACATACGTATCCTTATATCCTCTCATGGTACAGTGCTCTGAATACTCTGTCACGGTGTCAAAACAACACAGTTAATTGGAAAAGATTGTAAAACCCACAAAAGTGAAAAAGAATCTTTGGTACTCTTGCATGTATGTGTAGTGAGGTTTCAGGAATGTGCACTTCAGAAATATTGAGCAGACTTCTGTTCTAGTCTGTAGAGTATTTGCAAGCCAGTACCTTGGGTGTTCCCTTACAGAATCATTGCAAGAAAATACTATTCTAGGTGGTAATGTGCAAGAGGAAATAAGATATAAAAATGAATACTAATGTGATGCCGTGAAAAGCCAGAGTTGAAGATTTACAGGTATCAAATGGCTTGTAGAGACAGAGTTCAGGGCAATTGTTCAAGCAATGTGTTTCCTCTAATATTATGAATAATGAAATTAATCAGTGTTTGAATTCTGGATGACCAACAGAGGTGGACAGAGTACTGCGAGTATTATACTAATTTTATACTAATCAATGAACTGATAACCTTTTCTTCCTGCTAAGCTGGGCTTGTTTTAAAAACAATATACTCCATAAGGTGGGTGCTCATTTGGCAGAAAGAGGAGGGGGGGAAAAAAGAAATCTAAAACTTAGCCAAACCAGGAAACAGATGGTGAAGACTAGCTTTATAGATGGAGAGGATAAAGAATTTTTGTTTTTACAAAAATAATTTTTTTTCCAAATCTTATGTCCTGTTTTTATTACATTGCCAACAGTTAGTCTTCACAAACTGCTCTATACTTGCAGTCACATCCTGAATAGACCAAGTTAAACCCCTCATCAGGCTTTAACTTTGACCTTGGTGCTAAGTTCAGCTGATACCTTTTCTGGATGTTGTACTTTCTCGGGAGCTTTTCTGCATTCATCAGTCAGTTTTTGGAGTCTCTTACGCATGATCTGGGCAGTGAGACTCTTATGTGCATGCATTCTCAGAACTGCCTTTGCCACCAGGATTTGTAGCTTGGAGGAGCGTGGGCTTGTGCTTGTGGTTTCTGCACTTGTCTACTTCTTCCCCCGGCTTCCACCGTAGGTCCTAGTGCACCATCTCAGAGGGTGAGTTAGAAATGCTCGTGCCAAGCTGGAAAGACGCAATGGGTCCTGTGGAGTAAACCGACTTTGTCCTGCTGTGCAGCTATGACTTCTTTCTTCTCTTTAGTCTGAGTTTTCCTTTGCACATCCTGTGCTTGTGGAGCATGCACTCTTTGTGGCCGTCACATAGAAATGCCTTTGTCATCTTGCAGGTTGTGAGGTTTTACAACGGACAAGAGCTCTCAAGAAAGCCATCGACTTAAACTGAAATGTAGAAAGACCCTCCAAAAAGGCTCAGTTTGGACAATGATGAAAGATGGGGTCGGCTAAGCTGAATGTATGGGTCTGTGTTGTGTCGAACACTGTTTCGGCTGTGTAGCAGTGACTGCAGAGAAAACAACCCACACAAGTGCTACATGCCCATTTTGTTTCTACTGCTGCATTTGTGTGGTGCTGGAATATGAAACAGGGATAGTCACTCAAAGCAGTTATATATAGTTCCACGCACAGCACTTGAGCTGTAAGATGCATGACAGAAGCACTCAAGAGCTGCTGTCAATATATAATTTCACCAAATTCTGCTGCCTACGCTGCTGCTGCATCAGTTTAAAATAGTAACCCCTCTTTATCCTTTTGCCTGCAGAGTGCGAACCCAGCTCTCTGGCAAGAGTGTAACCATCAGTTTTGCTGCCTTTTGTGACAGTTGGTAACTGCTGGTGAGAAGGTGTCATTCCCATGGCGCCTCATGCAGTGGTCCAAGAGCTTGGTTAGTTTGGGTTACTCTGGACTCAGTCCAGAAGTGGAAAGTCAAATTTAAAAACAATATTGCTGGGCTAGTATCACTTAGAGTTGGGATTTTTTTTTACATACTAAATATGAAACAGGCAGGAGTTGTCTGTTGCATATACTTTGCCACTAGAAAGAAAAATGAGGATTAAATATTTGGTGGAGGAAAAAAACCCCGGACCTTTGGGTGTCCTCCAGTTCCTGCCAGTGGGAGAAATGTGTTTATTTTAGCAAGACACGCAAGAGATGTGAACATTTCTTTTTAAACCTCCCTGTGTGGCCACGTCAGTTGTTCAGGATGATGTAAGCCACTGACTTTCCCCCATAAGTGGTTATGGAGCGAATATAATGTATTTTTTTGGGAGAGGGCAAAGATATCTTAGATGATTACATGGTTTGTTAACTGGGTATGGAGACGGAGGAATTAACCATAGAAAAATGCTGGACAGTGCTGATTCGCAGGGAAAATCCTTGGGGTCAGTTTGATTGCAATATCTGTTTGTTCGCTGGGCTCTGTTGAGGATGAATGTTCACCACGTATGGTGGCAGTTTGGCAGCCAGACAGCAGCCAAAGAGTCAGAGGACAACCAAGTCCGATTTATAGGGCCACTTTCAGCAAAGTGGGTTAACTGCTGCTTTTATTTTTTTTTTTTCTCTGTGTGTGGCTCTCCTTCAGTATGGATGGGCCAGCGCAGGGCCTGTTGGAAAGGGCACAGGGAGCAAACCCAATGAAGCAGTGGGCTGTGCGTGCTGCTGGCGCTCAGCTGCCACGTGTTTGGGTGCACTCAGGGAATGGCTCTGCAGGTAGAGAGCCTCAGGCCCTCGTGACCTTTGCTTGGAGGCTTTTTGTTTGGGAAATACTAAGACCCATAGAAAATGCCATAGTCTATATCTATTTAATAGCTTTTTCAAATAAATGCATGCTTCTCAGTACTACTTATTAATGTGTTTCCCTCTTCCATCCAGTGCAAATGCTGCTAATGAAATCCTCACATATTTTCAGTGAAACTGTTAGTAATGCGAAGTAGTCACAAATGGGCAATAAAGTTTTAGCTGTAAAATGTAAAAAGCAAGCCAACAAGAACACAGCCAGAAAAACCCCACAGCAAAAACCAAAGCGTAGGAAGAAACGCTTTTTTCTACCTTATGAATAATCAATTAATGAATAATAATAATAATGAAACTAAGGATTTTCACCCTGGTGAAAAGACCAGCCAAACTTTAGTGGCTGTGTCTTGAATGATTTATTTGGTTTTATTACATGGTAGTAGGAATTGAGGGCAGCAGGTGTCGTAGGTGCTTGTAGAGCAACTGTGGTGTTTCTCTCCACAGAACTGGAACAAGGGTTTTCTTAAACATAACGCAGCTGTAGCTGAGACCATCTTCCCCAAGCCCACTGAATATTCCACTGAAGGCACCGAAGTCTTAATATCTTCTGGCACAGTTATTGACCATTTGTTTCTTTTGGAAAGTTGGTCTAAGCTGCTATAAGTGGGTAGGATGAGAACAAAATAATTCGTCTCCAAAATGAATTATTTCCCTTTCCCTACTTCCTTCTTCCTGTCTGACCTTCTTCTCCCTACATTAAGGCCAATGGACTTTCCAGGAATTTCTTGCACAAACAAACAGCTATAAAGCTTTTAATATTTATAGCATAATCTAGTTTGTTTTTGTTGTCTGAGACAGCTTTGGCCAGAGCTTTCCTGTAAGAATAGCGCTGCCGGCACGACAGTATTTTCAAACTCTTTATTCACATAAGAATTCCTCTCCACTTAGTAAGCTGTCGGCTTGGACTCTGCTTTGAAGCTGCTTAGACCACCCCAAGCAGTCTTCGGCCCTTTAGGTCCAAACACATCAGCTTATCGCTGGAGAGGAAGAAAGGTCTGCTTTTTCTCCTCACTCTGAGTTTTGTAACTCTGGATTTGTGGGTCATGTTGGAGATGTGGGTGTGGACCTGCTGCACAGACCTCCTGCCCTCCCCTGCCTGCCCCTCTCCTGCTGCCTGAGCTTTCGCTTGGCAGGATGGAGGGGCGAGAAGGTGAGGAGGACCCCAGCAGCTAAACCAGCAGTCCCTCTCTCCTCCTCCTCCTGCTCAGGAGCTGAGCGACGCACCTCTGATTCAGCTCTCAAAATACAAATTTAGAATGTTTTTGGTTGCAGAAGAGACGAGAAAATGTTCAGGCATTATTTAGACGTAATAAAGACTGGAAGTACGATCATTTAGGAATATAGGATCAAGTGCAACTAATTGTTTCCCAGTCAGAAGGCTTGACATCGATGTGGCTGGGCATCAACCCTTGATGCAGCAGGGCACTGGTGAGCTCTGTGGCCCCTCTCCTGCCATCATGCAGGGGCTGCTCTGTGACTTTTTTTCAGGAACAGACTGGACTTTTACCAACAGCATCCACACTGACAGCTTCCTGCTGCCCTGTAGTCAGGCAGGGGATTTCCTTCCCTCCCAGTGCTGCTTATTGATGAGCTGGAAGCCAGGTGAGACCCGCTGCCCATGAGTGGGGAGAGAGGGAAGAGGCTGGTGTGGTGTCCTGGCTCATGCCCCAGGTCCACATCGGCTGCGTGGCGAACAACCTGGGCTGGATTGCTGTGCCTGTGCTCCCACCGAGCTGTAGGTCAGAACTAGCTTAGGAGTGTACTGGAATAGCAAATGAATCTGGAAAATTAAAAACCAGATTGAAAGGCTAGTGTGGTAAGATACAGGAGCAGTTGTTCTTTGATTTGCAAAGTTTGTTTTCCTATGGAAGCATGGGAACAGTTTGAAGGGATAGTGTGTCCCACAGCATGGTGTTAACGCACAGGTAATGCAAGGGGAGCCGTTACTTAAAGAACAAAAAAGATCTGGCAGCATATGAGCTTCTCATATGGCACAGGTGTGATTCACCTAGTGCTGCGCAGAAATGTCTTTATTAAAGCACAGTGGGCAAGTAAGCTGGGTTTGTCTGGGGGAGACGGCGAAGCGAGGCACTGAGACAGACACCCAGGGGTGCTCCCACATGGGCGAGCCTGTGCACAAGAAACGCATTGGACTTGCTACTGACTGGAGTCTGCTGTTGTGCTCGGGATGCGTACGGCCTGTGTGTGGGGAATAAGGCCTCTAGCAGGATGCGGAAGAGGCTCAGGTTTCAGTGCCATGGCTCATTTTCCCAGTGGTTGACCAAAGAGGGCAAGTGCGATGGGAAGCCATGGTGAGAGGTTGCTATCAAGAAATGATGGGGAATGAAAAAACTGTCACCAGAAATTTGAAGTTCAGAAAACCTGATCCACCCTTGCTAACAGAAGCATATGGCATCTCCCCCAGCTCACTCCTGCAAATGTGGATTTTTTTGTCTAGTTTCCGTTTCACATGTTTTCAAAATGCAGAAGATCTTGGGCACCCTCTGATCTCACACAGTGCTTGCTGCTCACGTAGTTGGGTGTGATCGGACGCATCTTGGTGCAAGGGTGGGCAAGTCTGGCAGTGTTAACTCGGGGCAGGAGCTGCAAGGTGAGAATTGCACCAGCCTGACTTAGTTTGATACAAGGTCTTTGGATTGGACATACATAGCAAGCCTACATCTGAAAACTGAGTCAGTTATAAAAACCAAAAAAACAAGCAAAAGCCATTAGTGGAAGAAGAGATGCTGCCAAAGCATGGTTCTCTGGTTGCTTTCTGATACTCTCACCTAGTTTGCACCCCAAAGACAAAATCCCATGTGGTGCCCTAATGGAAAGGGACAAACTAGGTGTCCCCAAAGGCTTCCTTCTGCTGCCAGCCCAAGCAGTATTTCTGTTATTTTTCTCTAGGTTTCGAGTGACTTCCAGTGATGACCAGTCCATTCAATCTGTTGCTGCCTTCTCCCTGTGCTTAACTGAGGTGGCCTGTGGTGGCATGAATGCTGCACATGCACTTGGGCAACCGTTGTGTGTTTCTCTAGATATTTCCTCTGGTTTGGCTGCCCTTGCTGAGCATCCTGGGTGGTTTCTGCATTGTCACACTTGTGTGCCTGCAGAAGGCAATGTTGTGTTCTATGTACTCGTGCTGCTTTGGTTCTCTAGGATAAATAAGCATTTCTCCTGCTAAGTAAACAGGGCTTGTCTGGCAGGAGGTTCTGTTCAAGGCAGCACTATGTCTAATTCTTCCTTTTACTTTTTGTGTCAAATCTGTTTGGTTTATTAGAGCTATTCCTGATTTACAGCTGCAGGGGTGAAATGAAAATAGGATCTTGTTGATGAAGAGGATTCAAGTGCACATTTGAACAAATGAAAACAGGCCAAGGAAATTAGAGAAATAAAAACAGGCACTGTTTCTTCATCTTTGAGTAGTGCTAAAACAAGAATACACCAAGGAAACATGTATGCATTTGTGTGTTTTTCGCTCTCAGCCTACTGTGTGGAAACTTTTAATATTATTCTCCTGCGAGTTTCTAGACAATGAGAATATCTTGAACTTTCAAAATGTAGCTGCAGGTAACTTTGTGGGACATTTACCATCAAGTATTTGCTTATTGTGCTGTTGTATCTGGGAGAACAGACGTTTTGCAACATCTGACTTTTCTGTTCCTTCCCAGCCCTCCCACTCTAAAACCAATGCACATCACGTCAGGTGGCTTTCAAAATTATGAGCTAGTCACTAGATCCTCTTTTCACTGCCCTGTTTGGTGCAACTTTTGAGAACAATATCAAATGGATTTTTGAAGGCTGGAGATACTGCGGTATATAAGCAGAGGTTGATGTAACTGTTAATAGGTTTGAGAGTTGGAACCGTTGTAAGGTAATGGATACACTGCTGCATTTTAGATGAAAAGTTGTTCTTCAAATAGAAACTGTGTTGATATGTACTTGGACTATTAATTATGCGTTTGATTCAGAAATGCACAAAGCAGCATTTGTGTGCAACTTGAGTAAAGTTCACATGGAAAAACTGAATCATCCAAGCCATCTGAATGATGCACACTATTCAGTGGTTGTTTTCTTCAGCAGGCAGCTGGTGATCTCTCTTCCTGTATTCGGGGCCAGGGTGGGGGGTGGGAAGGAAAGGAAGACGGGAAAGAGTCTCCATGGGGGGGGAAGCACTCTTGGTTCATATGTGCAAGCTGTACGAGTTTCCTGAGAGATCTCTAGATTTGTGGTAAGTTAAAACTGTATTCAGAGGATTGAAGAGGCAATATGTCTTACAACTAGGTTATAAAGTGTTTTTATTTTACAGTAACAGTGTTTTATACGTTTTTCAGGTGTGATTTGCTTAGTGTAAGTTATATTTCAAGCAGTGCGTCATGGGGACGACATTGGAGTTATGCTAGGGCTGGGGATCCTTTAGAGTGGGTGGCTTCTGTGTCTCCTGCTCCCCTTTCAAAATCAGAAGGTGAACTGTGAGATTGGTGCCTCTCCAGCCACAAAATGGTAGCTTGACTTACCTCTTCTCTGCCTATGTTGTAAACTTAATTTACATACTTACCTACGTAAGCTCAATGGTAGTGAAGGGCGGTTTAATGCAGGATAAACTCCCTGCGAAGGCGTGCGACACACAGGTGATAGGGCTGAGGGGACATCAGTAGTTTTGTAGTGTCTACTACACATCCCCCCATACACACACACTCCCTGCAACATCTTTAGTTTTCCACTTATAGGATATATCTAATTTTCTATGGGATATTTTGTTTACATTGACTTTGGCAAGCAAGTTAACTGTTTGTTTTATGCTCTATTGCTTTATTACAGTCTGTCTCATCTATTTAGATTGCAAGGTGTTTTTTTTCTCTTGTAGCAAGCCATATCTTACAGTTGCAACTTCCTGAGCACATTGGGTTGGTGACTTAATTGGCCTCAATGCACTTTCATACTGCACAGTAATAATACAGTTCAAAAAGCCTAAAGAGCAGCAGCAAGAGCCTTGGTTTGGAATGGAAAAAGCGATGCAGATCATCTGTGCTCAGAGATCTGCTTGTTGGCTCCGTTTTTCTATTCTTTTCTTTGCAAAGCTGAAAAGGGGCACAACCAGCAGGCATTCAAATCTTCTGTTGAGTCTATATCAACATCTGTGACTGTGTTAGTATGAACAATAATCTGCCTGGGAAATGATGATAAATTGCTTGTATTTCTAACCAACATAGCACAAAGAAAAGGACCAGAGATCTTGTTTCAGGCAGGTTCTTCAAGAGTTTCTCATTGACTCTGCTAGGGCGGCACTTCCGTTCCTTCTGGTGACTGTCATTTTAGGGCTGGCGGTGCCAGTCATGTAACCTGAAGTACTCGCTACAGCAAGTATTTCTAATGAGGGGGGGCAACAGCCCCCTTAGGGCTCTTTGCTTAGAAAACATTGGTCTTTGAGGAAATATTAAATAAAATGATGTTGCATAGTCTTAAGAGGAGGTGACTGAATTGTTGTCATAAGAAAAAGCATCATGAAGATTTATATAAGAAATTTATAGGACAGATTTTTATAGGACAAGAGATAATAGGCTTAAATTACAACATGGAGCTTGAAGTTGGTAGAAAAATCTAAAGTCAAGGAGAATTAAGCACCGGTTTAGACTGAACGGAGGTGGAACCTCCATTATTTGATGTCTTTAAGAACAGGTTAGGCAGCCTCTGTCAGGAATAGCCCGACTATAATTGATCCTGCTGGGAGGGACAGACTTAATGAGCCCTTGATGTCTCTTTCCAGCCTTATGAATCTGCAGAGATGTGAGTAGGCCCTATATAATTGCATCCTGGTAGAGTTCATCAAGCCCTTGCAGGTTGTTCTGGATAAAAACCACCATATGCATTTCAAATCACTAAAACCGTAGTGAAGTTTTGAGGTTTAAAGAAGCCTGAGGCAATTGAGTGAATGCATGAGAAGATTCAGTTCAGTAGAAAAATGACAATCAGTACAGTGGAAATCAGTACTTTTGCAAATTTGCAGTTGTCTGGAATAAAATTGTCATCTTCTGCAATTACCATTGTCATGCCTTCAGTAGGGGCACCTGCAGAACATTGGAAAAAACATAGCTATTTCATTTGAGGAACTATATATTTTTTTCCCCCCCTTAACTAAAGGAGAGTATTAGAGATGGCTCTACACTTTCCAGTCTTCAAAGGAGAGCATATTGATAGCTCTAAAAGATATTTTAGTCCTTGAAAACCAAAACAACAGATCTTAAAAATCTACTCTTTTGTAACATTTATATCACTTCTTTTAATATGATAGAGTTGAAAGACCTTCCCCCCTCCCCCAATTCCTGTTGTAATCCTTAATTTTTAAAAAGGAAAATAACTTGCAGACAGACAGGGCAGCTCAGTGCTTATGGAAGCAGCTTTTTTCTGTACAGAAGTTCCTTGTTAAAACAAACTGTGAAGCCAAAAAGTAACCACCCTTATCTTCTTTCAAACGGTGGGTAGCCCAGGGAGAAGAGCTTTGTGGGGAGACACAGTGATGGCATTATACTGAGAAATTAATTTCCCACACAGTGCAAGTCTCTAGTGGCCAGAATCTCCAGAAAGCAGCACCAGATGCCCTGAATATTTTGGCATGCAAGTCCGTAGAAAGCTCCGAGGAGGAGGAAGTGAAAGAATGGTGGCAAGTCTCTTGCAAGCAATTTTAGAGATGTGGGACTTCATTTGCACACGAGTACGACAGCTCTATTCAGCAAAAAGCATGGTGGGAAGTGGGATAGACTCGGTCTTTGCTACCACTCAAAGGACTGAGCCATCTGCTTTTCCAAGTCATCACTGAACAGTGTCTGGTCTGCTGTCCTTATCTCTTCTATGGACTATTCATGCTTTCCGTAAGTAACACGTATGCTTCTTCAGGCCTGTCACTGTTACCCTCACTGTGATGCAATGCACATGTAAAGGCAGTAGTTATTTTAGGAAGCAGTAGCTGAGTCTGTGCATTGGATTCCGAGATATGTTCTTGGGCAAGTTTTCAGATAATCCATTTGTATGCAGTTAAAGTGCTTTGAAGATATAAAGTGCCATGTTACTGATAAATACTGATTAGTCATGCAAATAAATGGAAATATTTTAATTAGGGCAATTTCAACATGACTCGTACTGTGGAAAAGAGCCTATATAAACACATTAAATATAGGTAATTTATTAGTGGGAATAACCTGTGATTAAGGGCGTTGTGTTTTAATTTATTTTTTTGGAGGGAAGGATAATATACATAGCAAAGTAGCAATGCAAGAGAACAACAACATGATAAGCTAAAAAACAATAACTAATAACCTCTGTTTTTCAAAGAATGCAGAAAGCTACAAATGAGATATCTGTGTCTCTTCATCTCTGCTTGATTCACAGTGCAACTCTGGGTAGGTTGGGGATGCTCAGATATGTACTACCTGAAATCTGGCAGCTTTGGTCACTGTTTGAGTCTACCTACGTGTCCTGTGGTGCTTACAGTAGTTTTGTTCTAGGATTTACCATCACTTTTTCTGCCCGGACTTTTCTTTCTTGCAGTTTGTTTTTTTTTCTTTCCCTCTGGGGGATCTGCCAGCATCCTGACTGGGAGTAACAGCAAGTTACCTCTTGCCATGAGGCCTTCTGGTATTATGTAGGAGATGTGTGTTCGAAAAGTTGTTAGGTCTTTTTTATATCTACTTCATAGTCACTTTTGCATGTGTTTATAATTACCTGTAAGGTGAATAGAGACGGAGGGTCAGGATCAAGGTATTCTGTTATACTATTACATATTCAGGAAGGCTTTGGAGAGTTAGAGCCAGATCTTTCACGTGCTTGAATGTGGTAACACCCTACGCTTTTACTTCCCTTGGAAAGCAGGATGAGGTACGTCTGTGATGGGGAAGGGAGCAGAATATCAGATTATTGTCGTTGATACATGTGCGTTTATCACCTTTGACAGTATATCTGGGAAACAGAAATGATGAATGTTTGATGGACTGTGGGAATACATTCATGAAATTATGCCTTGTCTTTTTGTTTTTAGTGCCAGGATGTGTTTATAGTGGTGTGCACCAGAGTTCAATTAACCTCCGGTTGAAAATCAGGAGAAGCAACAGTTTACCTCATGGTAAACACCATGTCGTGCCTGTTTACTGTCTACCAGTTAGTCACAACACTCACAGTCTATTTAATTTGTGAATAAAATGCAAAGGCTTAATGTAAAGTGAATCTTCCAGTCCGGCTTCCTAGTTTCAGTGGAATTTGCCTGAGCTTTACATGAGTGCCTTTATGTGTGTGTATGTCTGTGGGTATAGGTATTTTTGAATCCTGCATGAATTTAAACTACTTATCTATAATATTTGTCAGAGATGGAATTGCAGAACTTGTCAGCTCTGTCTTTGGGAGTCACTCTTTTGCCTTTGCTACAACCCTTCCCAGAGAGCTTAGATTTATAAACCATAGTCAAGGCACATAGATCTGCCCATTGCCACGTTTCCCTGTCCCCACAGCAGGTCCCCTTTCCTAGAAAGGGGGTAAAACTAGGCTCAAGTGAAAGCTTAAATGATGCAGTTTGTGTGTAACTTGCAACTTTATGCCTGTACAAGAGGTGTATTTCTTTTGCTTTTGTTTCTTTAAAGTGAGAATATACAGCAATAAATTTTCACGATCATTGAGGTTATGATGCCTACTGAGTAGGTATTTACATTTTTTTATGGCTGTCTACACAAAGTTCAGTGCAAAACATCTTGTTAATCATCGCTGTTCTCTTTCTAGGTTTACACTTGAAGTGCAGCTGTGTCTGCCTTTAAAAAGAGGTCAAAATGACATTTAGAGTTGTGCTTTGAAAAAACTGAGGTGACTTCATGACCTTTTTAAAACTGGTATTCTCTGCCTCTGAAACAGGGACTTTCACTTGAAGGAATTTACAACAGATTTTCCTCTCAATCCTTCGTACTTAAATCTTGGCTTAGTTCCAGATTGTAGCAACTAGATTTGTGATTGCCTTATTTACAAGGTAGAGTTCCCCCTCTCCTTGTTTGCTTAACTTGACATATTGTAGACTATCAGGCGCCACTTAACCTTTTTTAAATAATGTTTTATTTCAATTCCTCTTGTCTTAAAGATCCATTTATTCTCTCAAGAAATCCTCATCAGAATCAATAGAAGTAGTGGATTATTCTGAATGAAATTTGTAATAGAATCATAGAATCATAAATTTGTAATACTAGAGAGTTTATCAAACTATGGGTTTACCAGAATGGGAGAAACTAGATTAAAGTTTTTCTTAGTTTTATTAGCAGAGAATTTGACTTAAAAGTCCTAAATTTTTCATTAGTGGAAAAAATATTTTTCCCGTGAAGTAGTAGATTTGGATAAAACAGTGGTCTGAGTTTCCATCCAAGCTTAAAACAAGTCTCCAACATGGTAAATATTTCAAGGAACAAAGCCCTCACCCCAAATGGCTTCTGGCTTGAAACTGTGGGCTATTTATTTATTTATTACCTTTGATCTCTGCCTCTTTGATACCTGAATGGCACTGAGAGGCTGAAGCATAGCTGGGAAGAAGATGCAGCCAGCACAGGGATGCTCATCAGGAAGACTTGTGCAGGCAGGACATTCTCAAGCCTTTCTCTCCAAAACATGCCATGATGCACCCTTTTGCCTTGTTGCTTCCCGGAACAGCTCCTTGTCAGTACCTTCCTCCTCCCATTGACCATACCAGCAGGTCCTGGGCCCAGCATTTTGTTTAGGAAGAGACAGTTGGTGGGTGAGAGAGGGTGTAGTCTGGAGTTTGTTTTGGTACCAATGGGCTACAAGAAAGATCCCAATAGAGCTAGTTGTCCTCTTGATGTCTGTGGTTCTCCACTGGACTACTGCCATGCCGGGAAAGGGCTGCAGCAGCTGCCAGGTCCTGCTCAGGAGGGTGAAGGTGAAGGATGAGTGGTGCCTCCTCTTTGCCGTGGCAAAGATTGGATCACGGCTGGAATAATGGAGGTGTCTGTCTGATTGTCCTGTTGTGCTGGGAGCACTGGATGTTGCTGAAGATCCCTGAGGAGGTGTGTAGATATGAACAAAGCGGAGGATACCCCACACCAAAGCATGTGTGATGTCTGCAGAGTCCATCCAGGCAGCACTCCCATCGTGCGAGGTGAAAGCAGGTGCAGCACTACCACCACTGAACCTTGCTCCTCCGACATCAGCACCAAGTAACTCCCCAGCGACTTCCTGTGGCACTGGCCAGGTGGTCTACGTCTGAGCAAGGTCTTTCTCTGGGATGCAATGCCCTTTGGTGCTCGCCTGCTGGAGCCTCTGGACCCTGCCCCCTCCGCAGAGCATCCGAGGACATTAGAGGTACAGCTGGAGAGATCTGGTGCTTTTCTGCAAACTGCAGCACGTGGTGCTGGTAACCCTGGCAGACCCTACATCAGTCCCTGCTTGTCTTGGCCAAGATGGGAACTTCTGTGTGAGCGTGCAGACAGAGACTACCAACATGTGTATTATTTATACAGCATATTCTCATATCACTTTCTCTAGATTTATTTCAAATGGATCCATGCAAAAGGCTAGCTCTCATCTGGAACTTCTGACAGTGTTTTGCTGCTGTATTATTTAACATTTTTTCAAATACCGCTGTGTGAGCAGATGGCGCTTGCAGTCTTACTGATTGGGCAGTCAGGCTTTTATCTGTAGGACTCTGTAGTAGGAGCACACAACAGCAACTATTCAGCTAGCTGGGCTACTGAGGAGTTGTCAGTGGCGACCAGCGCTGGTTGGGTTTTCTGGTTTGCTCAGCCCTCTCTTTTGGTTTATCTCAGGTTGCAAAAAGAATCTGGATCATACAAATTGACTTGTCGCCTGTAAGTGTAACAAGCAGCTGTTGTCGAGCAGCCTGGTGTACAAGTCCTTCGGAAACTGTTTGCTTCCATGGTTTCCTGTTTATTATTTGTGGCGTTTGACTGCCTGGCTGAGCTCTGTCAGTCTCTCTTTGCTCCCTCGCAAGCTTCTGCAGTGGAAGAAAGATGGTTTATTGTCCTTTGTGGATGAATGTGGGTATTCATACAAAGCATAGACTGCCCAGTCATGCACATAAATAAAAATCCATTCAAGATAATGATGATGAAAAAGGAACATAACATAAGTTAAATAGATCATCTTCTGTAAATCCAAATAACAGTGAGGTCTGTAGAATCTACTTAATTTAGGCCCTGGTCCTGCAAGCATTTACCAGTGTGTGAATACATTTATGTAGCACTGTTGACTTCTAGAGGACTGCTGGAGTTTATAATCTTAGTCCAAAGGCTATGGAATACCCAGAGTAATTTTGTTAAATCTGATCTGTTTAAATGTGTTAGTGTCTTCAGGCTGAGGTCATATGTATTTTGTATTTCATAAGAAGGAGAAGGCTATCCCAGACTGTTAACTTGCAAGTTGTGAGCGCAGGTCCCAGGGCTGCTGCAGACTGCCTGCAGTCTTGCATGTCAGCCGTAGGAAAAGGAAGGTCGTGGTAGAGAAAGTAACATTTAACTCTCATATTTCAAAGTCTTATAAGAGTGAATACTTTCAAAACTGTGAGACAATCAAGAACTAGCCGTGGCTTTTTATGTTTCCTAATTGGGGTGAACAGGGTGACTGATATTTGATAGCGCATGTAGCTTATTGTGAAGTTCAGATGTGAAACTTCTTATAAAGAAACACCTTTGGGTTTGCCCCTAGGAATAAAACTTAGAATGACCTGTTTGGCCTCATCCACAAGCTAAAACAGCCAAAGAAAAAGGGCTTTGGAGCTAAATGACTATTTAAAAGTAGACAAGACTGAAATTTTTAGAATTTTTTTTTTTCAAATAAAAGAGATTTAGAACATACATATGTTAAATATCATGGCGACGAATGTTGATAGTAGTTTGTAAGTATACTCTTTTTTGCTACATTGGAGACTTGTAAGCTGTGGTCTCTCAGTAGACACTGAGCAGGAGAATGATGCTCATTCCTGAACCATCATTATTGTTGAACTGACTGAAATTTGAAAGTCCAGATCTCTCTTTAGGGGTTAGTCTCATGCTGTATCATGTACGTGTGTGTTATCAGAATTCACATTTGGGCTGATTCCATGCCAGTGAAAAATAATGTATAGCTGAGTCACAATGGAATCCTGGATACAATGAATAACAAGACAAGAACTTGAAGGGAAAGAATGAGAATGGGAAGTCTAATTTTCAGTTTTTCTATATATAGAAAATACTTCAAGGGTAAGCACATACTCTTTTGTATAAATATATTTAAAATGTGTTTTGTAGGCACATATTTTCAGTGTGTTGTCATGATCGGAAACACATGTAGGCTCTGAAAAATTATGTGAAGCATGCAGAGCCCTTGCCCATGCGCATAAGTAAAAGCTATGCGCAGTGTATACATGTGTAAATATTTAGCTGGGATAACAGCCGCATGAGAACTACTTCAGAACAATCCCCAAGTCAGGAAGCAACAAATTATAGGTCTGAAGTATACCACACTGGCATGTCTACGTAAATAAAACCAACTGGGAAGACAGGAGGGAGGAAAAATGCATTTACAAATAGTATTAGATTAGAGAAGAGGAAAAATGCTAAACCCTTTTCTTGGCTCTAATCAGAAGGCAGGAAGATTATTACACACAGGAGCCTGCATACTTCAGCTGAACAACTTCCTGACTCTGAGTTCGAGTCTTTATATTTATTTACGTGTACACATACAATCAAGGCTTTACACATAATCATTATTTTGACAGACGCCAAGAGGAGGATTTGTTTTTCCCCTTTCCAGGAACAGTGCCATCATCTTACTACCTCTTTATCTTTGCCAGGTCTTTGGGGTGGGATGATGTCATCTTCTTTATCTACCTAGTATCTACCATGATGAGGCCTTGATCCTGACCCAGGGTGTTGGATGTTTCATGAATTTTGAATTGGAAGCAGCCATAGGAAACCTGAATTTCTATTGCAGATGGCAACACTTCAGCTAGAGTAAATACAACTGATACTTGTAAAACCACTGAGACAACTGCTAGTTGTCACAAGGCCTTATACAGGCATTGGTACGTCAGTCCTCTTCCAGTCCTCCCACCCTTAGCCTACGCCTGAGCAAACTCCCAGAGCTTCTCTCCCCACTCAGCTGTCACACTTGGAACTCAAACTTGCCTGCAGCCGGGCTGCTGGAGGCATGGAAGAAGTAGCTGCCCGGAATGATCTTTGGAGATCCAGGTGTTCCTGGAGCTGGAGGAAGGACTGCAGGTAAACTACAATCCTTTGAACTGAAGAGTAGGAAAAGGGGATGTCACTAGGTCTGAAGAGAGAAAGCAAGCCGTATGTGTTTGTCTGGAGTTGTCTTTTCCTTCTGTCTCTCCGAAGTGAATTGCTGAGCAGAGGTGTAGCTGTATCTGATGTGGAGCATCCCCACGTGGTAGAGAAAGTCCGGCGCTCACCTCATCTCCCGGTCAGGTCTGGGAGGTCTGTAGCATGACTGGCGATCACTGCCCTTCCTCATGCAGACTTCTTGGGGCTTTGGAATGTCGTCTGCTTCACCGGCTTGGAGAATGTAAGGGAAGAGGAGGAGAAGGGAAAGCATTATGTAAGTCGGGGAAACTCCCTCATTATTTAGCAATGTCTGAAACTTTTAAATGGGGAGTTGTGGGGGGAAGCAAGCATTTTCTTGAGACAGTGTGCTGTGAAACTAGAATTGAACACACAGGTTCAACTCCATCACCTGCCTTTTCTGGAAAGGAAATAAGAGGAGCTTATGCTCTGAGTACCTGGAAGCTGAACGCTTGGAGTAGGGAACTCTCTTGCTCCAGAAGAAGAATCGGTAGGTTTAGAAGGTTTAGTTCTATCCTTAGGCTCTGCTGTCAGAGATCGTAAATGTACACTGCATATAACCCTAAGGAAAATGACTGTCAAGAATGTGTTGGCATTAACGCTGTGACATGGCAGCTCCTGAGAACTGGAGCGCTGGTAGCTCCTGGACGAGAGGCATTTCTGTGAGCGAGTGCCTCCTGTTCTTGCACTGAGAGCTGACTTCTGTGTCACTGTAGCTATGGCACTGTCATCAGCTTTATTAACTTAAAATCATGACAGTTTGGTAAGCAATTAGTAGCCTTTGCTTCTTTTTAGTTCCTCTGTTTGAAAGGTTAACTGCTGCTATTAATGAGGTAGACTGATCTAGGCTGGTGTCCAACAGCAAATACTTGTTTTGGGTGGTACCTGGGGGCTGCAGTCCCCACGGTTCCCTGTAGTGTTTAGTGGATTTATGTCTGCTCTTCATAATGCTTCCATCTGCGGAAGAGAACAGCCATCGCTTTCCTTGGGTGATTTGGGGAGCTGAGACAGAGGTAAGCCAAGTTTGCTCAGCACTGCAAAGCAAATGTGGGAGTGGAAAGCCCTGGAGTTGTGAAATAGTGCTCTTCTATAGCTGGACTATCTTCCCTGCTGGCAATCTCTTAACTATTCAGTTGCTGTGGATCCTTCAGTAGTACGCAGTAGTGGTCTCTACTAGTTATTTAGTTCTTGAAATGACCTCTGCTTGATGGGGTTCCTGTGCCTGCAGAGGATTTGTCGGAATCCTATTTAAGGAAGAACACTAAAAACTTAAGTCTGCAAATTAGCACTGAGAAAAACATCTGGTTGGATATTTCTCTGTCCAGAATGACTTTTGATTTTCTGCTGAGATTTTTAGTCACCACTTTGACCTGTTTGGAGTGATTCCACTTTCTTTTTGCAGTAACAGAAGTGGTCAGGGTCCAACACTTATTTCTGTTCAATTCTCCTTGATTAGAATGCGCACAGTTACAGAATCACAGAATCACAGAATAGTAGGGGTTGGGAGGGACCTCTGTGGGTCATCTAGTCCAACCCTCCTGCCGAAGCAGGGTCACCTACAGCAGGCTGCACAGAACCTTGTCCAGGCGGGTCTTGAATATCTCCAGAGAA
>Ga0065711_1038322_pt1 | contig 18901 bp, 13 predicted proteins | sample Hoacrofraction12_FD_59098 | JGI IMG/M metagenome (GOLD analysis project Ga0065711, IMG submission 59098) | Hoatzin crop microbial communities from Cojedes, Venezuela - Epithelial fraction 12 v2 (version 2) | ecosystem: Host-associated > Birds > Digestive system > Esophagus > Crop | place... | reverse complement strand
CCATTGCCCCTTGTCCTGTCACTGGGCACCACTGAAAAGAGCTTGGCCCCATCCTCCTGACACCCACCCTTCAGATATTTATAAGCATTTATTAGGTCCCCTCGCAGCCTTCTCTTCTTCAGGCTGAACAGGCCCAGCTCCCTCAGCCTCTCCTCCTAGGGGAGATGTTCCAGTAAACTGGAACAAGCTGGAACAAGCTCAAGGGTACATCCATACTGCCAAATGGCACATCTTCCCAGTTGTTTCCTGGCTCCTTGTCTTCTGATCATCAAGACCCATGCAAGTTAATTGCTTCCCACCAAATCTGTCATCAGACTCCTCCAAAATGAGTCTTACACATGCTGCTGGGGATTCTTAACTGCAGCCCTCGCTCCTGGAGGGCAGAGTGAAAGGAGCTGTCCGAGGCTGGATGTCTACTTCCTTGCACAGTATCTGGTGGCACTCCAGCAAGCTTGTATCCACTCACACCTTGCCATGCTCTGTGCACACTCCAGGCCCTGCAATACCTACACACAGGTGGCTAGAAATACACCCTTCTCAAGGATTTCAACACTGCCATTGCATAAGAGCAAGTATTTTAAACTGCAGAAATACACAGGATGAATTTCTTGTAGAGTCACCTCATGGGATTCATTAAATGTATTATGCAGTGTGTGCATAACTGGTTTCGTATAGAAGCTGTCTCCATGCCGCTGTGCACCATTTCACAGAGGTTACACCTGGGAGCAGATGATGTTGGCAGCATGTGTCCAAGGTTTTTTGAGCTCTTTCCAGATGTTGTTAAAGCATACTAATCTTTACATGAACACTGGAACTGGCTGCCCAGGGAGGTTGTGGAGTCTTCCTCTCTGGAGATATTCAAGACCCGCCTGGACAAGGTCCCGTGCAGCCTGCTGTAGGAGACACTGCTTTGGCATGAGGGTTGGACTAGATGACCCACAGAGGTCCCTTCCAACCCCGAACATTCTGTGTATGATTCTGTGTGTAATATCATAATTCATCTGTTGTTTTTGTTTTTCCCTAGACTTCCTTTATTTCTTTTGCGGAAGAAAGCAATTTGAGTTTGACCCCAATAAAAAGAGAGTGACACGCCTCCTAAAGACAGACTTTTGGTTTCTGTGTTAAGATAATGAAATCTGTAATCATGCTGGAAAGAAGGTAGTGTTGTTGCACTAGAAACAATTCTTCTTTTAAAAATATATGGAAGGTATACTTAATTCAGCACCAGTCATCAAATCTCAGCCCCTGCATACCTGTGTTCCTGTAAATAACAGAAGAACAGTATTTAACACACTGATGTGTATATATATATATAATTAAGATCAGGATTATTAGCTTACCAAAGAACAATGCAGTTTTTAATTTTGATACAAAGCTGTGTCTTGTTTTACTTTTGCCACCATCTTCTTTTCACTCTTCATGCTGTACGTCACCCTACACAGACCCCTGCCAGCCAGGAGTCCATGAGGAAGAACAGTTCCTAGAGCCAGGAACACTTTCAGCCAGTTTTAGATTATTTCAAAGCTAAGGAAGCAGACTGATCAAAGCTGCCACTCATAACTATGCAGAGACAGACAGGAGCTCCAGAGAGCAGTCCCTCCATGTCTGAGGTGGGTGCCCAGGGATGGAAGTGCTCCTTTTCATTACTGACTGGAGAGGCAGCCTGTTTGAGCAGTTTCCATTAAGATACCTGATTACAGAAGGCTGAGCTTAAGTGTGGTGAATCCTATCCTAAGATATTTATTCATATATATCTGATTAAAGAGTCATCTCTAACATAGGAGCAGAGGGGCAGATTGGCACGTAGGGGACCCCCAGTCATCTCCAACTTGGCTCCGCTCCTCTCCATGTTCCCAGGGGAGCCCCCATGGGCTGGGGGACAGCGTCCCCATCACCTCACAGTCTGAGGGGTCACTGCCAGGGGACAGGGATCAGTATCCAGGGGGAGAGCATTTCGAGATTTTATAAAACTTATTATGTCATGTTTGAAGGAGACTGTGGGAATGTGCAAAATTTATTATGTGATGATTAGGGGAAAGACCAAAGGCAGGGAAATGGAAGGATCAAGGTAGTTGGGGAGGAACAGGTTTGGGAAAACAGAGAGCTAAGAGGATGAAGGGGGCTGATTGCGTGCAAACAGGCTGCAGGTCAGTGTGCTTCTTTGGCCATGCCCTGCACATGTGTGGATCAGCTCTTTCTACATACATTTGGGTGAACTTCAAGATGAACTGGCTGGCAACTGGGTGAAGACATATGAGCACCAGCAGCTGGAGCATGCCTGAAACCTGTGGGGACTTTTACACAACTGGGGGTACAGGAGGTGTGGGAGAAACTACTAGGAGGCCTGCATGTGTGAACCCAGCTGCTAAAGGCATCCGCACTGCTGTATTTCCACGTCAATGTTTCACCAGTGGATGGAAGTATACACGAGCCAGAGGAGAGGAACGGATGGGGCCACCAGACCTTTTTATATTTGTCTGAGAGCTGCGTGTTTTCTGTCTGTGATGATCCCTCTGTTCAGCCTCACAATTCTCTGGACCTGGGGGACAGACACGCAGCAGCTGCCTCTTCAGCACTGCTGACAATAATCTCCCTAATGCTGAAGTCAGGCATCACTTGATAATGCTCCACATGGGCCCATAAGTATGCAGATAGACGGCTACCAGGATCTAAAGGGCTTAGAGAAGGTATCTTTTCTGCATGTAAACAATCTCTCCTGGTACACACTATTGCCTCCTCATTAGACAACTTCCCCAAAAAAAGAAAAAAAAATGAGAAAAGATAGTTCTTCTATTTGATTCCTCTTTTCCATGAAGCACAGAATCACAAAATTATTGAGGTTGGTTGGACCTCTGGAGGACATCTTGTCCAACCCCCCTGCTCAAGGAAGGCCACCTAGAGTGGGTTATCCATGCTTTGGGTGGCCTTTGGAGATCTTTTGCACATACCCAAAGAGGAAGACTCCACCACGTCCCTGGGCAACCTGTGTCAGTACTTGGTCACCCTCCGAGTAAAGTGTTTCTTGATTTTCAGAGGGAACCTACTGTGTTTCAGTTTGTGTGGCCATTGCCTCTGGTTCTATCAGAACAAGACAACTGTACTGTATTTACACATACAATTGTATTCTATGAATGCATGAATACATGAATACATGCATTCTATGAATACTATAAATAACTGAATTCTATGAATACAATTGTACTGTATTGTATTCTATGAATACAATAAGATATTTTAGCACTCTTTATGGAACTTCTTTTCTGATGCATTTTTAAAACCCCTAGTAGAAGAACTACTCTAGTGGGATACTCCAGTGTGGATCTAGACTCTGAGTAAATTCTATCTGAACTCTATCAAGGTCCAAAACATATTATGGCACTCTTCATCTTGCAAGACAAACACTGCTGCCACACCCTGCTGTGGACGTGGCAAACAAGACTTTGCTGACCAGGAAGACCTAGAGTCAAAATGATTAGTTTTAATTACAGCACTTCCAGAAAAGGAAATGAGTGGCTCTGATTGGTATCTGATATTGCCAAGGTCAGGGATGAAAATTCGAGCTAAAAAACTTGAATGTTTTTATTGATTGTAATAGGAAATATTTCAGTTCTGTTTATTTGTTCCTTCTTATTCACATCATGCTGTTCTTGTTTTCTAATTGTGGTTTTCTTTCACACTTCTGGTATGGCTTTTTGAGTGGTCTCCCAACTGCAAGACTTAATCAGTCCATGGTCTCACCTATAACAGTAAAAGCCAAAAAGATGCACAAACAGTTTGGCTCATGATTTATAGAGTTATAGTTCCTTAAGGAAGTTTCTAACCACCTCTGAGTTTGGGTGGTTTTCTTCAGTTGTCCCTTCTGCTGATCTTTCTCTACATTACCTATGCCCACCATAGCTCTGCATTGGGTTAACTGCACTAGACCATATGATTTTAAATAGGATAATCTCTTCCAGCTCTGATTTTTCTAATTTCTTTTTTTGAATATTTTTTCCAGATGAGATTCTGGTTTGCAGAGCAAAGTTGGTTTGTCCTAGACTTTTCATGATTGTTTTGTAATCTTCTGGCTCCTAAATACTTATCTGACTAGTTGTTCCTTGTTTTTGATGATTTTGTATTAGTTGGGACTCTTTCCTTCCTTATTTCACTAAGTATGCACACAGATGATAACACTAATTATTGAATATGAAGTCTTGGATCTGTAGCAGAAGTAGAGCTTAACTGACTCTAGTACTGTCTGTTGTAATATAATTTAACTGGTTCAGTGTTGGATGTTGGTGTCTTTTTTGCTTCATAATTCTTATTTTGAAAATCTCTGGTACAACTGACAAGTCAGCCTCATCATCTGAGTGAAAGCAAGATTTTTACCTGAAGGTGGCTGACATATGTGCTATATCCTGTGCTTTTCTGAGATACAGTTTAAGACCCGGACTCTGAGTTGATACATTCATTGTCTATGGTACACTAAGTCCAAGCAATTCAGTTATGCTTTTCTCAGTCTTCTAAACACAACAGATTATTGCATGCTATAGCAAATTTCTAGCCTGTTTGCATGGACAATTAGGTGCAAAGTCTTTTCACAAAGAACAGACTTATCATGTGACTCCTATTCCTCTAGATTTCAGATCACAAAAATTACTTTGTTTTCTTCACTGTTTTATCTATAATGGTCTCATTTGTTTTGGTTCTCACCATCCTGTCTTGGAGGACTTATTGCCTATGTCTGAATGCATCCATTTGCCTTTTCTTTGCCAAAGACTCTGCAGTGTGTCCATCAGACACAATCCATGAGGTCCAGCATGGAAGGCCCAACAGTGTCTACACCAGGAAAAAACAATTTTGTTTGGATATTCTTTATCTTACCATTTCTTGGTTTTCTTTGTTTCACACACTCACCCTGCCTGGAATGGACAAATGTCCCTGGACATTGTTCTTGGCATGGTTACGCATGTATTATCAAAGGAGGTAAGGCTGTGGTAGTGAACTAAACAGCTATTGTGTAATGATTTGGACACCCAGAACTAAAAGACCCCAGAGAGTTTACCACATAAGAAAAACAGACAAAGGTAACCAACACATGCTGCTAGAAAAGAACAAAATTAAAATGCATCCATTTAACTACTATTAGCAGGAAGTTGTTCCTAGTAAAAAGTTGGCCTAGGTTTAAGGAAATGTGAGAAAAAAAAGCCCTTGGTGACAGAAGCAGCAGATATGTAGGTTCTGAAGTGCTGAAGGCAACTCAAAACTGCAAAGATGCATCTCTCAGCTGCCATTGGTATTCTAGAGAAAATAGTTTAAAGCTACCAAGGTGCAGACATTGTTTCCACATGATTCGCTGGCAGCCTCTGAACTGCCATCTGGCTGGTCTCCAACCAGCCTGCTCGTGTTTGCTCCCTGCCAGCAAGACAACTGCCCTTGCAGGTTCACAAGCAGTAGCTGTCTCACGGGATGTTTTGGCACTGGTGCCATGCATCCAACTGCAGGTCTGTGAGTATCTCCTAAAAAGCCCAGAGCCCTGGGGCGTATGCAAATTTATTTTGCAGATCAGTGCAGAGATATTGATCTCTTCATGCTGCCTTTTTCAGGACAAGTTTTACATCAGTACAACTTCTGTGACCACTCCAGGTGTAGAGGCAAAGGACTTCAAGCTGGTAAGGCTGGTTCTTCAAGGAACCCGAGGGCCTTCAGCGAAGTCCTGCCTGGGATGCAACAGAGTGGGTTCTCAGCCCAGGCAACAGCTCAGCTGCAGGGATGAAGAATTTGATATGATTTTCCTGTCTGTTCAGGAAACAGGTTCTTGGCATGGAAAGTGGCACTCCTTCCCTTTCCTTCACTGATGATGCCATGTCTGAGACTGTGCAAGTCACTGAGGTGTAACTCGGGCACTGCCCCAGTCTGTGACTTGTCACGTTGAATTGCTCTTCAACAATAGACTAATTAGGACTGACTCAGCACCTGACACTCTGAGCCCTATCACGGTGACCTTTGGAATTCAATGTGGTTTGATCTATAGCACTGTGCTCCTAGCACTGCCCAGCACAGCACCCTGGTTCATAAATGGAGTGACTGATCATTCTCTTCAAGCAGAATCAACAGCATTTCTACTAAGGAAATATTTAACACTGGGTGACGTTCAGCCATGAGCTTGTGCAAACTTTAAGACATTCGACTTGGAGGGTTGTCTTTGGCTTTTTCATCTCAGCATTAAAATGTACTTGACTCGTTAAGTGAAAATCCCTAATGAATTCTCTAACTTCATGCAAGTATCTGGCAACCAGCCAAATATTGCTGCACAGTGACGTGATTTACATCTTTGACACTTCGGTCTTTGCAAGAAAAGCAACATTCTCCAAGGAAAAAATCTGGTTTCAGGATAGCATGCCAGGTTTGCGGAAATATTTTTATTTTGTTGCTTCAAAATAGATTGGAAACACATGAAGAGATTAAGATATGTGTAAGAGCACAGAATGGACATAAAAGTACTTCCTGCGAGAATGACTGTACTTTGTAGTGCCACCTGCTACTCAGAAAGCAATTGCAAACATCACTGTGACAAATTATAACAGTAAACTTTTCTTCGAATTACCAAGTGCAATTTTTCCTCTTTGTAATATTAAAATTACAGAACTACCAATAAAAGTTCCATTTTCTACAGAAATTCTGTAGTGAGAAACTTTAGTTTAGGGGAACCCCACTATGATTCACACTGTGAATTTATTTTTTCATTATTTAGTCAGGGGTGTGGGTGGAAGTTTCACCTTAGAGGGAGCAGGACAAAAGCCATTAGAACATTTAAAAAATACTGTCAGATATAGCTGGAGAAGAAGGGAAATAGCCTGAAGACTCAAATGCAAGCCCTGGGTAAGTGAGGCACAAAGCAAATGGAAATCACTGAGACAGAAAGTTGTTTAAGGCTGGGAAACCCTTCTGGAGAAATGTGTTTCTGCTTCTGTCTAAATGTCCTTTTCAGTCAATGCTGGAAAAAGGAAACATGTTGGATACATGGCTGGCAGTGCTTACATTCCTATGCAGGCTTCATGAACAAGGAACAGTGAGTAGAGTACCCAGAAAAAGGGCACTTTGAGGCAGCTTGCTTCAATACAAACAAGGGTGCAGTTTTTACTGAGGAACAAGTGTGCAAATAAAGCAGGACTATTGCTAATACAGGGAGACACAACCCTATACTGCCTGGGTGTACAATGGAAAACGCTTGAAAACACTGGCCCTTTCTTAACAACAGTGTCAACCCCTTCTTACTCAGGCACTCAGTTTGGGTTCAGCAGTGACGTAGCAGATGTGTCCCAGACCCGTCAGGGTGATTCGGGGCCACCTGAGTGAGGTACTGATGCCTGTGGTCCAGGCAAGAGCTGCCTCTGAAGAAAAACTGGGCATAGGTAAAGGAAAAGTTTACCTCTCTCTATTGGTTACATGGAGATCTTTGGCAAAATTTGGGCAGGACCAATGTGTTAGGAGTTGTCTAAATCTGGTACCCTGATAGGGGTGAAACTGCTGCAGCTCCGTGCCCCCAGGTCCAGCAAGCAGTGAGGCTGAGCGTGTATTCCCAGTAGACACATACACCCACGTACACACACACACACACAGAAGTACACACACACAAAGACACTATGGATCCTCCAGCAGCTGGGCTCAGACACCCTGTCCAACCAGAAGCCGCCCCGGCATGTGCCGGTGTCCCCTGTTACCTCATGCACACACACACAAACAGATCTCACAGTTGATCCCAGATCCCACAGCCTCCCAAGTTGCTGACTTGGGCCCCCGGTCCCTCCAGTAGCCAACCAACAGAACTCTGGTCTCTCCAGTACCCAGCCTTGGCTTATGGCCACTTTGACACCCAACTCCCAACCTCTTACGCTACTCACTGGCTCACCCAGCTGGATCTTCATTTGTACTTACACACACACCTATCTAACTGACACACCTGCACCGTGGTCTCTCCAGACACAGGGGCCTCCAGGCACTGGTTCCACCCAAGGGGTTGTCACTGAGACCCCTCCACACACCCCTGCACACAGGACAGAGCCCCTGGCCAGGAAAATACCTAGAAATGGGGTTTGGTGAGAGGTTGGGACATACTGTCCTGGTCAGGTGCAGGTGCAACACAATCGTCCTACAAGCGGAGTGAGGGACTCTATAGAGACCTCTTGGCACTCAGCAAAAATTCTCATAAAGCTCAAGGGGTCTGCATTTCATTTTGGCATATTGATGTCTCCTGTTGTGTTATGAGTTTTTTGTCTTAAGGCAAGTGATTGAAAAGGAGAGGGTGGCAATGTGCTGGCTGCTACAGCATGGGAAGAGCAGATGACTAAAACCTCTCCTTCCTTCATTCAAGGGAGATGTGCTGAAAGGCACGCAGTGGGAAGCCAATGCAGACAGTGAAACGGGATGTGACTTTGTAGTCCAACACTGTGGAAATTCCCAAGACAGAGGGAAGCTGCTGCTTCTGCTTCCTCTTCCTGATGCTGTTTAAGGTTTTTCACTTCGTGACTCTTCAGATACATAAAGAGCTCCCACAGCTTGTATTGGAGTCCAAGACTTTCGAGTCCTGCCACTGGCTGCATTGGAAAGTAAACTTTAAAAGTTTCCTGGAAAACAACCAAATGTCCCCCCCCGCCCTCTACCTGATTCAGTATTTTTTGGTCACATTAGAATTTGGCCATAGACCCTTTGCAGAAATGTGCAAGGCAGCAGAACCTCCCCGTGCAAGCAGCGACACATGATTTCCTAACGTTCCCATCTCAGCTACCAGACACATCTGATTAATCTGCATCTCTTCTTTGCCTGTATGTGTTTAAACATGCCTATCATGCCTTCAGAAAATAAAATAAAAAAGGATAGAAGAAATAAGGACTGAAGTACTGCTTAGGAAAAAAAATAACAAGAAAGACTGCCTGAGAAACTGCCCTCAGGAACAAGGGAGCAGAACAAAGCTGGCAGATCTTTAAGGACATTTTCTATAGAGCTCAACAGCTCTCGGTCCTCAGATGTAAGAAATCAGGGAAGTAAGGCAAGAGAATGGCACGGCTAAGTCGAGACCTGCTAGTCAAACTAAAGGGCGGGAAGGCAGTGCACAGGCAGTGGAAGCAGGGACAGGTATCCTGGGAAGGGTATAGGGACACTGCCCGGTTGTGTAGCAATGGGGTCAGGAACGCCAAGGCACAGCTGGAGCTGAGCTTGGCAAGGGATGCAAAGAATAACAAGAAGTGCTTCTACAGGTGTGTTAGCCAGAAAAGGAAGATCAAAGAAAGTGTACCACCCTCAATGAGCAACACTGGCAAATTCATAACAATGGACAAGGAGAAGGCTGAGTACTTAACAGCATTTTTGTCTCAGTCTTCACTGGCAACCTCTCTACCCACACGTCTCGAGTGGAGGGACCACAAGACTAGGTTTGGGGGAGCAAAGTCCCTCTCACTGAGATCAGATTCACGACCACTTAAGGAACGTGAACATACAGAATTCTGTGGGACCTGATGAGATGTGTGGCCAACAGGTCAAGGGAGGTGATTCTGCCTCTCTACTCCGCTCTGGTGAGACCCCACCTGGCGTCCTGCGTCCAGCTCTGGAGCCCTCAGCATAGGAAAGACATGGACCTGTTGGAGTGGGTCCAGAGGAGACCACAAAACTTCTTCGAGGCCTGGAGGACCTCTCCTATGAGCAAAAGCTGAGAGAGTTGGGGTTGTTCACCCCGGAGAAGAGAAGGTTCCAGGGGAATCTTATAGCAGCCTTCCAGTACTTAAAGGGGGCTTATAAGAAAGATGGGGACAGGCTTTTAGCAGGGCCTGTTGCGACACGACAAAGGGAAATGGTTTTAAAATAAAAGAGGGTAGATTTAGACTGGATATAAGGAAGAAATTTTTTAGGATGAGGGTGGTGAAACACTGGAACAGGTTTCCCAGAGAGGCGGTAGACACCCCATCCCTGGAAGTGTTAAAGGTCAGGCTGGACAGGGGTGTGAGCAACCTGATCTAGTTGAAGATGTCCCTGCTCATTGTATGGGGGTGGACTAGATGACCTTTAAAAGTCCCTTCCAGCCCAAACTATTCTATGATTCTACGAATCTATGAAAGAAACAGAGGTATTGAAATAAGAACTATATAAACCAGCCTGTAGAAACACACAAAGAAGAAATATTTACAGGAAAAAACCACTAGTATAGAAACAGAGTTAGAGAAGTTAATCAGCATTTCACAAATATCAGGATCATGTGAGGTGCAGAAATTACTTTGGAGAAGTATCCAACACACACTTTGTTTTGTTCGTGTCTGAAAATCAAGATGGATTAAGAATAATCAACAATGAACTTTCCTTGGGCAACAAACCATGAGGCTGTATCTCTTTACATCTACAAAAGCTGAACCTTCGAAGAATTGTTGTCCTAGTCATTTCAAATACCAGCACTAGACCGTTGCTTGTGCTTTTGAATTGTTGTGTATTAGCTTTAGTCAATCACTTCAGACAAGCAATGTGACTCTCATTGGAAAGTAACTTGCTTTTCCCAGGAATGCTGTCTGCTCTGCTGACCCTAGATATAATTGGGGGGTGCTACACTACAGTGAGTGTAGGATCATATACTAAGTACATTACTTTTCTCTGATATTTGGGAAACTAAGGGAAGTACTTCCCAGAACAATTAAAATTTCCATCCTACATTGAGCTCCTTCAGAGAAAATCTTGTTCATATCAGAAAAAAATTACAATGGTAAATACTTGCATTTCTCCCTCTTTCACTAACATTTACTGTTTCTGTTTTAAGACATTGAATCACAAAAAAAACATCTCTAGAGGTTTCCAAAGAGGTTCTCCAACAAGGATAGCAACACCGAAACCATTTCAAAAAGTGTCCAGTCTCATCTTGACCATTCAAGAGTCTTGGAGAACAGTTACTGCTTCCCTTCTAGGAAAAACCTTTCATGTATTTAACAGCATTTATCATGGCTCCCCTTGGTCTTCCCTCCATGAAACAGTGAACACAGAGTCACAAAAGGGTTACTTCAGTCTTCCTTTTCCAGAGTCACAGAAATTTCCATTGGGCTTCATGGAGCATTTCTGATCAGAGGTCGTCTCTCTGCCTGGATCCAAACATGCTATTGAGGCTAAGATCTTGTCTGTGCTGGCAAGAGTATAAACATTATTTTACTCACTGTACATATGGGAACCCAGTTTATGCATTCCAGTAACATGATTGATTTTTGTTAATATCAATCAAAAAATGTTGAATTGTTTTAGCACTCAGTTTTGCTGGCATCAAAAGATTGCTTCAGACAGAACTTTTAGTTATTTGAAGACTGCCCTCCTGGAGTTACGGTGCTGTTTATTCCTATATAAGATTAGTTCCTTGCACTTTTACATTTTATTGTTACATATTATGACATAATATTCTCTGTTTTGTTAAATATTGAAATTTATATATCATATACATAGAGTGATGTTATTCATTATAGTACAATATGTTACATTACTGTTAGAAGTTATTTCCTGTTTCTCCAGTTTGTCAAGATCTTGTGCTATAAATAGACTAAATTCACGATTAAAAAAATATTATGAAATGTAATTTGTTTTACCTGAAAATCATTTCCTTATTTATTAAACACATGACAAAACTGCCCAAAACAGAAGGCTCAGGCAAAATAAGGACAATAACGTTTCTTAAACACATTGCGTCACTACCTGATGATGAAACAGTTATGCATCATATTACTAATCGGAGGATATTATACAGCATGAGTCAGACTGTCACTGATTTACAAATTAGCTATATAAACAGAGCTCAGAAGCATGTTCAATAGCTCAAGAGTGAAACTGAGGCAGAGAACCTTAGACAAGGATGAAGATGTTTTTGCTTCTCCTGTTGCTGTATGTGGCCATCTCCTCTGCTTTTCCTGTGGCTCCAGAAGTAGAAGATGAAGGAAAAACCCTACAGCTTGTAGAGGTAAATATCTCTGAATGCATTTCTAAGTGAAACATAAGGTAGTCTGAGAGGTAACTATAACTGAAATTATTTTCACAGAATATGACTTGAAATTAAAGATGCATTATTTTGCAGAGGCTTCAGGCAAAAGCTTTTCCTATCAATCTACATAATGTAAGAAAATTATGTGGAACTTCTTTACCCAAAAGTCATCTGAATATTACATAACTTCACTTATGATGTTGTCACTAAAGTAATAACAAAACTACCAAGGCATGAGTTGTAGCAGCAAGGCTATGTGGCTGTGCAGAAATAGTTAAACTCAGCAACAATTTACATTTCAGAATGTGCTTTGAAACTTGTCAGCAACATAAGGGAAACTTGCTTGAATCAGGCATGTATTTCAACCTTTTGCTGAATGGGTCTTTCATGTAATAGTTTGGAAAAAAGGAAAATCTATGAGAAATACAACACTTACATAGATAAAAACACTATTTATTGGAGACAAAATTGTTGCAATTTACTAGGAAGACCTGGGTTCCTAATATCTTATTTCACAGCTAAAAATAAATTGCATGATTTGCCAAGTGCTGACTCTCTAGTAGTAGTTACCTGCTTTGTTGGGAGTCCTGGCTGTGTAGAGTCTCCCTGTCAATCTCTGTTTCCTTGAATCAGACCAGTGAAGTTCTAAGGTTCCTCAGAAGTTTTGCTGTTATTGTACCGGGACATAATAAATACATATGGAATTAATTATTAATAGTAAATACTATATTTCAAAGCTATTTCTTCATGTATTCCATCAGTGAAACAAGAAATTCAGAAAACTATACAAAAACAGTAAGTCCTACCTGACTCTTCATACCTATCCCTGCAGAAAACAGTCTGTTCTGGCTTCTGGTAAACCATGGACATGGTGATATAGGAATAGTTCAAGGTAGCTTAGAAAATGTGTTACTGAGGACAGTACTGATATGCCACAATGCTCTTCTTTTTTTCAATTCTGGTTCAGAGTTATCTACAGAATTTCTACAATCTTCAAAGGGATCACCAACCTCATTTAAGAAACAAGGGTGAAAATCCCCTTGCTGCGAAGCTCAAGGAAATGCAGGCATTCTTTGGACTACAGGTGACTGGGAAACCTGATCTTGACACTTTGGAGATGATGCAAAAACCCAGATGTGGTATACCTGATGTAGAGCAGTACGTATTCACAGCAGGGAATCCCAAATGGAAAAGAAAAAATCTGACATACAGGTAACCTTTCTTAATCTGGTTCAAAAAGTTATAAACCTAGCACCCCAACTTTTGGGGGGTCTGTAGTAAGTAAATTATGCTATATATACACATCCAGAATAATTAAATGATTTCTGGAAAAAGGCATGCTTGAAGGCACCATCTAAAATAAAGCCATTATTAATTTTCACATTTGAAAGATAAGTCTAAGACTTCTGACTTTTACACAAGCTATTATTTTTTCAGCTAAAATGCTGTATTCTTAACCATATACAATGTATTGGGTTTGCTTTGAAGGATTTTGAATTACACCCCAAAGATGAGACAAACTGATGTAGATGAAGCAATTCGAAAAGCTCTCAGTGTCTGGAGCAATGTGACACCATTGACATTCCAAAAGGTTGACAACAAAGAAGCAGATATAATGATCTCCTTTGCTTATAGAGGTAACATTCATATCTTTATGTAGTAAATAGCCGTCTTCAATTGCAGAAATCATTTAGGATTCTAACTGATTTTTTCACTGTTCATTTTAGACCATCGCGACAACTCTCCTTTTGACGGCCCCAATGGGCAGCTGGCTCATGCTTTTCAGCCTGGTGAAGGTATTGGTGGAGATGTGCATCTTGATGAGGAGGAAGCCTGGACAAAAGATGGAAGAGGTAAGGACTTTGTGACTGGACCTACATATATAACTGTATATATATATCTGTTTGTACAGTTTTACCTCATACAATGTTAGCTTATGTGATGCTTAGTTCATGAGCCTGATTGCAGGCAAAAAGTGAGCAAAAGTGACAGATCTTGTCATTTTATATTGTTTTGCTCCCTTTTTTGCCATTTGTAGGGATCAATTGACAGAAAAGAGATTTTTAGGTCGTTGTGGTTTATAATGATGTCTAAGCCAGAAGTTAAAAATATTGTTTTTGTTCAGATGAAGCCTAAAACTTGGATACTGGAAGATTTGGTGATAAACTTCTCAACCCAAATCCTTTATCTTTCTTAGCCTGGCACTTCAAAGTTTGGTTCCAACTAGGGTATTCGAGTATCACCAAAACTGTCATCTTGGAGTTTGTTTTGAAGGTTTTTTCTGGTGGATGACTGAGCCTCCACACGTTGTTTGCATGTTCCTTGATCTGAGCAGTTTATGTGATAGCAGGAGAAATAGGGTTTGTGTTTAAGACACAAGGACACTAAAGAAAGGGCAATGAGACCGTAATTAAAGCCCGACATCCTTCAAGTACTCATATAGCTCTGCTATACAATATTTTTGAGTTGTAATGCTGATAACATTACTTACAGCCTCTCTTGTAGCTGTAATATATTTTGGGAGGATGCATAAGCTTTTCCCATTTCATCAACTATTCTGAATACTAAAACAGATTTTACTTTTTTTTATATGACTTTTATCCTACAGGCTACAATTTGTTCATTGTTATTGCCCATGAGCTTGGCCATTCGCTGGGTCTGTCTCATTCAACTGATCCTGGAGCACTGATGTATCCCACTTACTCCTACATAGACCCCAAGGAATTCCGTCTTCCTCAGGATGACATTGATGGCATTCAAGCCATCTATGGTAAGAAAAAATATTTTTATTTATTATTTCTCCTTGGGAGGCTGGTAAATAATAATAAGAATATATTTAGAATACGCTTATCCCACCAAAATGAGAAGTTTAACTGTTACTGAAAAATGAATAACAAAAGAGAGAAAATTTCTGGAAGTGAACTTCAGCTGAAGTCCAGTTTCACAAAAACCCATTTTGGAGAAGATGAACACAATTATGTTTATGAATATTAAAAGCCTGCTTTGAGTGACAGACCGTTAGTTTAAAACCATATGCCTTCTCATTCTCTGTAACGAAGGTTCTTGGTGTCCTCAGAGAACCTCTGAACACTGTCTTTATATTTCTCTGTACTGAAAGATAAAATATTCTTCCTATAGGACAGTCTAATGCTGCTGTGCAGCCAACAGGACCTATAACTCCACAAGCTTGTGACCCAAATTTGACATTCGATGCTATTACTACCCTACGTGGAGAAAAAATATTCTTCAAGGGCAGGTAACAACAATAAACATGTATTGTCTCATTAAAATATTCGGTAGTTTAAAAAAAATATGTAATCCAGGAGGGAAAACTGTCGTTTTGGAATGCAGTACAAAGTCAAACACTAGAAAACCGCTGAGTATTTACACAAGAAAGAGTTCTAAAAACGTTAAACCTAGTTTAACCTAGAGGCCTAGTTGACAAAAGCAATGAAGGAAATGAGAGGATGTAGGTTGTTTTCTAACTGTTTTGCTCCTGTTGCCACTGCTGAGACAGATATGTCTTGGAACTCGATTCATCTTATAGCAAAGCAAGAGCATCCATATAACCATAAGCAATGTGCCCACAGGTCCCACACCATAACCTTGCTGCTACTCCTCAATACAAGAGCAAGGGTAGAACTGAAATCACCAATGCGTAGAAAGATGTCTGTTAGGTGGTTACTGAAGCCAAGTCGCAGCCTGCCTGTCCTGCAGAGAAAGAGAAGGACTTATTTTTTTATCTACATGTACATGTATCCACTTGCCTGGTTTTTGGCACGTAACCAATATGCTAAAGTTAAGAGTGCGGCCTTTCTACATTTCCTTTACATTCAATGGAGGAACATATTCACACCCTTCTCCCTCCTGTTATCTCCAGGAGTTATAATAATTGTTTGGCACCTATGATAGGAGTGGAACTGTTTTAATATATAAATTTTGTTCAAACCAGATATATGCTGCGCAAACATCCTTCAAGGTCACAGGCGGAGCTCAATTTTATCTCACTGTTCTGGCCAAAGTTACCATCAGGAATTCAAGCTGCTTATGAAAACGTTGAGAAGGATGAAGTTTTACTTTTTAAAGGTAATAGAATCTGAAATTCTCTACTTTTTCTGACCGGTTACTCCCTGCTCCTTTGCAAACAATGCGATTACAGAAGTCCCCTTTTTTTAAGGAAGATCAGTGAAGCAGAAATTCTTACAAACCTGCAGACAATAAAACCAGAGCATCATAGAGTTATAGTGCTGTAAGGGCTCCCCAGAGGTTGTAATCCTGAAAACTTGCCCCTCTGTTACAGTTGGTGCTCTGAAAAACGAGACATGAAAATAGCTTCCCTTCTACAGGTCTAGTTCTCTTCAGATAACAGCATTTTGCTTTATGCAGAAGGATCTTTGCTGAATTCAGTTGGCAAATACAGGCATTTGTATACTACTGTTACTGACATGCTTATTAGTAGTTTGTGATATTTTGGGGAAAAAAAAAAGAACCTGAACAAATGTTGGGGGAAAAGCATACTGTGAGAGGAAAATTATTCACTGAAAAAACAATCAGTCCTTTTCTTTAAAGGTCTCAAATATGCTCTAAATGTTTTAAATAACTTCATTATGCACGTTATGGTACTTGACACATTACCATATACAAATATGTTAATTACATCTAAAATTACAAAAGCATTTTGATTAGGCATATGCCCTTCTTAATAGTTTAATTTAATTCACATTGTCTAGTTTTAAAAATAATATATGGCACTGTAATCAAATAGCGTATTACAGGAATTTAATAAACTCAATATCCCAATCCAATGTCAGTGGATTAACTCATCAGCCTCCAGCCCTCCCTGAGCTGTTACCGAGACAAATACTTTACATTAATTTGAAAAAAAAACTGGGAAAAGTCCTGTCTATACACTTTATGATTCTAATGTTTTACTCACAAAAACAGAAGACATTTCCACTGTTTTCATGCTGTAGTTCCAGTGTAAGTGTTGAAACCATTTTCTAAAGTGATAAACTGACAGGAGTAATATTGATATCTAAGACACATTGTTTGCTACCCATCTAAAACACAATTAAACATCGTGTATAAATAGCAAAAACAAATGAAATATGCTTCTATCTTTCAGAGGATAAATATTGGGTTCTCAGGGGATATGACATTGCACCCGGCTATCCTAAACCAATCTATCGTTTGGGGTTCCCGAAGACTGTTAAAAGAGTTAATGCTGCTTACAATGATGAAACCACAGGAAAAACATACTTCTTCATAGCTGACAGATACTGGAGGTAAGATTTAATATTGATTTACCAGAAGGTATATTTTCACTTGTCCTGGAGGACTGATATACTACTATAATATTCAAGTGCAATGATGTTTAAATAAAGTATATCCTAGAAATCTGAACTGGATTCTCTGGAAGTTTAAAAATTTTAAGCATTTGCTAGGAAATGTCATTTTTTTCTACAGGATTGTTTGCCATTCGTTAGATTCCTGTAGCAGGAATGTAGTTACTTGCAACTGAATGAACCATTTTCCCAGTAAAAGAGTGATTTTCTAGTAAATTACTCACTTTTTCTCCACAACAGTGCTGCTTATCAATGTCTGCTTTTCATTCACATCTCAAACAAAATGAACGGCTAATAAAAAGTGCTGCAATTGAATTTCTCTATGAATAAACTATAAATATTCTCCAACTGTACAGCTGGCCATATTTATAATTTAAGTGTAGCTCATGACAGATTTCAGAGATAATTTTTGTTATAAATGTACGTTGTTGACACTAATGCAAGCGTGTTTCAGGATTGTGCTACGGTCTTCTACTTCTAAGATTTTTGTTTCGATTTTATACTGAGCTGGATATCCAGTGCCTCAAAATAGCTACTCATTTTACATGCAAATAATGGCAAACACTGTGGACAGACCAGGAACGCATTAATATATTGGGCTGCATTCCCGAGGTCCTTGAGAGCCTTGTTACGAAGGTTACCACAGGATTTTAGAATCTGAAGACACTCATAGTGTGAGAACCTTCGTACACGCTACAAAAGCAACTTTATCTAATCTTTAGTGACACTAATTCTTAGTAACAGTAGAGTTTTGTATGTGTATGAATTTGCTTTGAACTTTCAAAATATTGTCTCACAAATTGTAATGATGTTTCTTGTGTTAAGATATGATGAAAACAAAAAATCCATGGATCATGGTTATCCTAGGAAAATAGTCTCCGACTTTGGAAAAATTGGCAGAGTTGATGCTGCTTTCCAGAAAGACGGTAAGCAGAACATGCCTTTAATCTGGGTTTACTTGAGTATTTTGGCTTCTGTAGGTAGAAGCATTTGTTTTCAAAAGCCTGTTATTAACTTTAATGAGATAGACATGAAAAATAACAAGTATATACAGACTGTTTACACTGGGGGCTTTTTTCAAAAATACTGAAAAGACATCATCTATAAAATATAACTGGATTAAATTTCATTTCTAGGCTATGTCTACATCTTCCACGGAACAACTCAGTTCCAGTTTGATCCTCGTGCCAAACGGATTGTCAGGCAAATGAAGAGCATCAGCTGGTTTAATTGTTAATTGCAATGTTTATCCATATGCACACTGTATGTTCTTATGTGCTGAATTTTTCAGCATTTCGTGACTAACAGGTCAAACTGAATTTCTTCCCATATTCTATGAGACTATAGTCTTAATAATTATTTATTGTAATCCAAATATGTTTATATAATTTATCACAATTTCACTTGTTACATGAAATTTTCCTAATAAATTATATTTGTCATATCATCGTGTCATAGAATCATAGAATCATAGAAAGTTTTGGGTTGGAAGGGACCCCTAGAGGTCATCTAGTCCAACCCCCCCGCAGAGAGCAGGGACACCACTAACTAGATCAGGTTGCTCAGAGCCCTGTCCAACCTG
>Ga0065711_1005887_pt1 | contig 18901 bp, 6 predicted proteins | sample Hoacrofraction12_FD_59098 | JGI IMG/M metagenome (GOLD analysis project Ga0065711, IMG submission 59098) | Hoatzin crop microbial communities from Cojedes, Venezuela - Epithelial fraction 12 v2 (version 2) | ecosystem: Host-associated > Birds > Digestive system > Esophagus > Crop | place... | reverse complement strand
CAGGCGCTGGCCCGGGGCCGGCGGCCCCCTGCCCGTGTAGCGCCGCGGTACCTGGGGAGCCGGTCCCTTTCCCTCCCGAAGAGCACGTCGTGCCCCGTCGCGTGGTTGGTGTCAGGAAGTGTGGGTGAAGAAGCGACACGCTTCCTGTTCTGAGAAGGACAAGGGGGTTGTTATTTTTTTTTTTTCCCCCTCTCTCCCCCGATGGACAGTTGGAGCTTGAAAAGGGCGGCGGAGGTTTTCCCCGGCCTCGGAGCACAGCCTCGGTAGCTCCGCCGGCCCCGACACCAGCAGGGGAATGAGGGGCGAGGGGAGTAAGGGGAACGGCAGGGCCCCTGCAGCCCCCACTGGGAGTTTAGCCCCGGGACCTGGCCAGATCCACTGCCCGGCCCTCGCTCCCGTGCGTCCTGTTTCATCTACGCGGTCTCAACATGGCCGTCACTTTCTGGTAGGACAGTTTCTCTGAAATGCACCAAAAAACCCCGAACCCAAACCAAAAACTTTAAAATGCATAGTGCAACATGAAAAAGAAATCGTGAGCCATATCCACTTTTCTCAGTATTATTTAGCCCTCTTTGAAGTGACTAGGCTGTCCTGGACTATCCTTATTTTGTGTGATCTGCCCACGGCCCTTAGCTTTGCATTTATGGAGCAGGCTTCATCACTCTTTCTCCCAGGGGTCCAGGTAGGGGTTGTGCCAAAGCTAGTGTGACTCCTCTCCTCTAGGCTTAGGTTAAGAACAGCAGCTCATGGCATGACAGAACCGTTCCTGCATCTGTTTGGTCCGATACGCTGTCTCCAAAACTGGTTGGTAACAGACATTTCACAGCAAGATGCAAACATATTTGGAGATATGCACAGATTTTTCTTTCCCAAGAGACTATTCCCTCACAAGCTTTTAAAGTGGAGAGTGGTTAGAGAAATCCTTGAGAATGTCAGGGCTGCTAACAGTTGTTATTTTCTAAAAAAGAGTTTTGTTTAATGGGAAACGTTTCATTCAACCTGAGTGGAATGGAATGGAAACTTTGAAATTTCCTTCCACCCAAGCCACAAGCTGTGTTTGCTCTGCTCTTCTCTGCTGTGGCTCACATAGCCTAGTCTCAGGAAGTGACCCCTAAATAGCATCAGCGGCAAAAGGAGAAAAACTTGTTCAGTCTGTGAGTGTGAACTTCAAATTTCATTTGGTATAATTCATGTCAGACAGTCTCTTCTAGAAAAAAAGTGGATTCAATGCAGAACCCTATTTAATACCATTGTGAAAACTGCATCACTTGTTCAGCTTAGAAGTTAGGATTCCATCAGTCTTGTCAGTCCCGTTGAACATGTGTAATACTCTTTCTTATACTTTGTATTATTTTTGTGTATTAGATTATAGTTAGAAGGGTTCATCAGCAACAGATATTGAAAATGTATATGGAGGATCCCAAATTCACCCAGCTTCGGTGGTGGTTTTACTCAGTTCCACCCAAAACTACCAACGGCAGCTTACAATATCAGTTAGCCACAGCAACTCTTGGTTTCGTGCCAGGCCATGTGCATGTTCAGAAAGTAGCATGCCTTCTAGTGTGCCTTCATCGTCTTCTTCCCCACCTTCTGCTGCATTTCCTTCCCCCTGAAGCTTAAAACCCAGCTCCCTTGCTGCTTCATATGGACAATTCCTCATCCCACACAGGGAACCCTTGCTTGCATCCATAAGACTTGAGGACTGGTGGTGATGATTGTCATGAGGTGCCCTGCCCAGCAGTGCACTTTTCTGTCTGTGCTCAGTCTGTTTGCAACCAGCCTGACTGAAACTGACCTCCACCACCTGGAGAGGATGAAGAAGTTGAGTCCAAACTGACTCTATGTACAGGTAGCCACAGCAGCCTCATCTAGGGAAGCAGACACCTTTTTTTGGGGCAGGAGGGGAGAGATGTTTATGTCTGTGTGGTTTTAAATACCATCAGCAATAGCAGCAGGTGCTCTATGAAGCTTCCAGCACCCTTGAGAAACCTGTCTATTATTGTAACTGCACCCTCTAACCCGTCAAGACTCCAAAACTTTTCTTCGGTTATTAAAATGTAAAACTGTCAGTTTACACTTGAGTAAAATATGGAGAAAAACACTTCTCCAAAACACACATTAATAATCTGTGGCCATTTTCCTGAAAATTCAGGCTGTTCCAGTGCCTGTCGTTCTACTGTCACAAAAAAACACTGAAGAGAACCATGGGATCCTGAGAGGTAACCCAGCACATCACCTGTCACAAGGCAGGATTTGCGATGTCACTCACGTACCTGACCCATATCATCTAACCTGTTCTTGAAGACTTCTGTTGTTAGCAACTCCACCACCTATCATCTCCACTGATCTGATCCTGCCATGATTCACTGTCTTTACCTTCTGCATGTGCTGTTCTGAACTCCAAGATTATCTCCGTAGCAGGGTCCTAGAGTCACAGGAGTTGCCTAAGAGTTGATCCAGGGCAATTTCCCAACTTGTTCTGTGCTCTCCCAAATCAGTCCTTATCTCTATTTCAGAAATAGCCTTACAGCTGTGACTACAGTGAGGAAGACCCCTCTCATAGCTGTTCTGATCAGATTTCCCTCCTAATACACTCTTATTCTCTAGCCCTCTGATGTACACAAGTAATAGGCAGATGCATATAGTAAATAGGTATATAGGATATATATAACATAATTGAGCCAGGTGGTACATTTCATTTGCAATGACAGATTTTATTATAACACAAAATGTGCTTACAGTATGGAGAATTTAAACATTCCTATCTAGTACTTCACTAATTCCTTTATCTTTCTTGAATGTAGCATCAACAGCACTTCGTAATTCTTAACAAGCTACCTAGATTATGCCTTGAAATTTCTTTCTCTTTCTCATAGAATCTAATGATATTTAAATAATGAATAAAGTTTATATCAAATAGTATGGTTTCTTTTATATGAATTAAAGGAATGGTTTAGCTCTGTGAACCCAGAAGCATGTTCAGTAAATCCTATTTTGTGGCAGCTGGTGATGACAGTAAAATTTCTTTTATGAAAACTACTGGAGGAGCAAAAATATGAACAATACAAATAATAATTCATTCAAGCATTTCAGATTTCAGAGTGCTAATTAGTTTCTATGGCAAAGAGTTGCTGAAAGGCTGCATTTCATGCTGAAGAAAGTAGCTAGAAACTTGAAACATGTACATTTGTTAAAACATATTACCATATAAAGTCCTTTTTACATTAAGAGTACATCATGTTGTGTGTGGGTGTCCAGAATTATCTCCTGACTTAATTCTGTCCTTGTTATCGCTGAGGATAGAGAAGCACTAGAAGAGATTGCCTGAGAAACCTGTAGCATTTCCACCGCTGGATTTCTTTAGGACCAAGTTACAAAAATCTATGGATTCTTAACTCAAGGTGGAAGGATAGATGAGGTAACTTTTTCAGGTCCAGTCTAACTAGTTTTTTAGTATATAATTTTAAGGCAAATCTGCTTGATTTACAGCAAGTAGACCTTTCTGATTCCTATACAATAACTTTTAACAGAATACTCAATATTGTGGAAAGGTCATGTGTTTTTTTACAGGCTTCTGTTTCAGGAATAAGCATGGCTGATGCTTCATTCTTGATTTGCGTAACATTTTAAACTCTGTTTTAGTCCTATGCAATGTATTTAATAGTATTAACTATTTTTTTTCAAAAAAGAAATTGGTTAAAACAATTAATGATTCTTCAAGAAATTTTTAAGTACTACTGATACGTAGATCTGTTTTCATGCAGACATCAATATTCTTCAGTATTTTCATTGATGGCTCAAGCAAAGACATCAGACATCCCCATTCTTTGCTTAATGTTAATGTGCACAGAACACTAATACTTTGGAGAAGTGTTCTTACAGCTAAAATCTGAATATCTTCTATGCTTCTACTTGTCATCATCCATACATACTTCAGTTATAATGTCTTCCTCTTTGAAATATAAGCTACTTGCTATTGTAGTGGAGGTATAATCATGTATTACATTTTTAGCATTACTGCATTGCAAATATCAGCATTTCAGATATCTCAGCTGTATAATGAAACAGCTTTTCTATAGGCAGCAAAATTAAAGATGGTGCAGTGAACTGCATTTTTGTGTAGTTACTCAACTGTATAGGACTGAAGGTTTGGGTTGGTGGTGCTTAAATTTCCCTTGATGTTCAGAGACAAAAAAAGCACGTCAAAATCCATATTCAGATTCAATTCCCCTTTTGTTTTTGTGACTAATATGCAATGATGACTTAGTATTTGTAATCACCTTGCAGAACAACCACAGGATCAATAATGTGGAGACAGTTGCAATAAGCTTGGCTGAATCTCTCAGCAGTTTCTTTGTGTGTGTGATAGGAAAAGAATATATTTTTCTTCAGCAGAAATGCTACACCAATTCCTTAGAAAGCATTGGAACTAAGTCCCAAAGAAGCCATATTCTCTGTTTTACGTTCTTTTGTGAAATAGTGTATTTATCCAGTGCAGAGGTCCCCAGGTGAAGTTGCAGGGTAACAGCAAAGAAGGATGTTTAATTAGGGGCACACACTGTTGTGGTTATTGCATTTCAGACTTCTCTGATCCAGGCACAATTTTCTACAGTAGTAAAATATAAAATACATTAACATTTCAAGCAGAGTGATCATGCATATAGAGACCAACCTGAAAGAAGACATTGTCTGTTGTCATAATCTCATCCCTACTTTTATGACATGGGATTTTACAAATGTCCCATCAATGCTCGTTACAAATATGCAAATTTTCTGCTAATTCAAAATGACTATCAGCTAGTATGCCTTTCAGGAAGGCTAAAATCTCACTGCTTTAAATCAAAATGGCTATCACATTAATAGAGGCTGTATGTGTGAAATTTGATAATGATGAGCTGCACTACTTCCCATATTTTTTCAGTGAGGCTCAAGACAGCCCATAGGAAATACAGTCATCCTGTGTTTTTTATAATTGGGATGAACAGAAGAAATAAGGAAATAGAAATGAGGATTAGAGAACCCTGGGAAACTAACAGAAGAGAAAGTGAGAAGAGAAAGTAGATACAGAAGAAGGATTGGGAAGAAGTGATTAACGGGTTGGGAACTGGCGGAGAGAGAAACAGCTGGTCCAGTAAAAGAATTGAGAGAAAAAGTTGAGAGTCCAGACAAGGTCGAAGAAAATGCTTCAGTGGGGGACCATGACTAGCTTAGGCCTCCTGAAAAAGCTGAGCTATGAAATACATACAGTTGTGTCTGCCTTTTGCCTTGATTTATCCTTCCTGTGAGAACAAAACTATTCTCTCTCTTGCTGAAATGTGCCTGAGCCTGTGTTCAACCCCTAAGTTCACTTCACTGTTCAGATACAATTATGTTCTGGAGTCTGAATGAAGAATCTTTCTAGAACGTAAAGCATGGTTCAGCTAGGAGACTGCTGTTTACTCAGAAGTTTCTTTTTGGTCAAGTGAAAGAAAGTAAAGAAAATTTCTGGCCATGTTTCCATCCTTGCAGTTTAATGATCTATAAATTACAGACACAATTAAAAAATAAGTGGATAAAGGATTAGAAGTCCAGAAAGCACTCCTCTTAATGATTACACCAAACTTCCATCTCCTTTCTTCATAAGGACAACAAAGCATCTTTTCATTCAGACTGAACCTAGGCCTAATGGTTTAAGTATTTCCAGGTAAGACTGTTGGGAGTTAATCAAGAAAAACTTCACTATTGTCCAGCCCCGCTGAGACTTTCCCTATGGTCATGGAAAATTACGAAGAGTTTAAAAGGACTGTGAATACCTTCTTATGATGTTAATTGAGATGTCCACATTGCAGAAAGGTGATGAAGAAAGATCATGGCTATATGTTAGCATTGGGTTAGTCCTGATTTTTTGTGCTTGCTCAAGCCTACAGTGAAAACTTTGTCCAAAGTGGCTTCTCTTAGGGGTTAGGATTAGGGTCTAGGTTTGGGGTGAGAGATCAGGGCTGGGGTTAGGGTTTGGAGTTAGAGTTAGGGATTAGAGTGTTTAGGATTAGGGTTATGGTCATTAACGGTTGGGATGTTAGGTGTTAGGGACTGGGTCTTACAGGTTAGTTTTAGGGTTAGGTTTGAGGTTAGGGGTTACAGTTAGGGTTATGTTTAACTCAGCTGCATGGATTCTGTTCTGGTTTTAGGTGGCCTCAGATCAATGATCGCAGTAGAGTCCCTTACTACATGGGACATCAGGAAGACTCCAAACCGTCTGCCCATATCAGCCCTATGGTGTTTCCAATAGGCCTCCCAAGACAGAATGTGAGATCAGACTTAGTTAGATTATCTCTGTTCTTGCATACTCATGCAACATGGCACTGAAAGTCCAGGCTGGTTTTAGAACAAACTCAAGCTTTCTCTTCTGTTCTTCTGTGCTTTAGGCAAGCTTCTAAAGCAGAATCGCAGCAAGGTGAATTTAGGTTTCCACACAGCCCAGACCCATGCACAAAATACAGCACAAAGGTACTTATTCAGAAGCAATGTTGATTGGGTCTGCCTGAAATTTTAAGTCCTGCTCTCTGCTAAGAGGCAGTAGAGAAATGCAAGACAGGGAACAACATGATTGATGGGAGTTAAGACATGTTGTCAGCACACTTGCTACCAGGCTACACTTCAGTTGTTACTGCAGAAATGAAGTTTAAGGAAGTATCTGAAAGACATAATACTACTTGCTTTACAACTATTAATGTGGAGCTTGCATGTTGATTTATTTTTTCTCTAAGTGAGCAATCATGGTTAGAAAACCAAGGGATATACAGCATTAAATGACTTTTTCCTATGTTTGAAAGTCTATGCTTTAGTTTAATTTATTTATAACACTTCATAACTCATTACTGCCTGCAGAGTAATATATTTCCTAAATACAGTGTAAGGAAAATACAATATGAGAGATTAATGCATGGATTTTGCATGTCTGAGAACTGGAAAAGGATTTTCTGAGAAGCTGTATGGTAGATTTGTGAGGTTCTGCTATATTTTAATAACTGTGAATGGCCTCCCAGTGAGAACTAACATTTTGCTAATAGTTCTCAGCAGGAGACCCACCTAGGCTATAGGTTTGGAGGCGGGGAAGGAAACTTTTGGTCTGAATTCAAACCACAGCAGGAGAAATTCACAGTTTGGGAACTAATTCCCACTTTTATTATTGCTATTTTTAATTTTGTTTAATTTAATGGTGGTTAAACTGTATATAGATAGATACTGCGAAATTGCCTGACTTTTATTGCTTTGTTTTAGATAAAGACACACAAAAGAGCTTCCCATATGCCTTTGGCTGTCTTTTCTTATCTCTTTGATGGTAACACTTTGAGGCATTTGCTGAGATCAAGACTACAGCTTGTTGTGATTTTTTTTCCTTTTTTTTTTTTCTAATTTAAAAACTGTAATTCAATGACACTTTTATGGCATATTTATAAGTTTCAACAAAAGGAAATGTTCTTCATGTCCAAAACTGAATTTCTGGTCAGTGGGAGAGGTCAGACCTACCAGTGATTTAGTCTGTTCTTCACCCACCTACATATAAAAGATTTGGACTCAAATCCCTGTCAGCGAAGATTTTTTTCTGTCTTCTTCAGCAGCTTATAGACCTTGTATGGGCAGATGAGCAGCCAAGCCCTTTTTGTTCACAGCTAAGCTACCTCAACATGATCTCATATTTCCTGCAGACAAAAGCATGCATGCAAACTGTTACTGTATAACAACCAACAGATGCTCCAAGTTCACAGTATACCCTCTACTGTGGTAACTTGTTTGTGAAAGTGTATTCTGAGCCTGTGTTGCTTGATCAAGTTCATTTTAATGACAGCTTTCAATGCCAGTTTTACAGTATGAGTGAGAGAAGGAGGCTTACACCATTGGCTAGTGCTTAAGATAGGACAAAACCCCTATCTACCACATTCAAGGTAAGATCTTTAAGCAACAGCCTCTTCAGGGCAAGTCATTCTCTAAAATGCAATCATATCCTCCCCCACGCCTCCCCCCCATACTTCTTTGCAAACTAGGATTTGATATTACAGTCACAGATGATCAAGGTCCTAGGTATTGAAGTTCCCACCGGAAAGCCCATATCAGAAGTTACAGTCTATACAGAAGGCCCTGGCACCAACCAGGGTAAGAATAATGCACAAGGAAATAGGATTTGCCGTATGTCACCCGGGTCAGTGGGCAGACATGTGAAGCAGATCTAAGGTTGAGTTTCTGACTCTGCTGAAGTAGATGCTAAAATTTTGGTTGACTTCAGCAGTGTTAGGATATCACTTCAGCTCTCCTACCTTCCAGTCCTATGCTCAAAGTAAGAAGCCACTAAATATCAAGCCACTACATATCAAGAAAGATATTCCCTGCTTAATGTGTTTCATTAAACATTATCTCTTAGGCTAAAAATTTTAAAAAATTACAAAAAGTGCAAATGTATCCCATAGAAATTGCATTAATAAGCTAATCCTATTACTTGTAGTCTGCCCAAAGACAGTATAGAGAGAAATATTTTTTTTCCATATTTTGATGACTCAGGAAAAGCATACAAAAATTTAACCAGTTGCAGTTACAGAAGTCCTTTAGAAGCTTTTCAATGTTAAGGTTTTTTCGTCTGAGGATCTTTAAGCACTGTATCAATTTCAGAGACTTTTTCTTTTGACTTTTAAAAATATGATTAGCATTAAATGAAAGGCAGAGAAATTTTTATTTTTGCTTAGAATACTTTATGCTTTAGTGCTCTTTAAGGGAAATTACGTCACAAAATCAAACATAGCTATTTTTGATGGAAGCAAATAACACAATAACTATTTTTATTGTTCAGAGAAATGCTGTGGAAAGTAAATTTGATTTACCAAGCTTATCACAGACTGAATGTAACATTAGAGTGAAAGGGATGTTTGGTTTGGAAATCACTGGTCCAGCCCTGACTGAAATAATGTGTATGTATATGCACACAAATAAAGTGCTATAAGTCACAAGATGTAAATGTTCTCTAATTACAGAGGAAGGGAGAAATCTGAGTCTGAAGTGCTTGAACAGGAAATCACCACCTAACTGGGCAGATTTTTGAGAACTTATTTTTCTGTGTCTATTTTGGCTGACTGGAGAGTGGGAAAATCTGTCTTCATCCTAGACTAGACAGAAGTATATGATTAATACAGATTTGTGCCCAGAAAAAGGTAATTTGGAATAATTTTGTTCAGCTGCTGCAAAGTCCTGTAGTCTGGTGATGTGCTCTCAGTAGAGAATTTCCACAGGGCAAAGCACAGACGTGCCACATGTAGGTCTGTGCTTCCTCTCCATGTCTTTGCCTCAAAATAAAAACATGCCAAGCAGAGGGAAGAGAGACAGAAGAGAGCTGTAGTGTACTATGTTAATCTTCCCCTGGCAGTGAATGGAAATTCCTTTAGAGCCAGGTCCTACCAGCCCAAGCTTTGGTACAGAGCACAGAAATATTCTGTGTTCTCAGGATGAGGAAGGGCTTAGAAAGCCCTTTTGGCAATAAAAATATAGTACTTGTGATGAGTTCCAGGTGGTATTTGCTTCCCAAGAATCAGTGACTTGCAGATTTTAGAGTATAATGTAGGAGTATCTCTCAGTATGAGTGTATTAACACTCGTCTTTCATAAGCATCTGTGCTTTTTTAGCCTGTTTTGACCACACCATTGCAAATGGGCTTTAGCAGCACCTTTCTCAGAATCTTGTCTGGAGAACTTAATGCTGGATGTGTCACATCTAGGACTCCTCTTAGTATTTCTGTCAGCATCTCGGATTATCAAGATTTGAGCTGTACATCTTGCAAAGCAGTGTTCTTAGGGCAAAGATTTTAGAATTCAGGCTCATGATTTTCAAGAAAAATGTGCTTTTTTGCAAGAAACTTTGTACTGCTACAGTCTGGGGAAGCCAGCAAGTTGGTGATGAATGAGCTCAGGCTTGCTGCAAAAATCAGTGTTCTTGCTAGCTTAACTTTTATCCCAGCTGTGCTATTCTGTTGTTTTCCTCTGTGAAATTCTTTCTACAGGGCAACCCAAAAATCAATCTGAGGAACTAGACTCTCTCCAGAAGAAATGTTGGGTGTTCACAGGCTTGTTTCTCCACTGACAGATGCTACACTACACAAATGGTCCTCTTCTGTCCTCAATAGATACATCTTTTCTGTCAGGCTACCAGTTCTTTGGATTTGTGTGCAGAATGTTTTTTCCTTTGTCCTGACTCCACAAATCTAGGCAATTACCCACTGCACTGCTCATTTGATTTGCTTTGTCTCATGTACTCCAGAAGAAGTTTTTCTGATTAATTGAATTGTGTGTTATTTGCTCAGTTTCATCTTTAGATTTTTGCCTTACTGATGGCTTCCTAAATGCTGGGAAATGTCTTCGAACTCCTGCAAAAGGTTTGAACCTTTACCACTGAATTGAAAGTAGCATTTTCATAAGGTGAGGCTTTTATAACCATGCTGAATAATACTACTTAACAATAAAGTCCTGTGTTAGGATATAGCTCACTCTTATTCCGTTAGAGAGATAAAAGTAGAAGTGAAAATACAACATTGCAGCTTGCTCTGCAGTGGTCCTTCTCGTTACCCACACTGTGCATGCTGTGAGGGTGCTGACCAGATGATGCAAACTCTGCTGCATTTCTTGCACCTTGTTTAACATGTGCCAAGTAATGCCCTGGCTTGCTGGCTGTCACAGCCTGTAGATCTTCCTCTCCTTGACTCTGATATTTACATTTCCAGAATAGAATTTTATTGTTTAAGCCAATTTGAACTTGCAATCATTGTATCAAAGCACTGTTCACTCATATTTCCAAGTTTCTTCTTGGTCCAGTAAGTTATAGTGGGTTTCATCTTTCTGTCTGTTTTAATAGATTGTTCCATATTCCAGCTACTGCCGTCTCTCTCAAGAAGGACACATTTTAAAGAATTAAGACTGCAAGACTTACTCCTTTGTTGTTTCAGTCATTTTTTACTTTTCAGGTGAAAACTGTTAGTCTGGTATGTTCCCTTTTCATTTTAAGTAAAGCGGACCTTCAATTTCTGTCTCAGGTCTCAAGTAAACATTAACTGAAACCACCACTTCAGCCAGTCTCTTACAGTTACATTTTTAGCTCTGCTGGAACACTTGCCTGCCCCCTGCTTCCAGTCACTGTATTTCTTACGTGTCCGGTGGGAACGCTTTTCTGTGGACAGTCAGTCCAAGGCTGCTCTACCCTTTCTCATGCAGTGAAAGAAGTCTACCTGTCTCTCTGTAACTTGTCTTGTGTGTTCATGACGTTCTTCCTTAGAGTTTCTGTATCTGAGAAGTGAAACAATTTAAAACCAGAGTTCCTGATTGAAGCTGTATGTACCTTTATGCAGTTGGTCTTTTCATCAGTTTAAATGAGGTTGAAATGGGAGGGGAGGTCTCACAGCAGGAGCCAAAGTGAATATCTGAGCTTTTTCTGCCTTCTTCTAGAAAGAATTTGAAGGTAGAAAAGAAAATTCAGCTTCCTTGATCTTTTAAACTTGCTTCAGTTCCCAGTGATATCCTTCAGTACCCAAACAAGGCAACCTTTTGGATGCCTGTCCCACCAAGTTTCTGGATCATGCAGCTAAGGAGATCTGTAGGAGTAGATGTTAAATTCAGTGGTTTTCAGTAACAGAGGTAACACCTCATGCCACGAGACGTTTGACAAAGCCCAGCAAATTAGAATTTTTCCTCTTGCCATCACTTGTGCATGTCACATTTCCATTACATGTTTTGAGAAAGAAAACAAATACTTAGCAAAAATGAAGTAAAGCCTCCACAGTCCCTCCCGCCTCTGTCTGTCCAAGCCTCTGTAAAGCTTTTGTTTTCTTCTTGAAGCAAATCACAGTGTAAAGAAATTGGATGTGTGAAATCCTACACATTGAAAGATTCAGGAACCTGTGATATATTGCACCAGCAGCAGGAAAAAATGCTGGACTAAGTTAATAAAAATTTAAAGAATTCTTTGATCCGTGCTTAAAGGATTGGGTTTGGAGGAAATTGCAAGATGCTCTGTGAAACTGCAGACCCATCTTTCTACAAGTCTTCAGTGTAGCTGAGTCATATGTATTTGAACATCCCAGGCAAAAGTTAGTCAGTGACCACATTCCGCATGACATAGAAGGCAACATACAAAGTTAGTTTGAGGAAAGAGGCTAGCTCTGCAAATCTCAACAAATATCTCCAGGGCCAGTGAAAACAGTGCTTCACAAATGCTCTTGTTAGAAAACAGACGTAAAAAGAAATTCCACCTAATTAAACATGGATATCACAGAAAAAAACAGAAGCGTAGATCACCGACTGAAACAAGCTGTCTGAGCAGTAAGTGAGACAGTTCTCAAAGCGAAATGCCAAAGAGTGCAGGACAATGGGCAAAAGATCACACAAACAGTAATGGCAACATTAACAACATGTGCTATTGAAAAAAACTGCAGATGAAAAAAGCAAAGAATTTGAGGTTGGTAGTGGCGCAGAATCAGTCGTGTCAGGAGTCTTTGTAGATATACAGGGATACATCCTAGAATTAACTCATTTACTAGAGCAGACTAAATAACAAGAGATAAGTTTCAGGTAAAGACAGTGATAAACTATTTGAAGAAAGCTACCCACCAGGGACTGCCCAGTCAAAAGGAGAAAATGCAAAAATCAAGAGAAAAATCTCACCTTCTAGTATGCAAATGAACAACAATCCTGGCCATTAAATATACCCAAGCTCTGAGTGATAACTCAGAAAACATACAACTGGGTGAATTTTAAAGTGTACGAGTGCCTAGTAACTCCATGTTGAAGTAGAGTCTAAACATAATGTTTGAACATTTCAGTGTTTGAACTCTTCTGCCAAAAATAACAGTGAAGTCCTTTGGTATATCTACCACACACATCATTTTTTCGATCTATTTCTAAAGCGTTTTGGCTTCTTGTTAAATTGTATATTGTGTTTTATTTTTAATGTGTTAGAACTGATTACTTGCACATTTTTTTCCTTTTTTCATATGTAGACCTTATTCAGAGAATCATTCACATCATAACAATTTTCTGAACAGGGATGCGTTTTTCAGTCACGATCAGAAAAAAACAGAAAATAAACATGTACTTACTGAACTGCTGGATTCTTTAATACTGTCCCTCCCTGTTTTTGGTATGTCTTCTATACATATATTATTAATTTGTAGACTGATAATGAAGAATTCCCATATCAATAAGTTGCAGCCTTATACTAATATAAAAAGATTATGTATGTCTGCAGATGATGTTCTTACTGTTTGAAGCAGTTAAACAGGCAAGAGAGAAAGGTCTCTCCATTTGTCAGCTTCAGCTGTTTAATAACTGCAAAAGAGAAATTCCATTCTATTTTTCAATCATAGACTCACTGGAATGATGACACTAGTGGTTGTATCATCCAGACAATATTTAGTCTTTGATGATCGAATAGAAAACAGAAGAAAAAGAAAAAAAGAAAAAAGTCCCCCCAAAAATGAAGAATATATCCTTGAGTTCACTAATAAACTTCAAATTATACATCAATTCCAAATTAAGTGCAATTTCTGTCTTTTTGAATAAAAGTCATCTCTAATGCCGTATGACCTATAAGGGTCTCTTTCTTTTCTGTGCTAAAGATGCTGTAAATTGTTTCTTCTCTTCATGTAAATCTGGAAACATGTCAATATGAACACACATTGACAAATGGAATGAAAGGGTTATTTTAAACTTTAGCTGGGAATCAGAAGTGAAGTTAGCACTTTATAAAGTCTATTTTCAATAAGAGAAAAAAGTTAATTTCTTCCTACACTGAGGTTAAAATACTACCACTTTGTCAGGAACATGAGTAGAACAGGCTGATCATTTTAGAATCTGTGAGGGCCTCAATTATTCCTACCTGTTATAATAATTAGCTCTCAAAGGGCAGACCTGCTGAAGATGAAATAAGATGATGGGATATATTTTGCCTTTAATTCATGTGAAAATAATTCAAAATTTTCTGAATTTCTTTCTGGAATTATGACATTATTGAAGCATTAGGGAAGCAATTTTAAACACACGGTCTCGGGACCAGAAGAAAACATATAATATAAATGGGACAAATTTACTGTTAGATTAATTCGGCCTCTGGAGCCTGTCTCTTCTGGTAAATTACTATTTTTACCATAACAAAGTTTTTCTTTAAATGGCCTACACTAAATATGAGATGGAGTCAGATCTTTAATACCAAGCCCAGACAATCTGAATACATCTAATTTGTCCAAAATAGTCTCTCATATCTCTTTTTCCTGTTCCAAGCAGGGATCACACTCCTTTGCCTCCAGTGCTATTTGGCCTATCCAGCTGAACACAGTTAGAAAATGGAAACACATAGTTACCTCACAAAAACTTTTAGTACTGGATTGTATAAAAAATAATTTTAAACCCCTCACCTTTGTTATTCTGCTGCATGTAGCTATCTCCATTTGAAATAAAGCAGATACTTACCAGACTTCGGAGGTTTTTCTGGCTACAGAGAGATCCAAGGTTGGAGAAGAGTGTTGTCTGATGTGTGTAATGAACACACTAGAAATACTGAGATTTGTCATTATTACTTACAATGCTAACTGTCTATAAAGAAATATTTTAAACTTCAAAATAATCCTTTTTATATATGTTATACAATTCTCATTTTAGAAACTGCATTTACTTCCATGACAATGAAGTATAAAGAGAATGAGTGCAGTCAAGCATCTGTTCAAGAGTTGCAATTTGAGAGGAAGCAGTCATGACAAAATTTAATCGCTTTACTTTCCTATTAGCATGTGTTGTAAATTTAATATGATCCAGTTAATGCTCTCCTTACACTTTCATTGAAAGTTACTACTATAGGAGCATGACATGCATATTGAACATTAAAGATACTCATGTCTAGAGCTCAGGGCCAGATATGTGATAAGTGCTGGAGCTAAAAAAATGTTGGGGGGAAGTTATATTCTATGCAATTGCCACAATTTTTTTCTTTTTTGTTTTTTTCCTTTTGTAGACAAATAACGAAACTTTCAGCTTCAGCCAAATTTAGAAAATATTAGTTTGGAAGTGTTACTATGGTGTCTGATGGCAATCTCTATTTGTCATTGGTCAGTGCATTATTTTCCTACAAAGTTAAAATTTACTAACTTGGACAGTGCCTTCGATGTAATATCATAAGCTGTCTTGCTTAGTTAATGTGATACAGACTGAAAGTCAGTTTCTGTTATTCTATGAAATGTAGTCCAGTTTAAAAAAAAATATATATAGAAGAGAATAAATCACAGGTACTTTCAATAACAGTACTCTCCAAACGGAGTTTTTTTCAGTGTTAGACCAAAAATGAGGGTGCTGATTTCTTTGCCAGAGAGCTAATATTTTTTCCATTAGCAAGTAGTTTTCATAAGGAAATACAAGTAGCTGAAAATCCTTTCAAGGGTCAAAACATTTTTGTGATTGAAAACATTCAATTATCTAAATCTAGAAGGTAGTACTATGTTATTTAGAAAGAAAGGCTGTTTGGAAGTCATACAAATGAAATTTCCAAATAATCAAAATAGAATTTCATAAAACAAGGCTAAGGAAATGCACACAAATGATGAGCCGGTGGGCACAGGAGGCAGAAAAAGATATAATTTCACTGGCCTCAGGAAGAAGAATGAGTGAAAGGTCAAAAGTCTGTATTAACAAAACTTAAAATAGAATGAAATAAAAATAGTGGCATTGATTTTGCTTGACTGATGAGCCTTGATAAAAAAGGCCTTTGAGGATTCAGGTACTAAAGGAGAAGCAAACTCTACAGATAGATTTATGGAACACAAAATAGTTGTCTGAAGAAACAGAAAGCATGGAGGCAGAGAGAAAACGTGAAGGACTATAACGTCAAACTTCTTGGAGTAAATGACTGTAGAGAAATAGGAGATAAAAAATGAAGTAAAAAGAACAAAGTCATAATGAAGTTACAAAGGTAAGATGGATTTCTCTCAAAGAAAACAGCATTAATTATGATTTCCAAATCAGAAAAATTACTCATGGTCTAGGAGCTTAATGGTTTTACACTGGGTCTAAGCCATAAAACTGGTGATGGTATGAACTGCACAGCTGTAATGACAAGATCAATTATCAACTTCAAAAAGCCTTTCAAGCTTAAACCAACAATTTAATCTATAAAAATGTCAGGCATCAATGCCAAGGCTGGAGAGCACAACCATGGCAAATATAATGTGAAAATGCAATGTCAGTTGCCACAGCCTGGATGCCAGACGTGTAACAGCAGTGCATGGGATGTCAGGACTTGCCTCAGGAGAGCACTGTCCCCACAAGGATGGATGTATGTTCCCAGCTTTTCCTAGGACAAAACTGCGTAAGTAATTTTAAGAGGAAGCATACACTGGCTTTGCATGCTCCATTAACATAGAAAACTGTCATCCAAAGACTAGTGTCAAGAAACAATTTCCAGTTGGCTGTAGAGCTGGCTGAAATGATGTTGCAATCCAGAGAGAAAAATGTATTTGCATGTGGCTGAGTATTTATGTAGCTTCACTGGACAGCTTGCTTAGTTAAAGCAAGTGCAGAGGTAAGTGAACGGTTTAACAAGAACACAGATGATAACTGTAGCATGACGATTTCATTCTTACAATTTGTGTCCGCCATTAACTGGCGGAAAATCTGACAGTTACAAGATGTGGAGTCCTGGCTGGAGGAGAGGGGACATAACTTGGTGCGTTGAGCAACACAGGTTCCGATCCGGAAGTGAGCCTTGGGAGCGGCTGACACGGAACCCTGCTGGGAAGGCAGAGCGACGAGCCTGGGACACTGGAGCACGGGGAACGTCACCGTTTCCTGCCACACTGTCACTTCCTTCCTGCCACGCTGTTGTTTCCTGCCACAGCACTGTTTTCACTTCGAAATGCAGCTCTGCACCAATCACAACGAGTTGCATTAGTTTTGCCTATATATGGATTAGGGGTTTAACTGTTCAGATGCTGTAATAGTTTTGCTATATAAACCTTGTTTTTGCTGACTAATAAAGGTGAATGATCATACTCATATTGGGGTCACATCGTTACAACGGATCCGTAACCCACGCCAACATTTGGTAGCAGCGGATGGACAGTTTCCCTGCAGGAGTCCCTCGGTCTGTGGTGAGCAGCTAGAGAGGGGGCGTGGGAACAACGGCTGGGAGGGTCCTGCCTGGGTGCGAATGCGCAGGGCAGACACGGACTGCTGACTCCCAGGAATTTTCGAGCCACACTGGGGCTGCCTGGCGCAGCTAAATTTGAACGTGGAGGCCGTGGTCGCAGGCATGGAGGTGGATGCTGCGGCAATGTTGCTCGTCGGTATTCTCTCTAAGAGAGGAATAGACGCAACGGCAAAGCAACTCATGAAGTTGATTAAACTGGGGCAACGATGGGGTCACTTTGCGGATACCCCGCTACTGTTTTCCATCTTGGAATGGCAAGAGTTAGGAGAGGCTATGTGGGAAAGGACAGTAACGGGGGAGGAAAAGGAAGAAAAGGAGATAAAAGCCGTCCGTGAGCTCTGGCGAACAGTATTACAGACCTTAAATGCCATGAAAGCTGAGCGAGAGGTGGCGTGTGCTGCAGCTCAGATGCTAGCTCCAGAGCCCGGGAAAGATCACGCACCTAAGCCTGGGACATTATCACGGCTTTTCGGGCTACCTGCCGTTAGAGGGATGGCTGGGATCACCTGTAACACAATTTCCGAGATTTGGGCAAGTGTGGAGCGTGGTTCCGGTCTGGGCATGGAGGAGGGTGGCCCACCGGAAGTTGCTGCTAAAGAGATCAACTCGAAATGCGAGCCGGACGCGGTAGTACAACCGCCCCCGGGGAGCGGGGAGGAGTCGGGCGCGGAAGTGCGACTGCCTTCCAGAAGAGGGGAGAGGCGGCTAGTACCACCCCCACAGAGGGGCAGGGAGAAGGGGCGCGGCTTACAGCATTGGCCCCTCTTGGGGCGCGGCCTGCAACATTGGCCTCTCCTCTGTGGCTAGTACCACCCCCACAGGGGGAGGGAGAAGGGGTGCGGCTTACGACGTCGGCCCCTCCTGGGGCGTGGCCTGCAATATCGGCCCCTCCTCTCTATCCACCCCTGCCATCTTCCAGCGAGGCGTCTCCACTCCGAATGCCCTCTGATGGTGGCCAGGGCAAATTGCAAGGAAAAAAGCATGCGATCTTTTGCAGTTAGCTTTGCAGAGTCTTCAAGACATGAGCTTGCAGTTCCAGCATATGTCAATCATTACCAGCCCCCCCCACCGGGAAAATGAGGCTTCCTCTCCGAGATGTTTAGCTGGGCCCCCGGCACGGATCACACCTACCCGCTGGAGCAGTGTTATAAGAGATGCCATCCTAGATGGACAGTGGAACGTTGCCACCGTTATGAGAGATACACAAGCCTTAGCCTGTCCTGTGGTACAGGTTAATGGATGACAATCGTAAGTACGGGTATTTGGCCGGAGAAGTGGCCACTAAGTGTTCCCACAATGGCTATCACAGGTGTTGGGGACACTCCACTCCCATGATGAGCTGATACCCTGTGCAAATAACGTTTCCTGAAGGGCAGGAGGTCAGTTTAAAGGCCTATGTCATGCAGCTGCCCGAAAGCAGCTGCCCGAAACTCTTCCAGCCCTAATTGGGCGCGACGTTTTGAGTCAAATTGGAGTTGTACTAACTACTACCCCTTTTTAGTTATGGGCACTGGAGAGCAGTCACCCAACCCACCGCTAACCTGGCTTTCCAACGAATCCATGTGGGTTGACCAGTGGCCCATGGCAGAAGAGCGACTGCAAATAACAAGGCAATTGGTAGCAGAACAACTCGCTGCAGGCCACATCAAGCCTTCAGTCAGCCCATGGAATACCCCCATTTTCGTCATTCCGAAAAAGAGCG
>Ga0065711_1038324_pt1 | contig 18902 bp, 9 predicted proteins | sample Hoacrofraction12_FD_59098 | JGI IMG/M metagenome (GOLD analysis project Ga0065711, IMG submission 59098) | Hoatzin crop microbial communities from Cojedes, Venezuela - Epithelial fraction 12 v2 (version 2) | ecosystem: Host-associated > Birds > Digestive system > Esophagus > Crop | place... | reverse complement strand
CCCAGTTTCTGCCTCTTTCTTTTCATTCTCCTCCGCACGCCGGCGGGGGGAGGGGCGGCCGCGTGGCGCTTTTGTTGCCGGCGGCAGCCGAAACCAAGACATAATTCTTTTAAGATTGTTCAGAACATGAAGGAAACAGAAATCAATCGTAGTGCCCAGCTCCCATTGATTTATTTTGCTGTTAGGCTTTTGCATACCATTAAGGCCATGGATTTCAGAGAGCAATTAGATTCATTCTAAAATATGTATCTGAGATACTGAAGGTGATTCATTATCTAGAGATGTTTGACTCTGCAAGAAAATGCAGATGCCTAGCAAGGCCAAGTGTTTAATTATAGACTGTCAATATTAAGCAAACTTCCTTCACTTAATAATTCACAGGACTGTATGAAATGAGTGATTTGTAAAATAAAGATATTGTCTCAGGATTAAGTTTCAATATCAGAATCAGATACATACAGAATAATTTTAAAAGAAAGCAGTCAATGGTCAGTAGTAATATGAAATACAGGGGCAACCTAAGATTGTGCAACAGAAAGGAACACATCTAGATTAGTTTATTTGATGTAAGTATCTTTGACACAAAGGAGTATAAAAAGTTATCCATATTCTCATTATCACTTCAAAATTACATGCTGCTAATTCAGTGTTTAAGATACAGTATTTAAATAACATCCTCTTAAAGCCTGGATCACCTGAATTTCTCCAAAATACTGTGAGCACTCTTTTCTTATTGTATTTTAATGATATACGCTATTAGAAAATATGATGAACCTTAAATCTTGCCTTGCTACTCTAGCTTGTATGCCCAGAAGGCACAGGTTACACTAATTAAAAATAAAACTTAAAAAATAAATCTATTTTATCTGTAGTTTTGTGCATAATGTGCATTTTAAGTGGGAAGAGTCAGTGCAATTAATTATGAATGAAAATGACAACTTCTGTATATCTCAACAGTTGCTTTACAGTAGTAATTAAATATATGTATACAAATTTTGGGGGCCACAGTCAATTGCAGATATGGCATTGGGCACAGTTTTGCACATATCAGCCCCTAGTCCAGTGAAATGCTGAGCACTTGGTCATCTACAGATCATCAATATACCTGAAGCACTTGGCAATTGGCAGATCAGATAAAAGATATGTTAGGCTGCAAGGCAAAACTCTGGCTCCAGGAAAGGCAATAGGAAGTAAAAGTTAATGGAATAACTGCTTTGTTTAATCATCAGTTCAACAGGTTTTTCTGTTCCAGCAAGAAACCCAGAATTCAGTTCCACATGGCTTATTAAGTCTGGTATTGTACAAACATTGACTCAGGAGTTGTGCCTACACAAATCATTTTATTTTCAACAAAGACCATTCTGTGACCTTTCTACTTCCTACAACTAAATAATAGTGACCTCATTAGATTATGGAGATTAGTAAAACGTAGGCAGAAATAGAAATAGAAACAAGTAGCGATATCCAAGCAACTTGAGTAAAGGGGAGCATAAACTCTCATTTTTTATATGACTTTGACAAGGAACAACCACTAACATAGCAGTGTCTCTAAGTGGAACTTGGTGGATGCCATAAAAAGTTTTATTTACAGATGTTGGACTCACCCAATTTTGCACGCCTTGTGTACAGCTCAAGGGGATAGTTGTACCAATGGAAACTGAGGACAGAAGAAGTGGGTGCTATGTTGGACTGCAGTCAGGAAAGCAAAATCTATTTATTATATACTGAATGAAAAACTTCGGACTTTACAACTTCTCTGAGATAAAGCATGGTTTGAAAATGATGTATGGGGAATTTAGTGGCTCTAGAGAAAGTGATAAATATTCATTGAAAATAATCTATGAGGATAAGGAAACACCTTTTTGGCAAGTAAGATGTAATTCCAATATTTTATGGGGGATTATTTCAGTTACATGTTTTGAATTAATTAAAAAAAATACCTTAGAAGTTCACAAAAAAACAAATGCTGTTGTGAATAGACATAGCAAGAAAATAAGATCTCCATTTTGTGGGAGTATTTGATGGTTTGGAAGTTATTTTTGTCTGGATTGGAATGAAACTGTTACACTTAGAATGATATAGAATATCATATACATTATGGGAATTACATGTCCAGGATCCTGCTGATACTTGTTCAGAGATGATACTCGAACCTCTGTGGCCCTATCTTTTGTGTTTATGTATTTTGATCATTAATTTTATTCTGGAGAAAATTTCTCTGTGAATGAGCATGTCCACTTTCAAAAATAGTTCACTTAAAAGTCTCCAAAGCAGTCAAATCTTTGAAACACTGCTTTCTCTCATTACATCTGCCTGTCTATTTTTGAGGTAGATTATTCTTATTTTGGGACTCTTTGGTGAGAGAGGAACCCTGGAACCTTAAATCCTCGTTTGAGGTGTGTTGTAATCACCAATAATGATCATATGCTCCCAGCAGCTCACAGAGACTGGCACGCTGACATTTTAAGAAAAATAAAGCTGCTGTTAAAATGAGTCTGAAACCTGACATACCAAGTAGAAAGGACATTTATCTATTAACCAAGATCTCACATGGTCTGTAGCCAGTGAGGCTTGTTTTGAAAACAATCTGCTCAAGAACTACGGTGTCAGGCTTTCATCTTACACAGATCCAAAGCCTCTTTGCTTTTTCCCTATGGTGGCACCTTTCTTCTCTGATTGTGCTGTTGGGGTATCATTCTGCCTGATGCCTTCACCCTTAGGGATTTCTGACCCAGAGCGGCTTTCTGTCAGCCTCACTGACTTACAGCAGTGGCACAGGAAAATGGTTCCAAACCCCAGGAACTGTTTTCTGTAGAAGGCAATGCCTCCTCTCTCGGTGCTGATGGTCCTGAATGAGGCTGTGCCCTGCCGGTAATACTTAATTTTTCCAATGATAGATTATGTTACGAATCACTATAAGTGTAGAAAGCTTCCAATATTATTGTTAAACATAGGTAAGGGTTGTGGCTGCACAGCCTTCTCTCATCTCGCCCTCCTCAGTTCTTTAACTCAGTGGAAGAGTTGATACCGTGCTGAGGACAGTGCTACAGAACTGTGGGCTACCCTGCCTCTGAATACATCTGACTGCTGCTATTCTGAAGAAGAAGTTTCTTTACATAATTTGTCTTAAACAGATGCCCCTGAACACCGTCCTCCCAAAAAAACCCAAGCCCCAACCAAATCCACAAGAAACACAGGCACTGAAAATAAAATATTGACTTGAAAAAGAAATATCTTTCTTATGTTCATTCCTATTCCTTCCAACTATCTCCTATTATCCATCAAAATTCTGATAAAGTTCTCATCACAGTAGTGCCTAAGGGACATAAATCCAGCTCTTTCCTATCGATGGAACTATGACAATATCTTTTGTAATTTTCCATCAGTGAATCAAAGTACAGCAATTCTCAAACTGTACTTCAGAATATGATGACATAGCACACATACATAATAAGTAGCTGGTAGTACTTTCCAAGCAGTTTATTTCAACTCATTTAATTTTCCAACTTATCCTGATGCTTTATGAAAATAGCATATGCATTTTCCTGGCAAACAGTTAAAAAACTGGACTTGAAGTTACAAAGAGGGGAGATTTGCTTCAACTGTATTTAAAATGAGTACAACCTAATGCTACTGCTGATGGTCTGAAAGAAGATTTACCATTCCTGTAACTATAAAGACAGCACTGATGAGACTGCAAGAATAAGGCATACTCATTTCATCAAAGCACCAATTTTATTCACTAAGTAAGAAGAAATTGCTGCCAGATCTATGGGGAAGAGATAGCAAGATTATCTCAGCTGTAAAAAAAGAAGATCAAATTAAAGTCAATAAAGCCAACAGAGTTGAGTTGATTCTGTCTTCTGATAGGTGCAAGACACATTGCTACAAAATAGATTTGGAAAAACAGGCTCTGAGCTTCCCTCTAGCAGAATTTATAAAAAAATATTAAAAATCATTCCCACTGTGCTTCTGTAATTAAAAGTTGAGGGATTCTGTGTCCTCAATTTTTATCTTCTTTTCCTGTTTTATATATGCTTTCTTAGAAAAGGAAAAAAAAATCGAGACAAAAAAATATCTGAGATGTTTGTGCTGGCTTGTGATTACTGGACATTCTTCTATCCTTACTGTTCAGCCTTCTTCCTTTGTGAATATTCTTCAAGAAAATGAAATTTTAAAATTTTTAAAATATTTTGTCAACACTGGTCAGTCTTTTAAGGCTAACACAGCAGCAACTTCCTAGGTGCTCCAGCATTTTGTGTAATGCTCATTAGTTCTGATGCTGGATGTCTATACAATAAACTACTGCAGTTGGGATCTTTAGAAATGAGATGAGGAAAAGTTAAGTGAAGGACTGAATGACAGATAATTGGATTTATGCATCAGTGCCTGGTTATAGAGAGGGAGAATTTTGTTCATGGCCATAAGTTTTTACTAGTTACATGTATACTTTTTGCAGTGAAAAAACAGAAAGAATTCAGCCCACCACAGAACTTTGAATCTGTTAGTAGTGAGAAGAAGGGTGTGTGCTAGAAAGACCCGGGTCCTTCTCCCTGCAGGCCTGGAGGCTGAACTCAGATCCCACTATGCACTGAAAAGGATGATGCAATTGCTCAGGATAGGAGACCTCGCTTTTATGGTTCAGAAGAAAAGGCTCAGAGTAACTTATGCGTAGTGCATTGTGCATGACCGCAGACAGAAACTGAAGTGATTAAAAAGCTCTGCAGTCTCTGAGAGGGCATCTGAGGATGGCACTTGAATAGCGATGGAGATTTTCCACTTATATTGTGGAGACTGAGCCTTATGCTCAAGTGTTGCTTCCTAAATTTAGAAAGTAATACCTGAGGTTTCAGAAGCCAAGTGGATTGAAGGAAAAGGGCAACAGTCCTTTTTTGGTCCTGAAGGAAAGTGTGAAATGGAACAGCTCCCTGATATACAGGAAAACCTCCTTCCCCTCCAAAAGAGGGTGGTTGCCTATTTGGAAAAATCTTTGGTCTGTGCAATCCTTGAAGTAGGTTCAAATAGTGCCTGCAGAGTGCAAGTTAGCAAGACTGACATGGAGCTTGGCAGGCTATTCACAATTAAACAGTATTAATAACCACATAGTAAAGCTCAAGACCATACTCTAGCCCCCTGTAGATTACAGCATAGATGTAACAGAAAAAATCTCCTGGGGACTGTGCTACAACAGTTTATTTTATCCGGAAAACACCTTGGCACTACCCTGATGTGCAGCAATATAAAACCACAGAGAACTAAAATGCAGAGTGTGTAAGCTCACACAGATATCCCACACTGCCAGATGAAGTGGGATGGGCCAGAGACACTTTAATTCCTCATCGTTAGCCACCAGGAAGTTTTGTCTCTGGTATCCTCTTTGATCTCAATGGACTGCCACATTATAGGAGGACTTGTATTTAAAATCCCTGCCAAGCATCATGCCATGGTAGACAAAAATTCACACCACCATCAAATGGGTGTCCTAGGCAATACTGACAGTCATAACTAGCACACCAGCCATAGCAGTAGGGCTACTAAATTGGCAGGCAAAAAAAGGAATTACACAAGAGACACCTCAGAGTCATAGGTTATGAATATTGCATCCTGAGAAAACTGAGCAATGGTGGCTATAACTACCTTGCTTTGTCCAGTCGGGTAGGAGTGGAGCCTGAGGATGAGCAGCTGCATGCAACTCATGCCTGATGTCACGAAGAAGGGAGAAAAGTCACACCACTGTGCCATAGCCTTTTTCTCGTCCTGGAAGGGTGAGGTCCCTTCATACTTGGGCTCTGAGGTGACTAGCCTAAACTCACCTCTGTCCGATGTGACCAGAGGAAGTAGGGGAAGCAGGCAACTGGAAGAGTAGGGGCAAACCTTCGGGCAACTTTCATCACTGTTGTCAGGGAAAGACATCCATACTTAATGCTACAATTAATACTGATGATTGTTTTGTGAAAATAGCCCAGAAGGAATCTAGAGTGCTTGAAGGCAATCTTTTATGACTCAGATGTTCCCTTCCAAACCACTGTTGCGTTTGTCAACTGTGAGGAATGAGGTCATTGACTGAAGACATCTCTGTCTTGGTTAGATCCACAGAAAATGGACTCCGAAGGAGGTAAGCATACAAACCTGTACATTAGCCTTGCAGCTTTTTCAGAAACATTAGTAAGGGCTAGAGAGTATATTTGTGTATATATATATATATATTTACTTATATATATTTATATAAATATATACATGCACATGTGTATATATGTGTACAGCCCCCAAAGAAGTTTGATTTGCTTCAAGTTGTAGATGAAAGCTGGAGCTGATTTTTATTTAAGGAGCTGATTTATCCTAATGGACAGTACAGTGCTTTCTTTGATTTTCTCTGCATTCTGGCTGCAGAAAATGCCACATGCCTGTTACTTAACATAACGTTGGGCTAGTCAGGGAGGATACCCATTAGAGAGAAAGACACATCACAGACCTCAGTTTAGAACTCTGGCTTCCTTTGCAATCCTCCTTTCATCTCAGCTCCGTATGTTTCTGTGTTTTTCCTCCATCCTGCTTCTGCAATGAATGATGATGAAAGAACATTCTGTGTAACCCTTAGCAATAATTTGTTTTTTTCCAGGTAATTTCCCCATGCAGCAAACAAAACCCCAACACTTTAAGTAGATGGTGGGTCAGATTTCCCAATTACCAGTGAACATTAAGGTATACACATAATTACCCAAGAGAGACAGATAAATCATTATGTATATACGCTAAAAGTACCTGACTCTCTTGAGTAATCATGTGTATAGATGCTCTCAGATGCCTTTTATGTGTCTCAGATGCTTTTTATAAGAAAGAAAAAGAAGCTTTCATGAAAATTAATTTGTCCCAAATGTGGTGTTAGACTGGAAGGGGCCAGTTGATAGAACTTGGACTCAAGAAAATCTTACAAGTTTGAATGGTGACTGTTTGGGGAACTGAAAACTACAGATACAGCAGTAACCTATCAGTTGTCTTCTATTTCTAATTGTTTGTTTGGATGTGATTTCTTTCAGTAAATGTGGTAATAAGATTTAAGGATTGAAGACCACACATGCAATCGAAAAAGCCATAAAGGGAGTCTTTAAGAAGAGGCAATAAAGAAGTGATATGAAATAATCACAGAAGAAATACAGAAAATACTCATGAAGTGTAAACTTGAATCACAGTATAATACCTCTATGCTTTGGATTGTGTGTTTTCTGGGAAATGGCATTTGAATATTTACAAGCTATCATACAGTGTTTTGCTGTTGGACAGTAAGGTATTATCAAATATTATATACTGAAGATACTTCTGCAATAACTGATTTTATGAAAAGTTGAAGTTTTCTGAAGGTAATTTCAAAGGAAATTTCTGAGACAATGAAGACTGTATGGTAATTTTGTCAGTCATATTCTGTAAGGAATCGCTAATCTAATCTGAACTCCTGGGTGATACAAGTCGTAGAATCCCCTAGAACAACAAGGAATCGCTGCTCATCTTGGCTACAAAAAATCTTTTAATCCAATATTGTGCACAGAACATTTCAGGCTTTACAATAACTTTGATTCAGTGACTATAATATTGAACTAACTTAAGCTTACTGTGGACATGGCATTTTGATCATGAACAACTTATTGTTAGCAGCTTACAGTGGAAATGAAGCTGCTAATGCTTCATCTCATTTTCACATTTCATGATTTTTTCTTAAAGTGAAATTGAGATATCTATAGAGTTTTTCCTAAAAAAATTAAGGATAAGATATGTCATAGTAATTTTTAAGACCTACAGTAACTGAAAAAGTTTTGAAATTCTATTTTTGATGATTGTTCTTCAATGAAAACTGAAATCGTTTACCTTTAAGAGAAAAATGATTGTTAGAAAAAATAATTTAGTAAAAATGCTGATGCTTAATTGTTAACGCCAGTTTATGCAGTGCATAGCAGAGTATCATATATGGTTTATATGCTGCAACTTTAAACAGAGAGGGCTCAAACTGTATGCACCTGGTAGTTAAACATTGACTTCAGTCCAGTGGTGGACATTGTAGTCAAAGGCTGCAAAAAGAGATGTCAAGCAGAACAAAAAAATGAAGAATTCTTCTTTCAAAATATCACTAGAAAATCAGGTCCTGCCATTTGCTTCATGGTTACATTGCAAATGTATTGAGTCTGGTTCTGAGAATCACTGACCTCTTTTCTGTTGACACAACTAGGACTTTCTAAGTTTAATTCTTCCTTCCTAATTCTGCCTGACTGTGAGTGAAACTTAACTCTTGGGTAACAGCATATACAAGACTGGGTGCATAAGCTTTCCTGCTCATCTCTCTTCACCAAACTCCTTTCACATCCAGAGGTGGAAAAGGAAGGATAACAGTATTTGAACAACCAGACCAACTGCCAAGGGAACATTCATCACAGAAAGAACAAACACCTTTTCCTTACCCAGTCCTATCTTCCCTGTCTTTTGGATTTGAGTATGACCCACTGAAAGTTCATGTATTTAGATTTCAATTTTTCTCTTAAAGTTTTCCTAAAGAGTTAAAAGTTAGCAGGTTTCCAAATAGTTCTAATAAGGTAGATGTATTCATTCTTAAATGGAACTGATCCTTGTACATGATCTTTTCCTTTACTTCCTTAGCTACAACTCTTGCTTTTCTGTACACTGAGTATTCCTTTTTTCCTTGTTTGTTTTGTTTCTTTGAGAAATAAGGTTGCAGGAGGATTTTCATACTTTCAGCAAATATATACCTTTGTAAATTCTTAGTTAGAAATAGTCACCAAGTACACCAAAGGCATGATTAAGAGTTGCAATGACCTTCACTGCAGCTTTGCAAACAGTTTAATTGTTAAAAGAAAGTGAGATTTGTGGAAAAAACAGACACCTTCAGCACATTTATGCATGTTTCACGGACTATATCTGCACTGTGTTGCACAAAAACATGCTTTTATTAAGATCGGTAAAAATTTACCAAGAACCACTAGTGCTATACAATAGCAATTCCAATGAGATGGAAAGGGGTAATCAAAGGCAGCTAATATGTCAAACTGAGTTCTTTTCTGACCAAAGTAATTATTTGTCAGTTATTCAGGGTTTCTGCTTTAGTATCAGACTATTTCCCTCATCATTGTAGTACACAGATTTTGCAGCTGGTGAAACAATATATTTGTTAAATATCTGCTGTTAATTTTATTTCTCTTAAACATTAACTTATGCTAGGAAAAATATCTACTCTGTAACATCAGTCTCATACAAAATAGAAAGGAATAAGTTCAAGATGCTGATCAGAAAAGCATGGTACTCCCAGTTACAGGACCCTTTATAATGGTTACATGAATATTTCAATCATCTAAGATATCACACTGAAAGCAGTATGTTAGATCAATGTCCTTTGGATGGCTGTAGCAAGCCCTTTGTGTAAAGTCATCATTTTGTACATATATTTTAAAATACTTGTGCCATAGGAACTTGTCTTTTGAGATAGTATTTGCCCATTTCCTATAAGTATAGATTTTATGTTAGTTGAGGGTAGCAATAGTGCTGTAGGAGCTTAACAGAACTATATCCTGGAGAAAGACCCTATAGAAAAGGAAAAAAAAACCCTGTACATTGTACACTTAACTATTTTTCATACAATTCTAGCATAAACTTTATCACTTTCTTTCTTATCAGTTAGATGTTTATATATGGCTCAAATGACATACAAAACCAGTTATTTTCCCTCTTGCTAAGACTAAAGGAAGACATGAGATACTTCAGAATGGTCATGTACTTAAAGCAGATCCATAATAACAAAGCCATATGTTAAGCCGCTAACAACAAATAGACTGAGACAGAGACAGATGTAAGGGAAAAAAGGTCATTGTCAATGCTACTTGCATCAAACAGAAGCTACCAGCCTTTTTTCTGTATCTGCTTACAAATTCTACAAATCTATGTAGTTCTCCTACTACAAGTGTACTTAAATCATTTTCAAGAGAAAATAAAAATACGTGATAATGGGGAACAGTTCACTCACTGCAAGTCAAGCCAACGTGAATAAAATTCTAAATGTAAATGTTCAGTTTGTGTTGTAAAATGACACTGATTTGCTTATCTGTTACACCCTTAAATTTCAGAGGTTCCCTTCCAGATAGACTTCCCAGGCTATTTTGATTGGAAAAATTGCTATCACCCCTGTAGAAAAGGCACTCAGAACATTGTCGCACTGAAGTTTTCTTTTTGTCTTCTTTTCTCCTTGTTGTTTCCCTTAATCTAAATTAATCCAGTGCTGTGTGCTTTACTTGATGGATGGGGGAATGAAACAATTTATAACACAAAATAAGATAATATTGAAGTGGATTTCAGTTTCAAATTCCCAGAGCAAAAACATAATAAACAGAAGACATCAAAACAACCTGACGGTCATTGGCAAGGGAGAATAAAAAATCCAGGTTTGGGTTTTTTTTTTTCTTCTTTTTTCTCATATATAGAAGCTTTCCCCCAGAAAAACAGTGTATGCAGTATTTTCTGACACCCTGTTTGAAGACTTTTTTCCAAGCACAAAGCAAGACTAACACTGGTTTTTGCCTTTGAGGTAAAACAAATCTCCTCTAATTCCATTTCCTTAGGAACGACAGGTGTGTATATTGCAAAGTGTTTTAGAATGTCCCACTCCATCAGTTGTATCCTATCCAGAAATATGCTTTGAGGAAGCTTGGCATAGGTCTATACTGTCAGTTAGGTTGGAGTGTCACTTGGGACCTATGCACACACCCATTGCCTGGACTATTGTGCCATTTTTAAACTGGACTACCTTCTCCAAGACCTGAATCATAAAACTGAAGACTGCTGAGAGTCTGAATGCTGTCTTAATATTGACTGGTAAATAATATACTTGGAGTCCTCATATTTAACAGAAGTGCAAGTTTAACTTGCAGTAGGTTTCACAGTTGCTGTCAACAGCTCTTTTGCTAGACTAGCCTATAAAATAATAGTCTTTATTTAAAGAAGCTTAGTAAAGTTTGTTTCTGCAATTCTAATTATTATATAAATCTTTAGCACATGACTTTAGTCTACATGTTAATATAACATACAGTCTCTCGTCAGGCAGTTATACTCTTGCTAAAATATGGCGACAGAACTATATACAGCATTCTAAGTAATGTTCAATTTATAGCGTACATGGATACAATACCCGCTACTTTGATTTATACTGTATGCCCTCTAGCAATACAATTCAATGTTCTCCTTGCCTTTTTTTATTGCAGCAACAGTACAGATTGCTCAGATTTTCCTGTACTAACTACCTAATCTTTCCAGCAAGTTCAAAACTTGAAGATATTGTACGATGGCTACTCTGTCCTTTCCTGTCTGCTATTACATTAATATTCCTCAAAGTCATTCCTGGAAAAGCAGTAATCTATGACCCATTTTTCCTTAGGCTAAATTGGATGTTCTCAAGTCAGCCAATATATTTAATCCTTTAAAATGGGATCTATGGCAAATCACTGCCTGGAAACGTTAAAAGCACAATCACTACATTAAATTATGTGCATTTTTCTTCTTCTTTTTCTTCTCCATGTGCTATCTACAGTTCTCTCCAGACTGCATTCATAAATTCACGTATCATTTGTTCTGTGATGTTTTCAGAATGAAAAGTCTTCTAGCACTGTTTTCTCTCCTGAGTATCTTAATTATATGCTTGGTAAACAAACTGCATTTTTTACCAGATTTCATGCAAAGGAAAAATGTCTAATCACACTGTTTGTCTGTGTGTCAGTCAGTCTGCTGGTCCAGCTGTTCTCTTGTCTTTAACCCACTGGCCAACTTCCTCAGCTGAACAAGAAATGTAAAAATCCCCCAGATTATGTCACTACAACCTTTATGAAAATAGGAGACTGAATACAGGGGAGAAATATCAATATCCCCTGAGAGAGACAGAATATTTTGAAGCTTCAAGGGATTTCAGAGAAGTTTGATGGGTTTATGGTGTGGCACACAAAAACAGGACTTATCTGAAAGCTGGCTAACATATTCTGATCTTCAGAACTGTGCAAGTCTTATACACATTTATTCAAAGTAAATAAGTAAATGTATTTTTATACATTCTATTGAAGTTATTGAATGTTTCGCCTAGAGTTTCTTTACTTTTTTTTTTTTTTAATAAAATGTTCTGTTAAGGTCTAACTAGAAGGCAAGTGAGCAGCAATCATGCTTTTCAAGCAATCTGTATCATTCCATTCGCTAACACTCCATCTGGGAGCTCCCCATTAGGGACACCTTGAACAGAAATCACTGTGGATTTTAAGCTAATTTAAGAAGTCTTAAGCATCCAAACTATTCAATTCATTAAAATGAGATACTTCATAGCATATATTGGTTTTCTACCTGAGAAAAAATCCCATTCCAAGAAAGGAAAAAAACCCTAAAAATCCCTCTTTAAAAAGCAGAACATCTACATCTGTTCTTCCAAGGAATGTTACTGTTGTTGTTCAATCCGTTTTTATATTAACCTGGCACATTTTCCAAAGAAAAGAAGGGAGACAAAATAAAAGTTGAGATTCACAACTGATTTTTCTTCCTTCCTAAAATCTGATGTAATGTGATTACTCATGCAGTTTGTGTTGAAGGAAGATTCTGTACTTGTGCCAAAGTAAATAGTTATATCCATTGAAGATTACAGAAAGAGGGGTGGAACAGCTTTTCTGGTTAATTTAAAGGCGAAATCTAATTTTTACAGATATTTAGTGCATGCCAACATGGTTTAAACAAGCACAGCTGTATACACACAGCAATCAAACACAGTTATGGAGAAAATGCCTTATTGACAGCTAAAAAATGACCATAGAAAGAACAGATAGAGCGTAGATAGATCAATATTGAAATAAATAATAAAAGGTCATCCTTTACTGCTACCTAGAACCAGTGCAGCAACGTCTTGAAAGAGAACAGCCAAATGCAGTTTCTCTCCTTTTTATTTTTCCAATATTGATTTCAGTCAAAAAGAAGGCAGAGGAAGAAGAATAATCTATTTTTCTATAAGACATCAAAAGCTGCCCATAAGTAAATATTGACACTTGGCAGATGTGTCCGTTTATTGTAAGACACTTTTCCTTTTTAATCACTGTAATTCTATAAATCTTCATCTGACATACTGGTGTAAGCTTTTTAGACAAGATGTTCTGCATTCAGTGAAAGAAAACAAAACAAAACCGAAGCAAACCCAAATCTCACAAAGAATGTAGAAATCCCATTATTTCAAAAATTAAATATCACCATGTTATGCCATGTAACTGAATAGGTGACAATCATCATTACCCTTCAGCTGTAGTGACACACAGACCCTCCTTTCCACCTTCATCACCGTTGTATTTTAATTGAATCTGAATATTTTATGAGTAAGAGCTAGTAGGAGCATAGCTTTCTGGCCTTGCCAGGTCTTCTTTCAGAAAACATTTTATATGATGTTAGCAGGTGCATAATTTAAAACTAACGGATAATTTCATAGCTCTTAGGAAAACAGCGGTTACTAAAAACCCCAAAATCATGTTGTAAGAGCATGATATAAACAGTGGAAATGAGCAAGCTATCTCCCAAATGAGATTCAAAATGCCACTCCAGCAGACGCAGAACGAGTCAGTCCTAACACAGTTCATAGCAAAGGAACTACCTAATAATGTGAAATAGTGTACTAATAGGAAATCAATCACTTATGAATTGAAGCACATACTTTCTAACCTGCACACCAGCTTCTTTGTTCTGGCCTCTACAATTCTGAAAGGATTAAATAAGAAATCAATAGGAAATCATGTCAGTCAGTGTCCAAATCTTGCTGTTGCATCAGACTAAAGTATCACTGTCAAGAAAGCAACTCTAAGTGGCTTAAGTGGCACATTCTCTAATTATTTCAGTGAGGGACAACCATTTCTTTTATAGAGTATGTGGTGGTTTTCTAGAGATTAGTAACTTCAGAAAATCACAAAGTATATATTTTTGTGCATTTAAGCTTGACATTTTACTCCAAACCTAGACATTCCTGAACAGCAAGGGAATATCACTGTTTAAATGTGACTTTATAACCTATATGACATTTCTGAGAAGGAAGTTATATATCAAGCTATGGACTGGGTGGAGCAAAGTAATATGGAGACAGGTTAATAGCTTCTAGAAGTGGAATGGGAGTTAGTGTTCAGTGAGGCAATAGATGTCTTTCAGAATAGGATTAAAAGATGAAAATGACTGAACATAATCTTTCGACATTCAGCTGACAATCTGATACGTGGTTTACAAATAGAAGGATGGTAATTGCTAGATGATGAACACGTCAGTATCTGTTCTCTAGAGTGTCTGAAGGGTATTCTAATTAATGGTTGTGTAACATCACCTCTAAATTGCTTTCTAAACAGAAATGTCTGTCTCTTCAGCTTCAGGGAAACAGCTTCAGGATTTCAGAGAGCTCATCTTCCTGCCAGCTCCTGCAGTTCTCCAATGGCACAGCAATCTGTGGGAGGTGACAGCTAGCTGTGCAGATACGATGCCAAAGACACCTTCGAACCTCTGTTTCCCTTAATAGTTTCATAGGAAGGGCTTGTGGTTATGAGACAATAACAATGGAACCAAAAGTGCATACAGCCTCACAGATGAAGATCCATATTTGTAATAATATTTATTTTTCCTGTCTAAACCCCAAAAGATAATTTTATTTTAATTAAGTAGCAGAGATCTGAACTTACAATTAAGCATAAGCTATATTCCCAGTAAACCAATGTTCCTAGGAAATATTGAACAAACTGTGATTAAAACTTACTTATTTATTCTGTTTTTACACTGTTAGATAAAGTAACTTTCTATACTGATGCAATCTGGAGGTGGAACAAAATCTGTGACATTGTGTCATTAACAAACTTTTAATTAAGGTTTTTTTAAATTTTGCTTTCACTTTTCTACCTTCAGGATAGTGACTGACTGGTTGGAACGGATGCAGGAGATTTAAAACATTGCACATGAATGGAAATGAGAAATCCTGTCTTGATTCCACCATGCACAGCAAGCATCTTTGCTATTCTATATGTGGCTTCACATACACACACATCAATGAGATCAGATCCAGCCAGAACACTCAGAATATTTTCTGATTGCATCCAAAATATGTATTGACATTCACTGCCTACTGACCTTCTTGCTGTCTTCTCACAACTAATGTTTTATATAACTTGTGAGAGGCTCTACTTCCTTGCTGCTTCATTTCAAACCACAAGAAAAATTAAAAATGAGGAAGAAAAAAAAAAAGAAAGTCTTCACTTTTCAGCATCAATAAGAAACAATTCCTTTTGTGAGGAAAGAAACTATGTTTCTTTGTTTGGGTTGTTTTCCCTGTTCAGTTCCCTCAAAAAGTATCAGCTAATAGAACTAAAAACAAAGATGGTTAAGACTCATATGAACATCTTCTTGATGCATGATTCCTGTCAAAGTATTTTAATGTCTTAGGCTGTACAGATTTTAACTATTCCCAGGACCAGAACAGAAAGAGAACTTCAACAGAATATTTTTCGTCAGATAATACTGATTTGGCAGAACTTCACTGTCCCTTTCCTACATATTTATAATTCATCGTATAATTTCTGGTCAAAAATAGTGTGGAATGCCTGCTGCAGAACAAACCACTGATTATTAATGGCTATACTTTATTATTCATGGTTATACTGGGGCCAGGTCAGCTTTTTTCTGTTGGAACTGTAGTACCCTTTGCAAGTAATGGTATGTTGTTTCAGCAAAAGAACAAGCCAATTCTATTGACTTGATGAGATAGTTATGGGTCTTGCTCTAAATTAGTCTTGCTCAAAATAAAGCAGTATGATAACATGACCCAGTGTATGCTGTGTCTGTTAGAAAAGGCGTAAATACTACATTCCTGTCATACCTGGATGGTGAAAAACTACTCTTCCTTCATTCCTTTCCTTCAGTAGTCTGAAACCCAAGATCAGTTTAGAAATTTTTACAAAATTGAAAAATACATTTGAGATTGAAAACCCTATAAGTTTCACTGCCAAATACTCCACAGGACTACTACATGTTTTTCCATATATTTTTAATTGGTTACATAGGTGGTAAAATTGCCAAACTCAGTAAAAGAGCAAGGAGGCACAGATCAAGGGAATTACCTTTTTATAGGCTACAGGTGCTGTTTGGTTGCTCAAAAATGAGCTCATTTTCTACTCCTCCCATGACCATTCAAAAAATAGTTGCTTAACTTCTTTAAAAATGGATTCTTGCAACGACCTCATTCTCTGCCAGAAAGAAGTGTATTTGTCCTTGCTGATGTCAGTGATGTCAATGAGAGTGAAGGTGTCTTTGCACCTTACTAGCTACTGCTCTGTGTCTGATCATTTGTTACATATCTTCACCAAAAAAATATCTTGGCAAAGATGGAATGTCCCAAAAATTCTGTGCAACCCTGTGCCAACTTATCAAACTCAATGTAAAAAATGCCATGTGTACTAATAAGTTTACCAGTAAGCCATACTTACTGTCAGAGAAACCCGTGTTTTGCCTTTGCAGGATAAACTTGAAGAACAGATCCTTTTGCTTTCTAAAACTTATTATTTTTCTTATATAGCATACTAAATTAAGTGCATTTGTATGTTTGTCGAGAAAAGAAGAAATAGTACATTATTAAGAAAAATCAACAGCAACATAGCTACTTTTGCAAAACTGGCATGGGGTGGGAAGTATTGAAGGTTTTTCTAAAAGCTGAATTTAGCAACAAAGTTTTAAGTAGATTGGTACATGGATTTCCAGGGTCCCATGGTACATAACAATGAAGTTTTCTGTGGTAGGATTTTTACCCAATCTGTACAAGCTCTGAATGTTTGAATGAAGCACAGTAGCAATGGGGAAACACAACAGGAAGCTTATGAATTCTTGCAAATAGACCTTGCCTTTGCAGATAAAATGTTGAACTACACTTTCTTTGTCAGTCTGGTGCTGAAGGCAAGCAACTCTGACATGGGCTATGTGAAGGTGTTCTTCTTGGTCAGCCAAGTTCTCTTCTCTCTTCTTCGTAGTTCCTCCTATTCTTCCTAGCTTTGTCTTTATTTCTATCCAGAGCTGCTTCATTATTTAACCATTCTGCATCGCTCCTGTCATAATCTCTGCATATCTCTACTATTGCTACATTTGTCCTTTCAACATAGCAGACTTACTCCCCAAAACATGTAAGCAAATAGACTGTCACCCAAACTTTTCAAATGTTCATGCAATTAAAGCACTTAGCAAACCGGCAAGCAAAATACAGCTAAAGCTACATCAAGGTGACTCTTGCCCAGGTTGCTCCTGCTGTTTCACCAAACAAACATCTGGCCTTAAATTTCCCTGTAAAGTGCCTGACTCAGCTGAATTCATGTGATAAATTTTGCTTTCTTTTGTCCTTGGTGGTAAACTAGCAATAATTAACCAATATGGCAACAAAACTTTAAAGCTTTTAAACTGAAATAATTTAAGTGCATGGGAGGTTTGAGTCCTGAGAAAGCGCTTGGGTGAGAATCTGTCTGTCTAGGGTTGTCACTTAAATGCCTCCCTCATTTTTCACAGTCTCTGTATGGAGAAATGCCTCTGGGTCCCTGTTGCAGGGCTGTTTGGATTGATTCCTGTAATGGTAGAGGTTGGGCTGTTAACAGTAGGAAAGCACATCATACTGATCCTGGGTAAAAATAAATCACTCTAGGTAATGTATTCCATTCTCCCTGTATTTCTTGTCTCTTCACCAGCTTTGCTTTTAAAGGACACACTTCCTCTGTGACCCTCAAACTGAGAGGCTGAAGAGGGACAAGCTGATTTGCTCAGGAGTGATATTTGATGCCTCCTGATATGCCTTCTGATACACCTGCACTGGCACAAACCTTGTCCCCAGTTAATTGACTTCTGAGGACTGTCCACCAGAGAACTCAGGCTTGAGCAGAGCTGGGTGGACACAGCTGACAACTCTTACTGGTTGGCTTGAGAACTAGAAGTAAAGCAGCTTGGTATAGCGTTACACCATGCTTCTCAGTTACTGCAGCCTTATGGCTATCGGAACTGGAATTGCGGATCCACAATGTTGTGGCATGTAGCCACACCAGCTTACCTAGGTTTGCTACTAACTTTGTAAAATTAAAGTTCAGTGAATAACTTCAGGAATTCTCCAGCTCTATATTCCCCAAGTTTTTGAATTTTCTTTTCTTATTTGTGTAAATGGCTTTTTAGTGATGTGAGCAGATGCACGTTTTCAAGGCAAATGTAACCACCTGTTTTATAAGCCTTTGCCTAGATGGGTTCCAAATCTGACCCATAAAGCCACCTGTAAAACGTACTGTAAACCATTACATTAAAGGCTATCTGTAAAGTATTTACAAGATAAGTATTGATGAAGCTCTTGAGTGCTCAGGATTCCATTCTCCTTGTTTTTTTGATTTCCAAGTAAAATTTTCGTTCTGAATTTTAACAACATGGTGTTTTGGTTTGGCCTGGATAAATGCCAGGTACCCAACAAAACCAATCCATCAGTTCCCCTCCTCAACTGGACAGAGGAGAGGAAATATGATGAAAGGCTCGAGGGTCGAGATAAGGACAGGGAGAGATCAACCACCAGTTACCATCACGGACAAAACAGATTGAACTTGGGGAGAAAAGAAAGATTAAATTATCACCAATCAAATCAGAATAGGATAGTGAGAAATAAAACTAGATGTTAAAACTCCTTCCCCCCACCCCTCCCTTCTTCCTGGACTCAACTTCAATCCCGATTTCTCTACCTCCTACCCCCAAGTGGCACAGGGGGACAGGGAATGGGGTTTGCAGTCAGTTCATCACACGTTGTCTCTGCTGCTCCTTGCTCCTCAGGGGCAGGACTCCTCACACCCTTTCCCTGCTCCAGCTTGAGG
>Ga0065711_1008959_pt1 | contig 18903 bp, 13 predicted proteins | sample Hoacrofraction12_FD_59098 | JGI IMG/M metagenome (GOLD analysis project Ga0065711, IMG submission 59098) | Hoatzin crop microbial communities from Cojedes, Venezuela - Epithelial fraction 12 v2 (version 2) | ecosystem: Host-associated > Birds > Digestive system > Esophagus > Crop | place... | reverse complement strand
CAGTAAACACATCTGGTATACTGTATCACGCAGTAGAGTATGGTCTCAACAAGGAAACAGGAAGAGTTGACTATGATGAGATGGAGCGTCTCGCAAAAGAGAATAAGCCAAAACTGATCATCGGTGGTGGTAGCGCCTACAGTAGAGAGTGGGATTATGCACGCATGCGTAAAATTGCTGATGAGGTGGGCGCATTACTGATGATAGACATGGCTCATCCTGCCGGTCTTATTGCCGCAGGACTTCTCGAGAACCCTGTGAAATACGCTCATATCGTTACTTCTACAACACATAAGACATTGAGAGGTCCAAGAGGTGGTATCATCCTTATGGGTAAGGATTTTGAAAATCCATGGGGCAAGAAAACACCTAAGGGAGAAATAAAGATGATGAGTCAACTTCTCAACAGTGCCGTATTCCCAGGTATTCAAGGTGGTCCACTAGAGCATGTCATAGCAGCAAAAGCCGTGGCTTTCCAGGAGGCGTTGCAGCCTGAGTTTAAGGAGTGGGCAAAACAAGTACAGAAGAATGCAAAAGTACTCGCTGAAGAATTGATAAAACGTGGATTCAATATCGTTAGTGGCGGTACCGACAACCATTCTATGCTTGTAGACCTACGTAGTAAATATCCAGACCTCACCGGTAAGGTTGCAGAAAGTGCTCTCGTAGCTGCCGATATCACGGTAAACAAGAACATGGTACCTTTTGACAGTCGTTCTGCATTCCAAACTTCTGGTTTAAGACTGGGTACTGCAGCCATGACGACACGTGGTGCAAAAGAAGATGTGATGATACTTATCGCAGAACTCATCGAGGAGGTATTAAATGACCCAGAAAATGAGAATGTAATAAGTAAGGTAAGAAGCAAGGTTAATGAGACTATGTCTAAATATCCTTTATTCGCATACTAAGACATAAATGAAAATAGGTATCGAAGCTAGAAACATATTACAGCCCATCAAACGTGGGATGGATTATGTTGCACTCGAGGTAATAAAGCATCTTCAGAAGATGGATATTACCAACGAGTACTATATCTTCGTACGCCCTGGTAGAGATCGTTGCCTCAGTGATAGCATGCATGTGCATATCATTGAGGTCAACTGTCCTACAGATATTTTGTGGATGCAGTATGCTTTACCTAAGGTAGCAAAAAAGATGGGAGTGGATATCCTCCACTGTACTCAGGATGATGCCCCACTCTTCTGCTCAATTCCCATAATACTTACGCTCCATGATATTCTGTTTATGGAAGAGGAAAAAGATGACAGCTGGTCTATAAAACAGAAGATAAAATGGTATTATAAAAGATATGTAACACAGAGAGTTGTAGGAAAATGCCAAAAAGTGTTGACTGTATCACATTATGAGTACAACAATATCCAAAACTATTTTCATCTTGGAGATAGAATGGGTATGATATATAATGGATATAGCGAATGGTTTAAACCCACAGAAGATAAAATAGAAGAAATATATCGTCGTTACATTCCAGAAAAAGGATATCTTTTTTTCATGGGTAGTTGTAAGGAAGAGAAAAACGTATCCAACACACTTATAGCATATTCAAAATATCTTAAACGCTCAAAAGTGAAAAGACAACTCATTGTGTCAAACTTTTCACAAAGCGACCTAGAAGATATCATAGAAAAACATAATATAGACAATATTAAGGAGTACGTGGTAACTCCAGGATACATAGTAGAACGCGATTTACCATATATATTCAGTGGTGCCTTCGCCTTCTTATACACATCACTATATGAGAGTTTTGGCACACCGCTGTTGGAATCTATGGCTTGCGGCACACCCGTTATAACAAGTAATACGGCATCGATGCCCGAAATAGCTGGTTCTGATGCAATACTTATAGACCCACACAACCCCGACGCTATCGTTGATGCTATAATAAATTTAGAAGAAAACGAAGATGCGTATAAATACCAGGTTCAATATGGTTTGGAAAGATCTAAACCCTTTACGTGGGACAACACGGCCTCAGAATTACTTGATTTGTATAGGGAAGTAGTAAAAAAACTATGACTCTTCTTCGTCAGAGAATAACTCCAACTGGATATATCTATCATCATCTGTTGGTTCACTGACGAGAGACGATTCCTCCAATTCTGCATCTTGAAAATCGAACATGGAATCGAAATAATCTTTACGAATGGTATAAACGCCCCATTCTTTCTGCTCCACCATACTATTATTCTTTCGTGCATTGCCCGCAAGAAACGTTTGTACGTATTTACGTAATGCTTCAAAATCCAAATCGTCAAAAAAGGAGCAGTTCATATTATATAGTCGTCTGGCAATATCCTTAACCCTCAAGCCTTTTTGACCTGAGGACATAAGAATCTGTATTATCTGAGCATCGTATTTAGACATTAGCCGACTATAGATAAAAAAAGAAGGAAAGGTACCACTGATGCAGACCCATCCTTCTGTTATTTTACAAGAGAAAAGGATTTAAGCCAAAACAACTTTTGAATCCTCGCCTTTAACTTTTCCTTCTTTCAGAAGCCATCCTAAACCTAACAAAGCCTCATCATCAGAAATCTTTGCTTTCTTAGCAATTTCTTTTACTGTGAGAGCTTTACCAGCCTCTGCCAATGCATTGTAAACATCACCAGCTTTGAAACCAGCTGTCTCTGCATTAACAACCAATTCTACCTTCTTTGCTGCGCTAGCCTTCTTTGCTGGCGCTGCTTTCTTTGCTGTAGCAGCCTTCTTAGGAGCAGCAGCACTTGTTGCTTTCTTTTCTGTCATAACTTTTTAAATAATACTAACTAGATGATCGTCAAATCGATATTTAACGTTGCAAAGGTAGTAATTTTTAAGTAAACAAATATTTTTTTTGCAAAAAAAAACGTTTTTTCTTCTCAGTTTGTCGACATTTACGCATTTTCTTGATTTAAATCAAGCCGTATCTGCAATTCTGACAACTGTTTTTCATCAACAGCAGACGGAGCATCAAGCATAACGTCACGACCTGAATTGTTCTTCGGGAAGGCAATACAATCGCGGATACTATCCAAACCTGCCATCAAAGAAACAAAACGGTCAAGACCAAAAGCTAAACCTGCATGAGGTGGTGCTCCATACTTAAACGCATTGATAAGGAAGCCAAACTGTGCCATGGCGCGCTCAGGCGTGAAACCTAATATCTGGAACATCTTCTCCTGTAATTTACCTTCGTGGATACGGAGACTGCCACCGCCAACTTCTACACCGTTACAAACAAAATCGTACGCCATAGCTCTTACCTTTTCCGGTGCACTATCCAACAATGGGATATCATCGGGATTTGGCATGGTAAACGGATGGTGAGTTGCCATAAGTCGTTGCTCTTCATCACTCCACTCGAAAAGTGGGAAGTCAACGATCCAAAGACATTTGAAATCATCCTTATCGCGGAGTCCAAGACGAGAACCCATCTCCAAGCGCAACTGACACAACTGAACACGAGTCTTGTTGGCGTTGTCACCGCTCATAATAAGTATAAGGTCACCATTTTTAGCCTCCATCCTCTCTTTCAGTTTCTCGAAGACTTCCGGTTGATAGAACTTATCTATACTGCTCTTGATACTACCGTCTTCGTTTATCTTTACCCATACAAGACCCTTTGCTCCTATCTGACTTCTCTTAACAAAATCCGTAAGACCATCAAGTTGTTTACGTGTATAGTCAGCACAACCTGGAGCACAGATGGCACCAATGTATTCCGCACTATTGAAGACGGTGAAATCTCCTGTTCCCTTAAGTACGTCCATAAGTTCAACGAAGTGCATATCAAAACGGATATCAGGTTTATCGCTACCATACAGACGCATTGCCTCGTGCCATGTCATCTGTTGAAGCTTTGGCAGTTCTACACCTCTTATCTCACGGAACAGCATACGTGCCATCTCTTCAAAGATATCGAGTACATCCTGTTGGTCAACAAAACTCATCTCGCAGTCGATCTGAGTAAACTCCGGCTGACGGTCGGCACGTAGATCCTCATCACGGAAACATTTCGCAATCTGGAAATATCTGTCAAAACCACTCACCATGAGCAACTGCTTAAGCGTCTGAGGACTTTGTGGCAACGCATAGAACTGTCCTGGATTCATGCGGGAAGGAACGATGAAGTCACGTGCTCCCTCTGGAGTACTGCCAATCAATATAGGTGTTTCAACCTCTATGAAATCTCTTGAATCAAGGAAATTTCGGATTAATATCGTCATACGATGACGCAGTTCAAGATTCTTTCTTACTGCAGTACGACGTAAATCGAGGTAACGATATTTCATTCTTATATCATCACCACCATCTGTATTATCTTCTATTGTGAATGGGGGTGTAAGACTCTCGCTCAAAACATTCAGTTCTGATACGATTATCTCTATATCGCCTGTTGGCATATTAGCATTCTTGCTCTCACGCTCACATACCTTACCCTTTACCTGAATACAATATTCACGTCCTAATTTGTTGGCCTCATCACATAAAGATTTATTATCATTCTCATTGAAAACCAACTGGGTGATGCCGTATCTGTCGCGTATATCCACGAATGTCATTCCACCCATTTTTCTACTGCGCTGAACCCAACCAGCCAAAGTAACATCGCTGCCGACATGTTCCATGCGCAGCTCACCACATGTATTTGTTCTATACATTACGAAAATCCTTTATTAATCGTCTGTTTAAAGTGACTGCAAAATTACTACTTTTTTTTGTATCTGCCAATCTAAATATATTTTTTTTACATATTTATGTATCTTACATCAGAACTCGAAAGTAACATGTCCATTGAACGTTCTACCTGTAAGATAGTTTGGCACGGCATACTGATAATTATTTACATCAGTCACCCAATAATATGAATTCACATTATTGATACCGAGCAGATTAAGACAATCTACTCCCAACCATATATTTTTGAATATAGTGTGTTTCTTTTTATCCTCATTATCCAGCAGTCTGTATGCCATACCGATATCCACACGTTTATACGCGGGAGCACGGAAATACTGCGATTCCATACCTGTATGAGGAGGACCAAAAGGAAGGCCGTCTGCGAAAGCCATTTTCAAGGTCATCTTCCAACGGGTCGTACCAGGGAAATAATCCGTAAAGAACAAATTGATGGCATAACGCTGATCAGTAGGCAACGGTACCTTGTTTCCGTTCAGATCAATAGAAGTATTCATAAGCGAGAAGGTAAGCCAGGAATCCGTTCCCGGAACAAATTCTCCATACAACTTAAGATCAAGACCCATCGCATGACCGCTACATTGATTATGTCCGTAATATACGACCTTCACATTACTTACATTATAAGGTATTATATTTGACAGAGCCTTATAGTACAATTCGGTCGAGAAACGGAACGGTCGGTCTAACATACGGAAACGGTAATCCATGGCCGCAACAAAATGTATAGACCTCTGACTCTTGATATTCTTGTTCAGACTTGCTGTCGTAATACCATTTACCGTCGTCGTATCACGCAACTCCTTGAAGAAAGGTGACTGATAATACAAACCTGTAGCAATACGGAAAGTCATATTCTGATTGAAGGCAGGTATGATTGCCAGTGACGCACGAGGAGATACCAATGTCTCCTTATTATAATCCCAATAACTTAACCTTACACCATAATTGAGAGTAAAGAACGTTCCTCCATTCGTTTTCATCTTCCACGTATCCTGAATAAAATATTCAATACGTTTTGAGTCTAAAGAAAGGTCGGCATTGAGGAAATATATCATCTTTAGATCAGTACCCGTGTGCGGCACGATGTACTTACTTGAGTCGCGCATCTCATATTCCCTACTCTGCTCCTCCACATGTTCGAACTTAAATGTAAGTCCTGTAAGCAGATGATGAGATTTCCATGTATGGTCGAAAAGAAGTTTTGCACTCGCAACGTGTGCCTTAAGGTAGTTACGGGCATGATTCATATACTTTCCTGTACCAAGATTGGTCTGCGTCAGTGTCTCGTCCAACCAATACTCACCTTGTATATCATACGTCTCACGTTCGGTGGTAGAGAACATAGATCCTATAAGTGATAGCTTTGTACTGTCACCGAACATACGTGTTATATTCAATGTTCCCGTATAAGTACGGAAAACATCCTTCTCCTGTCCATCAAAATAGACCTTAAAGTTCTTTACGTCTTCGAGGGTACCGAACGAAGTCTCTCTGCTATCGGGAGTAAAATTGTAATGATTATCATTTATATTACCCATCAGACTTACCTCCCATCGTTTATTTGGGCGCCAATTCAGGTACGTCTGATAATCCAAGAATGATGGATCGTACTCACCTTCCGTCTGCAATGAGTTTAACAAAAGTCTTGATTTCTTATACCTTATACCATTGCTCCATGAAACCTTTTTGTTGGCCAGTGCAAGATATGCGCTTCCACCCATCAGTGAAGCATATATACGTGCTTCTGATTTCGTAGGACGTTTGTATGTGATATCCAATGCCGATGACATCTTATCACCGTATTTTGCTTCAAAGCCACCAGAAGAGAAACCGACCTTCTCTACCATGTCGGGGTTGATAACAGATAGACCCTCTTGTTCTCCACTTCTTACCAAAAACGGACGATAGACCTCCATGCTATTGATATACACGGAGTTTTCATCGAAGGAACCGCCACGTACGTTGTACTGTGACGACAACTCAGAGTGCGTGCTGACACCGGCCTGCAACTGTATCATATCCTCCACCGCATTACCCGTTGCTGACGGTTGCAGTTTCATATTCTCCACATCCAACTGTTCCGTTTGCGATGTCTGTCGACGTCTCTCTGTTACCACCACTTCTCCAAGAGCCGCCAAGGAGGTCAACTGAATCATCACCTCGATCTTTCCCTTAGGGTGCTTATAGGCCCGACGCTCCGTCTGGTAACCAACCATAGAAAATCTTACGACAACAGAATCTTCAGAATGTAACTTTACAGAGAAACGTCCTTTTAAGTCAGTCATTACGAGCTTTCCCTGTGCCTTACAATAAACAGAAGCTAATTCGACAGGTGCCCCTGTTTCATCCACTACCATACCCGAGAGTGTAAAAGACGCACCTTTACACATCATTGTCATGGCCGTTAATATTATGATAACAAAAACTCTATTCATTACTAATATTAACGACAATCACTTTTTTTTATTGTATGATCTACGAAACTCGCTACAAGTTACTGCCATAGCAACCGCAACATTCAAGGAATCAGGACTACCAAAAGGTGATATAGAAAAATTCGGTATACTTATTTTCTTTGTTATATGTGTGGCAACATCTTTGCTGATACCATTCCCTTCGTTACCCATCACGATGATACCACTATTTGGTAATGACATTTCGTATATATTATCACCTTCAAGAAATGTTCCAAAAGTATCCATCTCCGCATTGTCTAGCAGTTCAATGAGATTCGTCTTTACCACTTGCACGTGTGCCAGACTTCCCATCGTGGCCTGTACGACCTTGGGATTCCATACGTCAGCACAATCAGGAGAACAGAATACTGCGGTGATACCGAACCAGTCAGCAATACGTATTATAGTACCCATATTCCCAGGATCTTGAACACCATCCAATGCCACATATAGTTTTGATGTATCCAACCTCACTTCCGGATATTCCGGCATTTTAAAAACAGCGAGAACCTCCTGCGGATGCTGAAGAAAGCTCAAGGAACGTAACTCTTCTTCGCTCACCTCAATAATATCTACCGCAGCTGGAACCTTTGATTGCCATTTCTCAAGACAAGAGGATTCTACAACTAAGTCATATACATCGAAAGCCTTCAGAAGATCCTCAACAACCTTGGGACCTTCGGCAACAAACAAACGAAGTGTGTCTCTTTGTTTTTTTTGTTGAAGAGACCGTATAAGCTTTGCTTTATTCTTAGATATGCTCTTGTTTGGCACGGGTATTTTTATTCGACCTACCTTTTGATGAGATGCAAAATTACACAAAAAAACAATAAATACACGAATAATAAAATATTTTTTGTAATTTTGCGCTGTTTTCATCGCATGTTTTATAGGTATTTATGACCAATAGACTTTTATTCCTCCTTACAGCTATACTCCTGATGAGCTGTTCTACATCAAAATTCCTTGGAGATAGGGAGTATCTATTGGAAAAGGTGGAAATAAAAACCGAAGACAAAGATATTGACGTCAATACACTAAGACAATATATCCGACAAAATCCAAACACCAAATGGTTCTCGCTGTTTAAAATACCTATGGCTACCTATTCCCTCTCGGGAACAGATTCGACAAAATGGATAAACAGAACTTTGAGAAATATTGGTGAGGAACCTGTCCTCTTTGATTCCGTCAAAGCACAACAATCGGTAAACGACCTAACTAATGCACTTAACGGAATGGGATATATGCATGCCAAAGTTAATTTCACGCCTGTAGTAAAAGGCAAGAAGTTGAAAGCCATATACACCTTATACCCCGGAGAACCATATAAGATACATTCTGTAAAATACATCATAGAAGATTCTGTTATAGAAAAGGTATTAAAGGACAAGAACGCAGACAAGGGGGAAATACAACCTGGAGACCAGTTTAATGTTAATACTTTGGATAAGGAACGACAAAGAATAACAGAGATATTAAATGACGAAGGATACCTAAAATTCAACAAACATTTTATATTATACGAGGCAGACTCTTTCGACTTACAGAACGAGGTTGACTTACGTTTACGACTCGTTAAGTACAAGGCTAACTCGAATGCTCCCGAGACACTACATCCTAGATATACCATAGGAGATATTACATATCGAAGTGATACCGGTAATATTCTTCCGATAAGAAGAAAAGTATTAGAAAATATGACCATGCTGGAAGAAGACAGTCTATATAGAAATACGCTGTTACAACGTACATATAACCGATTTGGGCGCATGGGTATTGTCAAATATACAAACATACAACTGCGTGAAAGACCCGACAGCAGTAATATCTTGGACTGTGACATCCAACTTGGAACAAAACCCGTAAACAGTATCAGTTTTCAACCGGAAGGAACGAATACTGCAGGAGATCTCGGAGCGGCTGTGGCGTTGAAATACGAAAACAGGAACCTATTTCATGGGTCTGAGCTATGGAATGTAGAAGCAAGAGCTGCATACGAGGCGATACGAAACCTATCGGGTTATGACGATAGTAACTATATAGAATTTAACCTCGGAACATCTCTAACCTTTCCACGATTTCTACTACCTTTTATCAGTAAAAAATACAGTAGACGGGTAAATGCCACATCAGAATTGGCAATAAGGTGGGATATGCAGAACAGACCAGAATTTCATCGGCGTGTCGTAACGGCAGGATGGAGATACAAATGGAATAGTCGGCATTCTAAATCGTCATATCAATTCGACCTACTTGATGTCAACTACATCTACATGCCATGGATTTCTGAAACATTCAAAAATGAATATCTTGATAATACGACGAGTAGTAACTCAATCCTTCGGTTCAACTACCAAAATCTGTTTATCACGAAGATTGGTTTCCGATGGAATTACGTAAGTGATGATTATGTGATACGTACCAATGTGGAAACGTCAGGCAACCTACTCCACGCATGGTCGCTTATGACAAAGGCTAAACAGAACGATCAAGGTGAATATACAATATTCAATATAGCATACGCACAATATGCTAAGGGAGACTTCGACATAACGCGAATGATCGCCTTCAACAACAAGTCTTCTCTCGCTTTGCATGCAAGAATCGGTATTGCTTATCCTTATGGGAATAGTAAGATTCTACCTTTTGAAAAGAGATATTTCTCAGGTGGAGCCAACTCCTTAAGAGGTTGGAGCGTGAGGAGTCTTGGTCCTGGAGCGTATAAAAGTAAAGATGGTAATATCGATTTTATCAATCAGACAGGTGACATGAAGTTAGACCTGAATGCAGAATTTAGAATGGATCTATTTTGGAAATTGGGTATAGCAGCATTCATTGACGCAGGTAATATATGGACCCTTAGATATTATGAGGAACAAGATGGAGGACAGTTTAAGTTTAATACATTCTATAAGCAGATAGCAGCATCATACGGTATTGGTTTCAGACTCAACTTCAATTTCTTTGTACTGAGATTTGATATGGGTATGAAAGCCATCAATCCTGCATACGATACTGGAACCGATGAATATTGGGCCATCGTACATCCTAAATTAAGCAGGGATTTCGCATTCCATTTTGCTGTAGGTCTGCCGTTCTAAAACAGTTATATGAAAGAATCCAAAATTATATCCGATCCCGTATTCGGTTTTATTCAGGTGCCAAAAGGACCTCTATACGACATAGTGAAACATCCATTGATGCAACGGTTGACGCGCATCAAACAACTTGGTATGGCTTCCGTTGTATATCCAGGGGCTCAACATACACGTTTTCAACATTCCCTCGGTGCCTTCCAACTGATGAATGAAGCAATCCTAAGTTTGCAACAAAAAGGCATATTTATCTTTGACAGCGAAAGTGAAGCTGTAAAAGCAGCCATCTTAATGCATGATATCGGACACGGTCCTTTCTCTCACGTCCTGGAAAATACTATCGTAAAGGGCGTTACACACGAACAGTTGTCGCTGATGATGATGGAGAAGATAAATGATGAGATGGGAGGAATATTAAATCTGGCCATAAATATATTCAGGGATAAATATCCCAAGAAATTCCTGCATCAACTCATCAGTAGCCAGTTGGACATGGACAGACTGGATTATCTTCGCAGAGACTGTTTCTTTACTGGTGTTACGGAGGGTAACATCGGCAGTTCCAGAATCATCAAGATGCTCAATGTCGTTGATGATGAGTTGGTCGTTGACTATAAAGGCATCTATTCTATTGAAAATTATCTTACATCACGTCGTCTGATGTATTGGTCTGTCTATCTACATAAAACGACCGTAGCCTGTGAAAAGAATCTTGTAAGAACGCTGCAACGTGCCAAATTCTTAGTGCAGTCAGGAGAGCAGCTTTTCGCTTCGCCTGCACTTAAATATTTTCTTAAGAATGACATTTCAGAAAAATCGTTTAATGATGAGACTTTGTCATACTATGAAGAACTTGATGACAACGATATCTGGAGTGCTCTAAAGGTATGGAGACATAGCAATGACAGGATTTTGTCATTACTATCAAATAACATCGTAAACAGGAACATATTTAAGGTTGAAGTAAGCAACGAACCGATTTCACAGGAGAGAATAGCTGAAGTAGAGCAATTGATAATGAAACATTACGGTATCAACAAGGATGATGCGCAGTACCTTATGTTCGTTGCCGATGTGTCCAATAATATCTACAATTATGAGGATTCTGGTATCAAAATTCTTTACAAAAACAACGAAATAAAAGATATCACGGAAGCATCAGAACTTTTGAATATGAATCTTCTTTCGAAAAAAAATTATAAATATTTCCTTTGTTTTCAACGTATCTAAATAAAATTTGCTACCTTTGCGGTAAATATAGAATTCTATGACGGTTCCAGCATTGTTGCGGAATCCCTAAAACTATACTTGTAATGGAATTTACAGCAGAACAAATTGCCCAAATGGTAGAGGGTCGCATAGAAGGCGACAAAAACGTTAAAATTAACCAATTCTCAAAGATTGAAGAAGGAAAGACTGGAGCAATCACATTTTTGTCTAATCCTAAATACGCTCATTATCTCTACAACACCGAAGCAAGTGCAGTCATCGTAAACGAAGACTTAGTACTGGAGGAGCCTGTGAAAGCGACTCTCATCAGAGTTAAAAATGCTTACGAGACGGTAGCTCATCTGCTTCAGGTGTACGAATCTATGAAACCCAAGAAGGTGGGAATAGACTCTTTGGCATTCGTCTCCCCCAAGGCAAAAGTCGGGAAAGACGTGTATATCGGAGCTTTCGCCTACATCGGGGATAATGTGGAAATCGGTGATGCTTGTCAAATATATCCGCACGCAGTAATATGCGACAACGCAAAGGTTGGAGCTAATACGATTATCTATCCCAATGTTACAATATACCACGATTGTATCGTTGGCAACAATGTTATACTACATGCTGGTGCATCTATCGGTGCCGACGGATTTGGTTTTGCGCCTACACCTGATGGATACAACAAAATTCCACAGATTGGTATTGTTACCATAGAAGACAATGTGGAGATTGGTGCAAACACGTGTGTTGACAGATCTACCATGGGAAGTACATACATCCGAAAAGGTGTTAAATTGGACAATTTAGTACAGATCGGTCACAACGTGGAAATCGGAGAAAACACCGTCATGTCGGCACAGGCTGGCGTTGCGGGAAGCACAAAAATAGGTAAATGGTGTATGGCTGGCGGTCAGGCAGGTTTTGCAGGACATATACATATCAACGATCATGTTAACGTCGGAGCGCAGTGTGGTGTCATCGGTGAACTAAAGGAAGGACAATCGTATATCGGTTCCCCTGCAATGGATCCCAAAACGTTTTTCAAATCAATGGCCGTATTAAAACATCTGCCTGAGATGTACAAGCAGATAGGCGCCCTTCAAAGAGAATTAGACGAATTGAAGAACAAGAAATGATCCAGCAGTGATTAAATTTTAAGTATAGTATATCATTCAGAACCAATTATTTAGAAACATTTATTAAACAAAATATTTATGTCTAAACAAAGAACGTTAAAAGATAGTTTCTCACTTTCAGGCAAAGGACTGCATACAGGATTAGATCTTACAGTAACATTCAATCCTGCTCCAGAGAACAGTGGATACAAGATACAGCGTACAGATCTTGAGGGTGAACCTATAATAGATGCTCTTGCAGAGAATGTGGTAGACACTCAGAGAGGTACTGTAGTAGGTATCAGCGAAAGTGTTAAGGTCTCTACTATCGAGCATGGATTGTCTGCCATATATGCCATGGGTATAGATAACTGTCTGATACAGGTAAATGGTCCGGAATTTCCTATTCTCGATGGTAGTGCAGCGATGTATGTAGAGAAAATTAAGGAAGTGGGCCTCGAAGAACAAAATGCTCCGAAAAATTATTACAATATCACGCATAAGATAGAGGTAAAAGATGAGGAAAGTGGTTGTTGCATAACGATACTTCCGGATGAAGATTTTTCGATTACCGCGATGTGTTCATTCGAGTCGAAATTTATAAACAGTCAGTTTGCAACAATTGACAACGTTAACGATTACGCTACGGAAATAGCTCCAGCCAGGACTTTCGTATTCGTAAGAGACATAGAACCGCTACTGAAAGCGAATCTCATCAAAGGCGGTAGTCTTGACAACGCGATCGTAATATACGAAAGACAGTTGGAACAGGATCAACTTGACAAGTTGGCAGATCTCCTGAACGTTCCTCACATGGATGCTACAAAGATTGGTTACATACAGCATAAACCTATCGTGTGGGAGAATGAGTGTACAAGACATAAGTTACTTGACATAATTGGTGACATGGCACTTATCGGACGTCCGATAAGGGGTAGAATCATAGCGACAAAACCTGGTCATACGATCAACAACAAGTTTGCGCGCGCACTCCGTAAGGAGATAAGAAAGCATGAGATACAAGCTCCATATTATAACCCGAATGAAGCACCGGTAATGGATGTAAATCGTATCCGTGAGCTCCTACCCCATCGTTATCCGATGCAACTTGTAGATAAGGTGATAAGCATGCAACCGACAACGATTGTGGGTGTAAAGAATGTTACAAGTAATGAGCCTTTCTTTACTGGACATTTTCCACAGGAACCTGTTATGCCAGGTGTTCTCATCGTAGAAGCTATGGCACAATGCGGAGGACTGCTCGTACTGAATTCTCTTGAAGAACCTGAGAGATGGTCTACCTATTTTACGAGAATTAACGAAGTAAAATTCAGACAAAAGGTTGTTCCGGGGGATACTTTACTGTTCAAAGTCGAATTATTGGCACCCGTGCGTCATGGTATATCCTCAATGAAAGGCTACGTATTCGTAGGTGACAAATTGGTTACAGAAGCATCGTTTACTGCGCAAATCATTAAAAACAAGTAATTTAATATGAATCAGATAAGTCCATTGGCTTTTGTACATCCCGAGGCTAAGTTGGGTGACAACAATATAATAGGGCCATTTTGTTACATAGATAAAAATACCGTTATTGGAGATAACAACAATTTCCAGAACAGTGTTACCATAAATTTCGGTGCACGTATAGGTAACAACAATGAAATATTCCCTGGCGCAAGCATTAGTACGAAGCCGCAAGATCTGAAATTTAAGGGTGAAGAGACGACTTGTGAGATAGGTGATAATAATTCCATACGTGAGAATGTGACGATAAGTAGAGGTACTGCCTCACAGGGAAAGACTGTGTTGGGTAACAACAACCTACTTATGGAGAATATGCATCTTGCACACGATTGTTTCTTTGGCAGCAACCTTATTATCGGTAACTCCACGAAATTTGCCGGAGAGGTGCACTGTGATGATAACGCCGTGATAAGCGCAGAAGTGCTTTGTCATCAATTCTGTAATATCGGTGGATACGTTATGATACAAGGAGGAACACGCTTCAGCTTGGATATTCCTCCATATTGTATCGCAGGAAAGGAACCTGTTTGCTATGCAGGTATCAATATTGTCGGGTTACGTAGACACGGTTTCGATAATCAGTTGATAGACATCATCCGTGATACATACAATATCATCTACAACGAGGGTGTTATCAAGGATACGGTAAACATGGCAAGACAAAAATACCCCGATATCAAAGAGGTTGAATATATCTGTTCGTTTATAGAAAAATCTGATAGAGGGATTATTCGTCCCAGATAATGAAAAACCTTGTCGTACTCACAGGACCTACGGGCGTGGGAAAGACAGAATTGGCACTTGTCGTCGCCCAACGTCTCGGCATCCCTATAATCAATGCCGACTCAAGACAGATATTTGCAGATATTCCCATTGGGACAGCTGCTCCAACGAAAGAACAACAGCAGTTGGTAAAGCATTATTTTGTGGGTATACTGCAGTTGGAGGACTATTATAGTGCAGCCCGATTCGAAGAGGATGTAATGAATCTTCTCCGCTCGTTGTTTAAAGAGTCTGACGTTGCCCTCATGACAGGTGGTTCCATGATGTACATAGACGCCGTATGTAAAGGTATAGATGAAATTCCTGTAATACGAGAAGATATAAGGGATTGTGTAAAGAATGATTATCAAAATAAAGGACTAGCATCTCTTTTAGAAGAACTGAAGGTAAGAGACCCGGAGTATTATAATACCGTTGACAAACAAAATACCAAACGCGTACTACACGCCATTGAAATATGCAGACAGACAAACGGTACATATACATCTCTGAGGAAGAAGAGTAATAAAAAACGTCCTTTTAATATAATAAAAATAGGACTTAATCGTCCGAGAGAAGAGTTGTACGAGAGGATAAATCAAAGAGTACTGACGATGATGGATGAAGGTTTCCTTCAGGAGGCTGAACGACTGTATAGCAAGAGACATCTCAATGCCTTAAATACAGTTGGATATAAGGAACTCTTTCAGTATATAGACGGAGAATACTCCATTGATGAAGCGATAACGAGGATACAGGGTCGTACGAGAGAATATTGTAGGAAACAACTGACATGGTATCGAAGGGATAACGAGATACAATGGTTTCATCCTACAGCTACGACAGCTGTGTTAGAATACATAAAACGGAATATCAAATGAGTAAATCAGAACAAAGTTCATGGCCTGTGCGAGCAATTAGCAGCATCGGAAGAACGATAAAGAATTTTTTTAAATGGTATATCGGGCTATTTAGACATACTCCTTGGTGGAAGAAAACCATCGCGGCAATACTATCATTCATTGTGTTCGTCATAGTATACTTAGGTGCTGTAGACATCAACTTCCTAGGACTTTTCGGACGTTCTCCTGGTTTCTCTCAGATCAAAAAACCTACAACGGCTGAAGCATCAGAGATATACAGTGCAGACAGTGTCTTACTCGGAAGATTCTTCAACGAGAACAGACAACCCGTGAAATACGAGGATATAAATCCTGTTTTCTGGAAAGCGCTAATAGACACCGAGGATGAAAGGTTCTATCAACATTTTGGTATCGATTTCCAAGGTATTGTAGGTGCTATGAAAGATGCTCTGACCAAAAACGATGGCAGAGGAGCTTCTACAATAACTCAACAACTCGCAAAAAATATGTTCCGCGTCCGCACTCAATATAGTACAGGACTATTAGGTAATATCCCTGTCCTGCGTATATTGATAATGAAAAGCAAGGAATGGATCATTGCCACAAAGTTGGAGATGATGTACGATAAGAAGGATATTCTTACGATGTATGCTAATACAGTGGACTTTGGCAGTAATGCCTTTGGTATTAAAACGGCTTGCAAGACATATTTCAATACGCTTCCAAAGGATCTCACTCCAGAGAAAGCAGCAACACTCGTTGGAATGTTGAAGGCTACCACATATTATAATCCTATCTTACATCCAGACAACTCCATAAAGAGACGTAATGTGGTGATGATGAACATGGTAAATCATAACGACCTGACACATGAAGCCTACGACACATTATCAACGAAAGGTATAGAACTTGACTATAGCGTAGAAAAGACGTATGACGGTCAGGCTACGTATTTTAGGGAAGCTGTAGCTAAAAAGCTTAAGAACTGGTGCGAGGAGGAAGGTTATGACCTATACACCAGTGGACTAAAGATATATACGACTATCGATACGAAAATGCAGAAGTATGCTGAAGAGGCTGCAAAAAAACAGATGCGTATCGTACAACAGAATTTTAAGGCTCATTGGGCTGGACGTGATCCGTGGGTAGATGAAAGGGGTAATGTTATACCTGGATTTATAGAGGATAAGGTGGAGAAACTCCCCTACTACAAGAAACTGTTGCAGTCTTACAATGGTAATAAAGATTCCGTTTATGCGAAACTGAACGAAAAGCATATCGTAAAACTTTTCGATTACGATAAAGGCAGCATTGAGAAAGAGATGAGTACCATCGACTCTTTAAAATACATGTTGCGTTTTATGCACTGTGCCTTCGTCGCCATGGAACCAAAGACAGGCTATGTTAAAGCATGGGTGGGTGATGTAGACTTTGAGACATGGAAATATGATAAGGTAACAGCACCAAGACAACCAGGAAGTACATTTAAGTTGTTCGTCTACACAGAAGCTATGAACCAAGGACTCACTCCTTGTGACAAGCGTAGAGACGAGTATTTCAGTATGATGGTGTACGATAGTAAGAAAAAGGAAGAAGTAAGATGGGCACCAACGAATGCTAATGGCTATTTTACCGGTGATTCGATACCTCTGAAGAGTGCCTTTGCACAAAGTATTAATTCCGTAGCTGTAAGAATCGGGCAAGAGGTAGGAATATCTAATATTGCGAAGACAGCAACTAAGATGGGTATCGAGAGTAAGTTGGACAACACACCATCTTTGGCATTGGGTTCTTCTGACGTGGAACTGCTGGAACTCGTAAACGCTTATTGTACGGTAGCCAATGACGGAGTACATCATGACCCTGTACTAGTGACAAAAATTGTTGACCACGACGGAAATGTGGTATATGTTGATGAAGACAAATCATCTCAGGCCATATCATATAAAAGTGCCTTCCTGATGCAGAAAATGCTAAAAGCGGTATGTGAAGGCGGAGGTACGGGAACATCACTCATTGGACATATCGGTAATGCCTACAGAGATACCGATTTCGGTGGTAAGACAGGTACATCTAACAACCATTCCGATGCTTGGTTTATGGGGGTAACACCTAAACTGGTTGTAGGAGCCTGGGTAGGCGGAGAATATCGTAGTATACACTTCAGGACAGGTGCTCTTGGACAAGGTAGCAGAACAGCTCTGCCTATATGCGGATATTTCCTTAAGAGTTTATATGAAGATGGGTCTTTCAATAGATATAGAGGGAAATGGCCAAAATCAACCGATCCTGATATTGTGGCATCTATGTATGAATGTAGCTATTGGAGACCCAAAGCAGAAGTTAGCGATTCCGACAGTATCGCAGATGAGGTTATGATAGAACTTGACGAGAATGGTAATCCTATAACTCCTGTAGAGTCACCAGAAGGAACCATCAATGAAGAGAATTCTACCATAAATAAACAGGAGTCGGAGCAAGACAACCGTACCGCGACTCCTAATGCGGTACAGGAATCGACAGAACGAAAGAAAGAAGGGAAGAAACCTTCGTATGAGAAGGTTACGCTAGACAACCTGTAAAGAATCAGAATATATTCACCTCTGGTTTGAGGGTGATGCCGAACATGGATTTTACATCGGTGATGATACGGTCTGACAAATTGACTATATCAGAACCCTTGGCACCGCCGTAGTTGACGAGTACAAGAGCTTGTTTGTCATACACGCCGACATTATCGATGCGGCGCCCCTTCCATCCCGCTTTCTCGATAAGCCATCCTGCTGGAACCTTAACCCTTCCGTCGCCTAAAGGGTAACAAGGAACGTCTGGATAGCGCTCTTTAATAGAGTCGTATAAAGCCATGTCCACTATAGGATTCATGTAAAAACTACCTCCATTACCAATAACGGCAGGATCAGGAAGTTTGCTATTACGCATTGCTATAATGGCATTACGTACATCCATTGCTGTTGGATTTGTTATATCACTCAACGACTGTTTCACATTGCCGTATCCAAGTTTGGGTTCGAAAGATTTGCTAAGACGATATGTTACATACGTTATAACATATTTACCTTTAAATTCATTCTTAAAAATACTATTACGGTAGGCGTAATGACAGTCTTCATTAGTGAAACTTATCTCATTACCTGTAGATAGT
>Ga0065711_1038321_pt1 | contig 18904 bp, 8 predicted proteins | sample Hoacrofraction12_FD_59098 | JGI IMG/M metagenome (GOLD analysis project Ga0065711, IMG submission 59098) | Hoatzin crop microbial communities from Cojedes, Venezuela - Epithelial fraction 12 v2 (version 2) | ecosystem: Host-associated > Birds > Digestive system > Esophagus > Crop | place... | reverse complement strand
GAAGTCGTGGAGTCTCCTTCTCTGGAGATATTCAAGACCTGCCTGGACACGGTCCTGTGCAGCCTGCTCTGGGTGACCCTGCTTCGGCAGGGGGGTTTGGACTAGATAGATGACCCACAGAGGTCCCTTCCAACCCGTAACATTCTGTGATTCTGTGACGGTCAAATACACTCACTGACAGATCCACAGAAGGAAGTTTCAGAGTTGCTAATGCCTCATTGCAGTTTGTAGTTAGTGTAGATGATGAGACAGTGCATGACGTGCTCTCTAGGTAAACTTCAGCTTGGTAAGAAGCAGCTTCCTACAGCTCCTGCGTTCTTCATAAGCCTAGGAAGCTGTCCTGCAGTCCAGCACAGTGCACACAGCTTTTGGAACACTTCTTCAGATCTAGTCTTAAGTGGAACTTGAAAAACCTGCTGCTGGTGTTGCTCTAATAAAATGAAGTAAAACATGCGAGTCTCTTCCGTTTTCATGTGTCCTACAGATACTCTTTTTCATTCCGTATGGAATGAAAACAGAGAAGTGAAAAACAACAAGGTTAATCTATAGTTTACTTTTTAAACTGCTGGAATACATATAAAATCACTTTTGTAGAGCACTCTTGCAGTTGCATAAACTTCTGAGCGAAGTAGGAGGAGATGTACTGCGTTACCTGTTAACTTGCAATAATTCCATTTGAGGGGAGAAGACAAGCCCAAATTCTTATCAATTAGGGAAAAACCTATTTGCTATTCCTGTAGCTATGTTTCTAATCTCCCTCATCAGGAATAACTTTTTTTTTTTTACCTTTCTTGAGAAGATTTAACAAAACCAGTGTTTGCTACAGACAGCTCTTATAGCATTGTTTTTAGCTAGAGAAGTACTTTCCCTTGTGCCACGAAGTTTTGCTCAGATAGGAGTGAGACATGCGCTTGCTGCTTCCCTTCCAGCAGTTACCTTCTCAGCAGTGCCTGTGATGTTTATCTCCGAGTAGGTACCGAAGTAGGAGCCCATGATAGCACCAGACCACGACTGTCGCTGAAAAAGCCTCGCTAGGCTTTTCCTTCTCTCTCACTCAGAAACTTGTTCACCCACACCTGCTGCTACTTCCCTGCCTCCTCAGAAGTAGTAAGTCTGCTCTTGCTGCTAGTTAATGAGGGTAAACCTAGTATCGCGTGCTGTTGTGCAGCACTGCATGTGCAGCGTGACAATGCTGTTCATCAGATGTGGGAGGTTTGGTTTTTTACCTTGTTAGATTATAGTTCTGCTGAAGGCAAAGACTCTGAAGCAGCTTGCTGATGCTGAAAAGAGGAGGTCTAACTTTTTCTGGGTGTGCAGTTTACCCTCATCATTTCTGCAGCAGCTCTGGTGCTCCGTGGATCCTTTGCTAAGCTAATTCAACTCACTGAAAGGGCAGATAAATACCCTCTTTTCTCTCTTCCTCCCAGGTCAGCTTTAATGAAATGATTTTTTTAAGGGGAAGAGGAGAGAGGATAAGTAAATCCCTTTCACTGTGTCTTGTGGCATCTGCATAAGGTGAAGTTTTTAAAGAAGCTAAGAAGAGTGGGAAAGCATATGCAGAGTAGTATAGCAAAGGAAAGTTATTAGGTTAAGAAACCAATTTTCCAAGTGTTGTTTGTTACAGTAGGTTAGCTTAAATTTCAAACCTTTTCCCCCTTGTTGCTTACGCAGTGAGAAGATTACGTGGGTGCATAGTACGTGTTCTGAGGCCGCCTGTCCCACTCAGTGCATGGGACCATCTAGACGAAATTCCACCATTGCACTGCTGAACTATTCTGTACAGTGACCCTATCCTGAAATGAACACTATCACTGAGAACATACGCTGTCTGATGTGTCCCCCAGAATCTTGGGTTACTTGCTAACTAAATTTGATGGAAAAGTGTGGTTACTTTTATCACATCATTTAGCAAATTAGAACAAGTAAGGGCATTATTCTACTGTCTGCTTATTGCATTATTGTACACCATTCATAGAAAGAAGAGAGCTGCTGCTTAAATGTGAAAATGATCTGCTAGTGTATCATAAGGGGCACTTTTAGGGAATTCTCAACTATAAACCAAGTTCAAAACTCATCTGGAAAAGATGCATGTATTTTTACAGACTGGAGTTAATTTCAGTGCAAGCGTGTGCACAGGCAAATATGTTACTAGTTCTCCTTACTTTGTATAATTTGGTTATGTATAATTGTTTTTGTTAATAAATCACGTGTTGGAAATCATCAAAAGCAGACTTGACAGTCAAGTGATAAAGATCTCTTACAGATATTTTGCATTTCCTATTTTGCTTAAGAGCATTTTGGTATGAAATTGATATATGTAAATATCTCGAAATGAATGAGCCAGGCTTCAATGGCTCTGCTGTTGTTAATTTTCATGCAGTTTTTCAAAAGCAACGAATGCATTTGGTCTTATGGTGTATTCAGCCTTGATTCTTCTGCTGTTCTTATTTTCTTGGTTTGGCTTTTAGGTGTCTGCCTTCAGAAAACAGGACACAATGCAATATATCCATTTTGGTTCCTTCCACCCTGCTCACATGGGCCCTGTTGATGACAGTGACAGCATCAGCCAGAGATATTTCTTTATATCTGCCCTGTGGGTCTGGTTTCCACTTCTCTGTGGATGTTTCCAGCTTCAGAGCTGCTCTAAGCCATACACTGCATTGATGCTTAGAGTAAGTCTGCGAGGTCAAGCTTTAAAATTTAGGTGTAAATGTCTCCTGGATTGAGGAAAAGGGTAAGAGAAAAGTCCTCTCTCCCTTCTGAACCCTCTGACTTGCTGCTGTTTTTCCCCAGTCCCACCAGGAAAATTCTGGCCCTGTGCTTCCTATATCCCAATCAGTAGAAAACCAAAACAGGGAACAGCGCAGGCCTTTATCTCTGACGAGGGATGTGCTTTCCCCTCCCCAGCCTCCCAACAAAGTGCTACTGCTGTGCCTGGATCACCAGCAATGCCACAATCTGTTGTTTTAATTGAGTCACAAATGGCGATGAAAGATTGTCAGTGCCTGATTCAGAATTGTGGGGGACTGCTGTGGGGTTTGTTGCTTCCTTCAGCTAAGCAGAAGCTCTTGGTGCCAGAGACTCTATGGGCTTCTCGCTGGTCTCCTGCAATGTATCCGTGGATGTTGCATGCCACTATTAGAACTGGGCAGCAGGTGGTGATTTAAAGGATTGATCTGCCAAGAAGAATAACAATTTGATTTTTTTTTTTCTTTTTCCTATAGCTTCATGGCTGGTGAGGAATAAAGATATAGTTTCTTGTCTGTTCCTGGTATGAATCTTCAGAGCTTTATCATGCTGCTGGTGGTGACATTAATGGTTAGTGACAAATTATACACATGCAGGCTTTGTAAAGCCCTAGAACACAATTGGCCAGATTGTTAATTTTAGGAATACGTAGTGATCTCTTCACAGAAGTGTGCCTTCCACTGGGTGTCAATGAAAGTAGAATCCCTTTGGGCCTTATTATAATGTTACACCCACAGGAAATAAATAAATAAACAAAAAAATAACACCAAAAAGCCACCAAACTCAAAACCCCTAACAAAAATCTAGCATTATGAGAGTTCCTGTGACTCTATACCTGCATACCTGGGTCTGCCTTAGATTTCCTTCCTTGCTTTATGAGCTGCTAGATGGCAAGATGTAGGGATGATGGTGGGAGCTGCTCCTGCTTTCCCTTGTTCCAAGCTATCCCTTTAGCCAGCTTTGCTTTAGTGGACTGCAGGGAGTGCACAACCTGCAAACAGAAGCTAGTGTGTGGTTAGTGAGGGCGAGGGGAATGGGGTCCTGGGTTTGGCTTAGCAGTTCCGATCATCAGCTGGTGAGTATGTGTGCACCTGTTGTCTCTAGTGGATAAATGGAAATAGCAATCCTCATCGTCCCTCCCGATGTCTGCAATTATGCAAGGGATGTGACGCCGCTAGCAGCTGGAGACCTGGTGCCATGGGCACTGCCTGTGGAAGGGTCACCTGGAGGGAAATCTTCCCGTGCGCAGAGCAGTACCTGGGGGATGAAACTCCCCGTTGGCGGGGATAAATAACCGGCTTGCTTGTACAGGGCTGCCATTGTCTTTGTGAATTTTGGCGCATCTTTATTGTAATTAGGAAAAGGGAGTTTGTATGCAGCAGGTGTGCCAGGTTTACTGTCCCTATGTGCTCTGTGGGCTGACGTGTCTGTGTTTGGATATTAGCCTGCATTACTCTATGAAGGCAGCAACAGAGCACAAGAAAGATACAGTTTTACCTAAAAAGCACTGCATAAGCATTGAAATAATAACAACAAATATCTCTGTAACGGAAACTTAAGACTATCTTTCTGTTCACATTTCAGTATTTTGCCCTTTCCCAGGGTCTCCTCACATGTTCATCCCGATTGGCACAGGAACTTCTTTCCTGGCTGGTTTTCACAGCAAAGTGACTAAGCTGGAAGCCACCTCCACTCATCCTGTCCCCGGGTGAAGGCAACAACTATTTTTCCGTGTTCTCAGTCCTCATATCCCTGACCGTTGCCTGTTGTAGTATGAGCAGTTTTGCCAATATATGAAATGCATTGGGTTAATAAATTCTATCTTTTTTTACCTGTTGGAATGTGTGCCAAGCGCTACCTGTAAAAAGGAAAAAAAAAACTCCTCTTTTTCATGAGGCCACTATTTGATTTTACTTGACTACCATGGTTGGTCTCATTGATGTTAGAGGTCTTTTCCAACCTATGATTCTATGATACTTTGAAATTGGAAAAGTGTTGCTGATGTTACTAGCTGAGGGCAAAGCTAGGCCTTCAACGAAGCTCTGAAATTTTCGGGAAAAAAGAATGGAATTGGTTTCTCTTTTGCTAGGGACCACAGAGCTCTGCAGTATTATAAGCAACCATAAAAAACTGTGTAATTAGAAACTGACATTTTGATTCAAGAGTTTTCAGTGATCTGCAAAAAATAACAATACTGAGGCCACCCCACATGCTGAGGGCAGTATTTGTCCTCAACGGATGAAAGGTTTCGTAAAACCTAAAATGTGCAGAAGTCTTGACAGAACGTGGAAAGGGGACCTATCTGTGGCAAGTTCCTGAGGCAAATGTCTTGTGCTTAGCCTACCTAGGTAGGCTCATTCTTTTTAAACAGTTTCTAGGAAGACTTTTGTCATAGTTCATTATTGAGAGTGGAAAGATAAAGGTCTCTTGGGATATCCAGGAAAGCTCCCTCATTCAAACACACTGGAGGTGTGGGAGGAATAAACCTAAGTATTGTCCCACTGTGGGAAGTCTAGATCGGTTTGTAGTAACTATTCAGTATTTTTTTCCTAATTTAAATATATTATTCTTCCTAATATCATTTTATGTAAAAACAATAAGCTGGACTCAGTCCTATTTAAATAAATTCAGCTACAGAAGCAAAGTGAAATAAGATTTTTTGTAATCACTTTATCAGACCTAATAGGTATAAAAAGGACTTTAGCTGCTCCTTCAGTATAGCTGGGATTATCACCAAGGAATATAACTCCTGAAGAAGTCATTTTTGATTGATACAAGACACTTGCAATTTAATGTACTGGTGTAGCAGAATGTGAGAGTGCAGTAGATTGCAAATAACAGGTTGTTGTTCAGTTTGTTGGCAGTTCTGAAAAACAAAAAACATTCCGGGAATGAATATTTAAAGTACATTGGAAATGCTTTGTTTCAAGTCCATCAGCACTTTTTCTGATCTGACATGAATTTTTGTGTTCTGATTTTTCTCTTGAGTGCTTCTAAAAACAAAAAGTGAGTTGCTTGATGTGAAGAAACTGTTAATTTTGACCCTTTTACTTTTTTTATATGGATGATTGAACAAAACATTTGCGCTGTTCAGCTTGCTCTGTTAACATGTATTCTCTGCTTGCTTGCTTCTGTGAAGGGAAAGAAGTGAAGTCAAAAGTGAATGCAATATAGTGGTTCTTCATAGCAAGTGTTCATGGAGGACTAGGTTCTTCTGTGCTGGCTGTGTTAAAAAACAACAACAAATAAACAAACACCGCCCCCCCACCCCCCCCCAAAAAAAAACAACCCACAAAAAACCACAAAATAAAACAAAAAACCCACAAAAATAACACCAAGAAGAAGAAACAGAAAAAAAATCTTGTTAGATTTGTGACCTGTATGAAGACTGTTAAACAGTGGCATGTTAGAATTTATGGAAAGGATCAAAGTGAGGTAAGATGGAAAAAGATGGCTACTGAAAAAAGTGAAAGGTGCTAAGCATGCCAGAGGGTAATCCTCTCGCTGGGGCAGTGGTTTCTAGTGCTAGGTTTGGAGGTCCACTCTGATTGGGAACTGGAGAGTTTGAGGTTTGCTCCTAAACTGATTTGATTTTATCAGTGAGTGGAACTACAATGATCATGTTTCTGTATGTGTAATAAATCAGCTATTTAATTTTCTTGGCTGAAAAAACCTTTACTTATGGGTGTCCTGATTCTCAGCTGACTGCCCAGGTTAACTGCTCTAGAGATAGGAGTGCCATGTGTGTGCTTGTAGCAAATATACGGTAGAGCTAGAAGGGCACACAATGTAATGCCGGTAACGTTTATTCACCGAGGTATCTATAACCTTTTGGAAACAGATTTTATATAGCTTGTAAGACACAAAATGCATTCCTGCTTGGCATGGTGAGAAGGATGTGATGACAACTACTTTGTGTGACTTGCCTGTTTGACTCATGACTGTACTTGTGACTTACTAAGAGATGGTGACTCACCCTGTTCCTCATGACCATTAATTACATCTTTGGAGTGCTGCACTGTGTGATGTGAGCCAGCTTAAATATGAACTGCTGTATGACTCTTTCATAGAGCCTACCATAGAAGCAAAAATAGTTACATTTAACCAAAAGTTAGCAGAAGTCATGCTTAAAAAAAAAAAAAAAGTGAAATTTGTTTTAAACTTTGATAAGTCTAAATGCTCCTAAATTCACTTGATGCATTCATCTGGATAGAGTGAAATCTCAGCTGCAGTTTTCACTACATCTTTTCACATCACTCTGGCTCTTCAAGGACTTCTGGCAAGAGGGGGAAGTCATCACCCAGAATAGAGGAGGAGGAGAAATAGATGGGTTTGTGATGGTCTTGTCCCAAAAGGGTGCTCATATTACACCAGCAAGCCTACGCCTGTGTATATGTATTTATACACACACAGTGTCTCTCTTAAGATATATATATATTTTAAAACATACTTCAGTGTATTTATCCCTGTTAAAAATAAACCATTTTTGATAACATAATTTCAAACAGGTGAATTAGAACTATGTGCATACTTCACAGTACTCAGAGAGTCAAGTGGAATGTAATGAGTCTTCTGATATGTCAGCGTTGCCAATAGTCTATCATTTCTTCAAAGGGTCTGTGATTTCAGGGGAAGCTGGGGTTGGGGGAGAGGGGGATCTTTTACTGGGATTCTAGGGACAGTCACGTGCAACTTTTTTAGGAAAAGGGGAAAAAAAGTCATCCCACTAAGTTTTCCCCACTATCCTTTTTTTAATTGTACCTGCAGTTACTTAAATATTGTTATGTGTTGTTTTAAAACAGTATGTAATTCCTGTGCTTAAGGCTGTTTTTTCTCAACTATGTTCCATGACATTTAATTTAGAAACAATTTGAGTATAATTATTACAGATGTTTAAAGTATATCCCTTGTAAAATTGAGAACAGATACAAGAAAATGAAGTGATGCGATTTCATTTTTCCTTTTGGTTGAAACTTTGCTGTGTGCATTACTCCTGTGGGAACACACTAAATGGAGTGGAATTTTCATTTAATTTGTTCTGATAGTCAGTTCCTTGGATACTTCTCAGTCTACAATATGCTTTACCAATTGGAGCTCATGCATCGCTAGAAATAGTGTATTTCATTTGAACTGTACAATAGAAAAATCATACTTGAGGTCAAAACCACTACTGATGAAATGATTCTTATCTCAAAACCCACTCTCAGTAATGAATCTCCTTTATCCTGCAGGGTTTTAAACAAAGGCTCAAAAACCTCTGTGCCCTGGAAGTTGAGAAATCCCCTTACCCAGCTTCCACAGCAACAACCTCAATTCCAAAGGTGACTCTGTCTTAGCGGAATGAGCCTTTGTCTGTCCTCCGCAGTCAGCTACTAGGAAAATCATCACATTTTATGGTTTTAAATTTCTGGTTTTAAAATAAATGAGTATCCTGTTTCATTTGGAAGAAAGGCTGGTAGTTACAGCATTTGTTACCTTCATTCTTTTGAAGCAGTGCATATCCTCTATAACATGGAATCCCTCTCTAACCACCGTTGTGTGCTGTAATAGCTCAAATGGAGAGGCATTGTATAGATGCTGTACCGTTGCATGAACAAACCACTTTCCGGAGACAGCATTAGCATTCTGTACTAATGGAAAAGTTCTTAAAAATTCACCAGGGAATCTTCATGAAAGGTTATTTTGTAACCATCCTTTTAATTGAACATAGGATTTTATCATTTCTGTGGAAAAGCAGCAAAGATCTTGTAAAAGGTGTGAATTGTGCATAAAAAACCTTAAGCCTTGATTAATGCTGTTATCCCAGTGGAAGTTTATTGTCTTCAGCAGTTATCTACATTTATGTTTTGTTGATAGGGATAACCTCTTCAGAAGTCTTTCATTTCTATAGAAGGTGATTAGTTACAGAATCACAGAATCACAGAATGTTAGGGATTGGAAGGGACCTCTGTTGAGTCATCTAGTCCAACCCCCCTGCCGAAGCAGGGTCACCCAGAGCAGGCTGCACAGGACCTTGTCCAGGTGGGTCTTGAATATTTCCAGAGAAGGAGACTCCACAACCTCCCTGGGCAGCCTGTGCCAGTGCTCCATCACCCCCAGAGGGAAGAAGTTCTTCCTCATGTTCAGCTGGAACTTCCTCTGCTTCAGTTTGTGCCCATTGCCCCTTATCCTGTCGCTGGGCACCACTGAAAAGAGTCTGGCCCCATCCTCCTGACTCCAACCTTTAAGGTATTTATAAGGTCCCCTCTCAGCCTTCTCTTCTCCAGGCTAAACAAGCCCAGCTCCCTCAGGCCAGCGTGTGCATTGCTAGTGGTGGGAGAGGAGGTGCAGGAAGGACTGGTGCAAGTAAGGACAGAACGGGTCTGTGTAGAAGCTTCAGATAACTCAGCAGGCTTTGGATGAAAACTAAACGAGGAAAATTGCCAGTTCTCTGGAAGCAAAATAACATTTCGAAGAGGCAGACTATCTGCTACTGGGTTACATCCTGACATGAGTAAATTACAAGCTGAGATAAATATGCCTAGAACTATCAGAAAGAGAGATGTACGACATGTACATGGTATGATTAACTACCGAGTACGATTCATGCCAGTCCTGATTGTGTAAGCACCGCAGCAGTGAGAAGGGCTTGCTGCTTTTGCAGCCCATCTGTTTATGGGAAGCAAAACATAAACAAATGTTTGGTTGGTAACTTAGCCTCTGTGTATGATAAAAATGGCAAGGTTTTATTTTGGGGATAGCAATAAGGCAATACTTATTCAGAAAACACAAGTGGTTTTTTTTCCATGGTATTGATAACAGCAAGAGAAAATAGCTTATGCCTTGATTCAAAATGCCTGGGCATTTGACAGGGCCGTATTAAACAGAACATGATGCTTATAGTGTTTACATAAATCATGACAATTTATTGTAGTGAGTATCATATAGCATAGGTATCTGGGATATTATTTGGGTTGAAGGGAGGATTTCCACAGGTTTGCAATCAGAAGCAAAGAGACTCATAAAAACATACAGACAAGTCTTTCGCTATGAGCATCTGTTCCTGAGAAAGATCACGGCCCTCTCTTCACTGCAGTGTGGGCTGTGATAGAAGAAAAGTTTTGGGAACTGGTGCTGCAAAAAAAGAGTGCTGGAGAAATTAATAGAGTAGAAAAGGTCCAACTGCCTTCTTAAGAAAAGATGAATATATTCAACCCGAAATAATTCCCCCCCGCCCCGAGACAGGATGCCAACCAGACTGACTGAACCATGGCCAACTGAAGTGTTTATTTAAACAAACAATCCCCCCAGATTCATATCAGTACAAAAATGTCCCAAATCCCACAGCACAGCAATGCTGGGAGCAGGTCTTGCCGCCTTTGGCAGGGGGGTCAGAAGACGGTTCACAGTTCTATTGCTCTGCAAAAGTCTCTCTTGTTGTATTCCCCCTTTTAAATACCCAAATCTGTGCGTCAAACAGGAACTTCAGTTGCTGTGAGCCGTCAGATGAAATAATTTTCTTTGCTGGGAATACCAGCAGCTCTGACAATGGACAGCAGGGCAAATCGAAGGTGAGGATCAAAGGTGGAGGAGTAGGAATCATATGACTTCAGGAAAATGGAGCAGAATAAATGGAGGGGCACAGATTGCCAAGTTGTTACTGACAGCATTATGTAGGAGTTCAAATGCTTGGCAAATAAATCTCTGTCTAGAAAAAAATCAATTGTTGTGTACCTTTGCTTGTAGAGAATGAAAGGAATCTGAAATAATCCAAATCCAGTGCCTTACATGGGATATAAATTTACTGCTTGCCAGGTTTCTTCTGGTATGGTGGTCAGACTCTTCAGTTTCTAAACAGTACAACTCCATTTTGGTACCAGCAGCCTGAGGATTTTTTTTGTATTGGATGCAGTAGTTCGAGTGAAGAAAAGCAAAGATTGTAATTAGTGTGGGAAGATTATATTAAATTATTTTTCTGTTAATTTATAGCAAAGCTTGAAGCTACTCTGTTTTGCCATCCTGATACCTACAAATCTCAGGTTACATATTGCGTTGGGTGAGCAGTAGCTGTTCTATTGCTGACCCTCTGTGGTTTGGAAAGTACTGCCTGGAGCAAACATTAAGAATTTAAACTTCTCATATACTAGAAGAATGGTATTTTGGCAGCAGTGGATAAAAAATCACCTGGTTTCCAGAGGCTTAATGGATTCTCAGGATTTTGGAGTTCCTCCAGGTGCAGATGAGATACATGTACTTGCCTCTCAGCAGCTGATATGGAGGCTATCATCTTTGAGAGAAGTAATTTTAAATTATTGAAGTGACTGAATGCCTTACCATGTTTACCCCATGCTTTAAATGTCCACTGTTCCACAAATGTCCTTCAGAATAGTTCATGAGCTGAAATTGGAATAGCAGGATAAGTGAAATCCTAGTACAGTCATTTCTTGACCTTTCCAGTACATTTACATGTAGGTACTGGAAAAAGCAATCAGGACTGACAAAATTTTCTTGCTTTGTCATATGGTTGTCCTGAGTCATGTTAGCAGTCAGGGACTGTAGGTGCTACTGTAACCTGTCTTCATGTTCTAATCCTGAAATAAGAATTGCCATATGTTGTTTTACCTTTAAATACCAGCCATTCATAAATGTGAGGCATTTTATTCTCATCTTGTTATTGCTCACAAAATCCAATGCTGGCTGAAATGGTATTCATATCTATGGCCCTTCTGAGAACTGTTGTCTTTGTTAGGCAAAATTTTGCAACATGAACACATTGCAATTTACTTATTAAGGCAGGGTGCTGACTTTTTTCAGTGCCCTATACTCTGTTTAGTACAACTTTATATGTAGGAGACCTCAGCTACAAATAATTTCACCAGTCTAACTCATCAAGACGTGAGAGCAAATTTTGTACATTGCAGCACAGGGTCCTACTTTCCTCTTCTGTAAAATGGTGTTGGAAACATTTGAGATGCTGAATCTGCAGACAAGCCCCAGAGTGGTCTCTCTTGGAGTGGGGGAATCCTCTGGAAAACAGGGATTTCTCAGGGTGGCTGTGTAAGAAATGGGTTTAACTGTAGCTGTCTGAAATCTGGGATTGTTTTGTGGCAAAGACTATGGGATTCAAGTTATAAATAGAAATTCAAGCTTGTTCTGTTATAAATGTAACTAGGTAACTGGGCTGTGCCTATGTGCACACCTGTGCTTACGGCATTAATCGCCTGGGTGGTCCAGGAACTCCCTGGCTTGTCATCTGCACAGAGAGAATAATGGACAGGTTTGGGACGTTGAACTGATTTGTAATTCAGTGATGGACTGAACTCCTAGACATCTTCACAGCACAATATTTGACCAACATTTGGAGTAATGTTTGACGAAGTATTTGGTGCAGGAACTCTCCACATGGAAATTTCGGGCTGTCCTGATGATTTTCCCTAGGCAGTTTTTCCTGTGCTTAGACCAAATCCTTTGCTTAAATACAGTGATTGACATGCTGACTGGAGAAGCTGGCTGTCCCAGGGACACCTAGGTGGTTCCTAACACAGAACAGATCTAACTGTGCATGGATAAGATACCTGTAAACAGTCAGTAGAAACTGTTCCTGCAGATGCAGAGACGGTCATGTAGTACAGTGTTCTGTAGGTGAGACGGTTAGGGGGTTTTTTGTATGCGATGTAAGGTAATAGCAAGGGGTTGTGCACATGCTGGAGTGGTCATGTAAGGCCATGGGCCAGCTGGGTAGGAGGAATCTGCAGAGCTGCACTTTGAGGAGTCTCACCCAACCTGGGTGAAGATGTCACTGCAAGGACCCAGAGCTGTTTGGGCAGCGACTGACCAGCCCCTTTGACAAGTTTAATCCCTCAGACGTGCATCATCCTGTGCCAAAATCCCAGCAGTAAACTTTTGGGTGTGGTTTCTTCTTTTTTTTTAACAGACACTCTGTAAGTGTCTGAGCAACAGTTTATTTTTTGTCAGTCTCCTTGAATTTCTCAAATTCAGATCAAATCCACAGTTGGCAGGTTTGGGATTTTTTTTTTGCCTCCCTTGTCTTGAAGGGAATTATCAGTGCAGGTTGCAGAGAGGTTGCTCTGAATATTCTTCAAGGAGATAATAGCCTGCTTTCTACCTGTTTCAAAGCAGTAGTGAATTGTTTGAATTGCCAGGTGGTGAGTAATTAAGGAGCCACATTGTATGTGTGTAAAAACAGTCTCAGGCAAGAGAAGACATAATTTTGTTTATACATAAGTCTGTTTATACAAATGCTTGCTTAGGTATTTGGACGTACAGGTGGCTTACGGAAAAGCATGAAGAACATGAATCCACTTTGTAAGCAGGATTATTGTGTTTGCTGTTGAGAAGACAGACGTTACTGATGGAATTCTACTTTTACGTCTATCTCCAATAAATTTTGCATCTAGACTCTAAAGTATGAGTTTTACTGTTTTCATGCAGGGAGCTCCGTATTTAGTTTATTGCAATAATATATTTTTTTTCAATTGCTAAATACGTCTTTGTCCACTTCTAAGATCTTCTACATCATCTTTGTATTCTCAGAGTTTAGGAAAGCTCTGCATCCTTGTAACTAAAGGTCTGGCATTCAAGTGTGTGCAGTTTAGTATGTATTCTTGTTTTAGTCTAAATGTGGTTTCTATTTGTCCCACATAATGCATTTTAAAATTGTAGCTACTCAATGTTAATTATTTCTAATAGCTCTAAGCATGACAGAATTAGTCATTACAATGGAGCTTGGCAAAGTGGTAAGCAGCAACACGGGAAGTTAGTCATCCAAGTTTTAGATGGAGAAAGCCTGGAGAATATACAATTCCATGCTACTACTCTTCCCATGAGATTCACTGTTCTTGCAGCAAAAAAGGGACCTTTATGTTTTTGGGTTTTGCTAACCTGAGGTGAATTCACAGGGACGGGAGGAGAGACTTTCAGAGAAGGCTTACATTGATTTTTAAATGTCAAAGCTATAAGCTCTTCAAATGGACTACAGTGTCTTCAGCCAGAGTAGGCATGGACTTCTTGTAGGGGTGGAAGATTACGGACAAGACTGGGCTGGAAACTGTAAAGCCTTGTCCTGGTTTTGGTAGCCCTGCTCTGCACGGTGAGAAGCCTGTTTGTGTGTCTCTCTTTACTGTCTTTCCTTCACATAGTTAGCTATTGAGACAGTTTCAGTAACGTTCAGCTAATAATACTTGTCTCCAAATTGTACACTTATCCCATTCCATTAACCAGACTCTTGGTAACAGAGGCAATTGAAATAAATTGCAAACAGATTAAGGTATTTTTAGAATGTTTTTCTATGTAAATTATTTGTAGACTCCCAGCATTCCTGCACAGCAATCGTAAAACAGATGTGCACTAAAATGTATAGGGGTAGGTTATCATCTTTTTCATCTTTTTAAATATTTTTACCATATCAATTCACTGCTTACGATTTAAATGTAATCTCTATTTGCATAATTCTATGAGGTAGGATTTTCTCTGTAATTGAAAATCTAACTTTTTAAATGGGGAGAGAACAAGTTGAAAATCAAAACCGAAACAGCTCCACAGAGGTCTACAAGTTCTTACAGGTAAGAAAGGGATATGTTTTTTCATTACTGAATTTGTTGGGTAGGTATATTGTTAACAAAGGACATGCACATTTCAATCAGATCAGTTCTTTGATAGGAAAATATTGCCTTCACAGAAATAAAATATTTTCATGAATGTTATGGCTGCATCAGTGTTGGTAGCTATCTGAGATAAGAAATCCTTTCTAATCTGTTAAAAATGGCATCTTCTCAAAGAAACCAGAAACTTAGCAACATCTGTTCTTGACGTTCTTTCATTCTTTCATGCTACCTTTTTCACTGGAAGGGGTTGCCTTTCTCTGGCCAGTTATGCTGAAACAATTTCGTGATAGTGTAAACTGCATTGTTCAGTCTTCAGACTAGCCAGGCACTGACTCAGGGATGAGCCAAAAGTGATCAAATCTGTCAAGCTGGTTTCTCACATAAGATATATTAGTTGCAACTTTCCAAATACAGGATTTTTTTATTGAGTGCTACCTCTTTGAATAATTCCTCAGAGATCTGCATCCTGTAGTACAACCTTATCAGCATGCAGTGAAATTGTCTGTGTATAAAATACATGGACAAGGAAAAAGAAATATTGTAATTTTTAAACGTGGTTTTACCTCTTCTAAGACCTTTTTTGTACCTATACTGTGGAATCTCAAACCTCTTCCTTTTACCTATCTACAAAGGTCTTATAAATATGAGAAAAAAAGGAATTCAGAATATCAAAACAGTAGTTTTGCTTAGACCAAGTGTCCATGTAGCGGAGTATCCTGTTTCCAATAGAGATTAATGCTGGAATCCTTGGAAAGAACCTATGAACCGGACCAGTATTTAATAACAACTCATTGGTATAGTATCCCAGTCTCACTTTGGCTCACGCTTCGAATTTAGTTCTACTCCTTACGTGTTCTACTATCTCTGCTCTCATATCTGGAGAAGGAACGCATCCCCAGACCCACTGATGCTGTTTGGTATAGTCCATTAGGAGTTCAAGATCAAGATTTCTTTATCTTTTTCTTTCAGCTGAAATGATTTTTAGAATTTTTTTTCTTAGTTTCTGTCTTTAAGGCAATATGTTTCCTTTACTGCCTAACATCCCTGGGGATGTGTTTTGTGTGAAATAGCGTGACTCAGTTTACACTTTTAACATAATTTTCCCTATTACATGAGCTCAAGAGTCTGGCTGTCTTAAAGATGCTCCCTGGGAACAGACAGTCAATGAGAGTGTGTGTGAGAGAGAGAGAGAGAGAAGCTTTGCGGACTGTTTTGATGTTTGAGACAGCCCACGTTAATAATAAAATGGAAGATCTGAAGAGAGTAACTAAAAAAGGACACTTCTTTACCATGGTAACTCTCAAAGTGAATGAAGGACCAGCACGAGTGGGTCAGCACAGCAGTCTTCTGAAGGTTCAGAGGACATCTAGGTGATCAGTGAGTATTTTGAAACAGGGGATCCAGGATAAATGTGACCTTAAATATAACAGTGACTGCTGATGGATTCACTGTGTTCCCTCTACAATACTATCTTAGATACTGAGGTCCTTTTCGAGTCTTCAGTTTGACTGTATGTTGCCCTTGTAGTGCACTCATTTATTGCCTGCAGCCCTGGGCAAAACAGTTGCCTAGACTTCGTCTTCATTATATTATGCCAATCCTATTTGTTTATTTATTTTAAAATAATGTTTGCAGAGTGCTTGGGAGATGCCATAAATGCCGAATGAAGTGCTGTGAACTGAAAGGTGAGAGGCAAGCAAGAGCACTGTTGAAAGTGTGTAAATGCTGAGCACTGCTACATGTAACAGGAGTCTTACTTCACTGTGAGATGGTATGATTTAGCAAAGCCAGTATTTGTTTAATAGCTGCATGCTGATTTACCTTTGTATGTTTTATATATAGCTCAACAAAGCATCCTGGAGAGGTGGGAGCACACACCCTTCTTACTCCATCAATGAAAGACTGCACAGTGCTGAACCAACTGTTAGGAACTTGGTCCAAACTGTGAAATTCTCACTGTTGGCAATGCACATCCCACAGATGGGCTATCCCATGTGCATAATTTCCCATTGATGGTAACTTTGTGGCTTGTTGGGTTTTGATGGCAGCTGGAAACACCACAGCATGTGCGTTGCGGTTTGATTTGACCTATTGTCAAGCGAAACCCATTGGTTACCACCTAAGGCTGTGGACTTGTCATCTTCCACTTCTGTTGACTGTAGAGGCTGTTGCTGCCGTATATGAATCATGCTTGTTTTCCACATCCCACCTCTCCTTCTGATTTATCAACTCGGCAGCTGTGCCTAGCCCTGCCTAACCCTGCTGCAGTCCAAATAAGCCGGGCTAGCAGAAACCTAGAGTTTGAAACAGTCTCAGTAAACCGGGGTCATTTGACTGAAACATGTTTAGAGGCAGCTCAACAAGATGAGGTTCCTAGTGCCTCTTTCTTGATTGTCTTTGCTTTCTATATTTCTCTTTTTTGCTTTTTTTGCCATGATTAAGAAAGATCAAGATGAATCTACTCTTTATTTTAAAACTTAGGTATTTACTCTCAGCAGAAAATGCCTATGGGACTGGAGGAGGTTTTGATTGTTTTGAATGAGAGGAACTGCTACTTTTCTCTCCCTTGTTAATTTTTTATGACCTCATCAAAAGATCTGAAAGCAGTATTGCAGCTGTTGAAATGCATCAGCGTGACAGTGGCTTTTTCTACTTACTTGATGCAAAAGTTACTTTTTTCCTTCACTAATTTTTACAGAGGATTTTGATAAATAACAATTATAAACTCATTAGTCTCATTATCGTAAATGGAGCAGATAAATGGATATTTCTTCTGACAAGGACACATGTAATAAACAACTGATAGATGGAGTTTAGAAGAGGTTTTGGTTGAAATATTTCATTGTAATTAGGCTACTCAAGAAAATAATTTACTCAGTCTTATTGATGGGAGATTGGAAGCTTCCATTGTACTAATCTATTATGTAATACACTTAGACATGTTGATTGTGAGATTTTGTCTAAGCAGCTATGATTAAATTGTGCAGTAATAAGCTTAATGACCACCATCAAAAGAGACAATCCTTTGCAGGTCGGATAGAGTAAGCAGAGTGGTTTAACAGTCTGGGTCTTCTGGCTCTTGCAAAATTAGCAGAAACTGTCTTTTCTTGAACTTTGGTGGATTTTAATGGCTTTGGATAGACCCAAAGGAGAGTCTTCTTGTATTTTGGTAATTCTTCATCTTTTTAAAACATACACTTCCCAGAGACCGTGTTGTGGTAAAGTCACTTCTAGTCATAGAGTAGACACACAGTAAACAGGAGCGATAAAGGATTGTGCAAAATATCTAGCCGGTGGAGCAAATTGTTGACAAGGAGGGAAAACATTTTGTGAGATAAAAATAGCAGAGAGACTATTTGAATAAACAGCTATAGGGAATGGGCAGCAGCAGATTTAAATAAGAAGTCTAACAGATGCTTGTAGCCTCCCATTAACATTGTCATATGTGGAATACACATTCCTTTACCACATACTGTGGGCATACCTCTGTAGGTCCTGTATCGATATGTATTGACCTTGTCTAGAAGGGTCAGCCCTTTGGTTGATGGTTTGGTGGGTTTAAAATTCAACTACTTATATAGGCTTTGCGTGGACTGAACACTTAACCTTCAGTAATAGAAATAAACTTTCTTGAATTTATATGCAGACTTGCAGTTTATGGCTTCAAAGAACTATTGCTTCAATACATACAGAAAGATTGCCATAAATTAGTGGGATTACAGAAAATGTTTTATATTGGGAATGGAGAACACGAAACTGAAACCAAGTTGCATATTTACACTGAGACAAGGAGTTTTCTGATACATTAAATTTCTTTCATGGGTGCATGTGGAGGTAGATGCCTGTCTTATGAGTAGAACCAAAGCAGTAGAACATGCTGCATTTGGACTTCAGTATGGTATGGAAGGTGGAGTCTGGCCATGGCCAGGAAATCTACAGTCTTTGTGTTTTTCCCCACAGATGACAGTCTGAGACACCCCCAGCCAGCCACCAGTCTGATTCTATCCACTCACACTGGAGAATCATGTAGATGATCCCACAAGCCCTTTTGCTTTCTTTGGTGAGACTGTTGTTCGTTAGTGTAGGACTTGGTGTAGGGCTAGGGGTGTGCAATGGGCAATTATGCACTCTGTCTGTAAAGTGATTGAAATGTTGAAAGTGTGGCTAGGTTTTGTAAATTGGCGATAAATGGGTTTACCCCATGCATCAGTACAGGCTTGGGGCCGACCTGCTGGAGAGCAGCTCTGTGGAGAGGGACCTGGGTGTCCTGGTGGACGACAGGTAGACCATGAGCCAGCAGTGTGCCCTGGCTGCCAAGAAAGCTAATAGGATCCTGGGATGCATTAGGAGGAGTGTGGCCAGTAGGTTGAGGGAGGTTCTTCTTCCCCTCTACACTCCCCTAGTGAGGCCCCAGGTGGAGTACTGTGTCCAGTTCTGGGCTCCCCACTTCAAGAAAGATGAAGAGCTACTGGAGAGAGTCCAGCGGAGGGCTATGAGGATGATGAGGGGACTGGAGCATCTGTCCTATGAGGAAAGGCTGAGGGAGCTGGGCT
>Ga0065711_1038320_pt1 | contig 18905 bp, 6 predicted proteins | sample Hoacrofraction12_FD_59098 | JGI IMG/M metagenome (GOLD analysis project Ga0065711, IMG submission 59098) | Hoatzin crop microbial communities from Cojedes, Venezuela - Epithelial fraction 12 v2 (version 2) | ecosystem: Host-associated > Birds > Digestive system > Esophagus > Crop | place... | reverse complement strand
CCCTCTCCATCCTTCCTGCAGGCCCCTCCAGGCACTGGCAGCTGCTCTCAGGTCACCCTGGAGCCTTCTCTTCTCCAGGCTGAACAGCCCCAACTCCCTCAGCCTGTCCTCATAGGTGTTCCTTGTAGGAACATTTTAGGTGTTGTTCCTTTGAGGGTGGACTGTAAATATTAGGGAATTCACTTTCACAGGAATGAAAAGAAATGCAATGGTTTTCAGATAAGGATATGCACTAGGTATTGTAAAGGCAGTCCAAGAACACAATGGAAATCTCATATTTAGGAAGTGTCTTGCTGAGTTGGTGGTGAGTCCTGTGGTTTCAGTCACTTGTTCCTTCAGTTACTGTCCAACAAATACTGCTTGATGTATGTTGACGCACTTTACTCTTGTAACCTTGATATGTGGGGAAGAAATACCTTTCTTGTTGAACTGCTCACAAACAATTTTAATGTTATTTATAATTTATTTAAACTTGTCCTCCTAATTATTCCCTTTGGTAGTGACAGTAACTTTTAGTATCCTCTATGTAGTATAAACTCATTGAAATAAGATATAATACACATATAGCAGTAACAGAGCTATGTCACTTCCTTAGTATTCACTTGTTTGTATTCTACATTAAATTGTGAGAGTTCAGGAAATTTTTATCCCTTACCAAAGTAAATGTGCAGTACGTATTGTTCAGTTCATGCTCTGGACTGGGAGTCGGGAGATTCAGGTCCTGTTCTGGAGTGTACCACTGCACTTGTGTGAATTTGGTTAAATCTTTTGCATCCCTCAATTTTTGCACGATTTGGCTGTACCATTTGCTGCTTGAGCCATGGCTCAGAAGCACAGCTAATTCATTACTTAGCTGGTGCTACTTGCTGAGGAGTGGTGAGTAGAGGAGCTGACACTGATGCAGTGGAAATTCATCTGAAACTCCCAAAATGGTGAAATTTCAAAGCTGCCCATCAGTACTGCTGCACCCCAGTGAGACACAAGTTCTTCGGAAACCAAGCACTGGTATTGGTACTGATCGTAGCAAACCACTATTTAACAAGTGGCTTTGTGAAGTATGTGTATAGACTTGCTTCAGTTTTCAAGGAGGAGATTAACTTCCATCTATTTGGAAAAACGCTAAAGAATGTATTGTACCATGTTAGTATGGTTTCCAAGTCAGGTACAGCCAGCCAAGGTATGTGCAGGTTGTTAGCTGTGGTAATGTTTTCATTTGATCTCAAAAGACCAAGACTTGTCCTCCATCCAGTCCTGCCAACTGAATCCAGACCTTTCAGTAGGAGATAAAGGCCAGAACGCCAGATGTCTGATGGTTCTATACATGGCTGAAGCTCAGCTTAGCAAATTTCAGCCCAAGAGAGGGTGGAAAACATGGAAAAGAACTGATGCTATTTGTTTTGCTAGCTTAGTGATAGTGTGAAAAATATCTAAACTCTTTGGTTAAAAAAAAAAAAGACATTATAAAGACAGTAACAGCATTATTTTTTCCACTCTCAAATGTGTGTTATTTTCTGTAGTACAGAAAGCAATTAATATTTCATAACAGCATGAAATTCTATCATGCGGGTGTCATCAAATGCAATAATTAAACCTCAGCAAAGTAATTTAAACATGCTGTTACTGGTGCAGATAGTTAGTGCTGCGAATGATGGGGAAGACAGTCTGAGCTGGGAGCCCGTAGGCAACTGGGGATAAAAGGCCAATGTCAGCAACACCTTCACTAGCTGAGAAAAGTCTTTGTGCCAACATGCTGCTGCTTGTGCTTTAATAACTAGTCATAGCCGTGTACTTTTCCTTTTGACAACCAAGTGTGTACAAAGGTGATAAAAATGTGAAGTGTGACCAACATACTTCAGCCACAATTTGGGAGGTTTCTTCCTCATGTTTTAAGAGGCTGTTTATACAATACTAGCTAGACCACATGAGTTAGAGCAGTAGTATGGACCCCTTGTGCAAGAATGTTGGCTTTAGAAGAAATAGTTTGACATGCATTCCTCTCTTGTAGTGCATGTCCAAAAACAGTGATTCTAGAAAGCCAGGCAACCAACTCAAAAGATTAAAAGCCCAAAGAGGACAGAACCCAGTTCTGTCAGAATGTGTCTTATCTTAGAATCAGTGGCAACAGAAATCTGTATGAAGAGGATATGTGTGAATGCTGTGGTATGATTGTGGACTTTTGATACAGGAGACAGGCAAAGGTAATGTTTAGACACTTGAAGATTCAAATCGAACTGGATATCGGGGACTGACCTCCAGAATTTCTCAACCATCAGTCCTAGGTATGAAGGACTGAACTCTACTCTTTAAAGACTAACTTAATTTTATTTTATTGTACACAGTCTTCCAGAATGACCTTTTAAGTAAAGTATTCAAATATTATTAGTTTGGTTAGAGAATGGGAAAATAAAACCAAAGAAACACCCCCAAAACAAAAAATCTAAAAATTAAATGGCTGCTAGGTAGAGGATGATAAACTGAAAAATGATTGCTTCTAAATTGGCAAGGGAATTCATATGTTATTCGAGGTATTTGTATCTTCTGTCACGATATGAGTTAAGATTAGGAGAGAAGATGAGAGCGCCCTTAGGACGGACTGGAATATGGAGAGCAAGGCAGCTGGGAATTTCAGAGGATTTCTGTTCCAGATGGAAGGTGGTGTCTCTAAATTGCAAGTGAACCCTCACTGATGGGTGAGGTAGCAAACATCTGGCAGAGCATAGCACTCTAAATGTGCAAAATGAGGAAACAGGTTCAAGGTGACCACTGGGAAACTCCCTGAAGCCTCTGCAGAATTGCTGTTTCCTTTTGTGAGTAGGTCCCCTCTGTTTTGTGACACTAGGAGACAATACTTTTTGCACATAAGTAATATTTGGATTTAGATTTGTAGTGTCTGAATATATCCATGCGGTTTGTTTGGAAAATACCTGAGCCAATCGAGTTCTCACTGGAAATCTAGTTTAGTGAGAGCTGGTGTGAAACTGCAAAATCGTTTCTGTGAAAGAGCTGGAAACAAAGCTGCTTGTGATACAGCAAAATTGTGAATATGATATTCTGAGTAGGTGGCTTGGAAATTTTTAAATCAAATGAATGGGGTTTTATTTGAAAAATACTGGCTTGGTGAAGAAAAAAGTAAGTATTTCAACACACTTCCACTAACAATCAGTCATGTATCTGTCAGAAATTTGCCGTGTTATCTTGCAGGGTGCTAAAAATCCTGTGTTTTCAGTATCTGTGGCGGCTTCTACCAAATACTGTAAATATTCCATTATTCTGTTTTCAAAGCTGGAATGGAAATGCAAATAACCCCATCGTAAGTGAAAGCTCACGGGACTGCTGGTTTGATAGGCCTGACACTTCTGGGTTGGAGTGGGGATGTTGGGATTTTATGCTCCCTGATAGAGCTTGTCCTAACTTTAAGAGAACTTTGTAGAGTGTCCTTATCTTTTCTGGAGCAGCTGAGGCTATTCTCAGAATTGAGACCGGCACACGTAGTTGCTTGGAGTTAGGGCAATTGGCTGTCTGTTTTTATTTTGAAGAAAAAACTATTTAAAATGTTTGGATTTTTTTGAAACTATACTTCTCGTGTTGGATTTTTTTTGACTTGAAAATGTGGGGGAGGGTGTCCTGTTCTCAGAGAGAGAGTGTGCTGCTGATTCAGATTTCCTTCATAACGGAAGTTACAAATCTAACCAACGTTCCTGGCTACTGAGATAGTATTGTGTGTCTAAAGCTATTGTGATATCCTGAAGGCACCAAACAAGCAATGCCACCTTCTAGTGCTTCTTACTCCCAAGACAAAACATAAGGACAGGTGCAAAAAAAAAATATTGGTAAATATCACAGAATATCACAGAATATCCTAGTAGAACTTGCTTTGGTTTATGTTATAGTAGTAACCTAGTACGCTGTTTGTTGTGATTACTAATGCTTCACAAGAACAGTGTGTGCTCTTACCTATTTTATTAATCATGTTGTTTTTCCAGCTGCTGCTTTTGACGTGTTTAAAATGTCTTTTCAGTCATCTGCAACACTGCTCCTTTTTGGAAAGTAACAGAACACTACGAGCTTTTGATTAAATTTAGTTGTGTTATATGCGTAGCTGACAGGCTAATATCTCATCCTATGATACTTAAACATCTCTTCCTCCCATCAGTTTCTCATAAATCCTATACTTATTTTCTATATCCACAGGAGTCCTTTTGAACTTTGCGTTTGTTATTTTAAAACGTAAGTGCATGTTTTATTTGGGACAATGATATCTTGGTAAATAATTTTGATTTAATTGATTTCATGCAACAGTAACGGGATCTAAATAAGCAAACAGGCAAGTTTTCTGGGTTCAAGTCCAATAGAACTGAAATACAGGAGGACAAACTTTAGATCATGAAATTGAGCAACTGTTTTCCACTTACATTGTTGTATACAACTGAATTACAGGTGGTTGATTCAATGACCTCTGGAAAAATCACAGTACAAAAGTTTTTTGGCTTGTGAATTGTTATGCAAATATAATTATGTAGGTGTAATGTGTGTGGGTTTTTTTTTTTCCTAGTTCTCTAAATAAACATTAGTCTGTGTTATACTTTGTACTAGGTTGCTGGCTTATGTTTGGTTGGTTCACTCTTTTTTCCATACAATAATGTGTAATGCAGTATTTACTGAGGTTTTGTGTGCTATGGCGTCTTCCCACAGTCCAAGCTGCATTTGTGGTAGTTGTTAAGGATAAAATATAATTGTACAATAAACTAATTGTGATTTGGTACAGAAGTGCTGCTAGGAAAAAAAGTGCAGACATCTACTGACCCCTCCAATCTCTCTTCTTTTAAGACTAAGACAGGAGGAAATAAAAAAGCCAAATTGTCCTCATGCCAGTTGCAGTACAAGTTGACACAATATTTAGACAGCTTGTTCCTAAGCAAATACATATGCTAGACAAGCAGATGAACATTTTGATGGATCTGATAATGAATAAAAATTAAGACTGCAAATTGCTGAAGGCAGCCAGACAACTGTCCTGCCAGATAAGCTGCAGCACAATTGGAGATGGTCGATTGAAATTGGCTGCATCTTCTTCCCCAGCACACCTTTCAACACTTCAGGCTGGCTGGGGCTGCTTCCCTGTTCCCTGTAAATCAAAGTCTTCTGTGTGTGTTTCTTGCTGTTCTCACTCATGGGAGAGGAATTCTTCCTGATTCTGACTTAATATTTCTTTACCTTTTAGAGTTTATACAGTTGTCTTAGAAACTGTAAGTGAAGGAAGGCAAATGCACTAATTGTAGTTATCCAATTATATCTAGTATGAAAGCAAGCTACTAGGTGTGGCAGCTGAAGGCCCGATTTGTACAATTTAACTGAACACATTTGAATTTGAACACATGTAAGTATTTTGGTTTTGTGTAAATGCGTTGATGGCAGAACTACTTCTCATTTGCCTCAGTCTGCTTTCCTGAAGCAGAATTGCACAATCCCTCTGGAATGCCAAATAGCGTGCTGGGCTATGGATGCAGGTGGCAGGATCCTTCTGGGTTTGTTTCTTGTATTTTTTCAATGTAGCCTCTTGGAAGTCTTTTGATTACTTTATCACTGAAGTTTTCAATTTTATTTTTTTTTTCCATGAAAGCATTTCTTGTTTTAATTGAAAATCTGTAACATTTCAGTAGTAGAAACTTTGGCAACTAGAAATTTTCAGACTTTTTACCCAGAATCGCAGAATGGTAGGGGTTGGAAGGGACCTCTGTGGATCATCTAGTCCAACACCCTCAAAGTAATTTTTTTTTTTTTTCCTTTGGGTGAAATATCAGTGTTCAAAAAGAATACTTTTTCCTGTGTAATGGCATTTTCTTTAATACATGCTTAACTAGAACATGACACAGAAATCTCTCTGCTTTTTAGTCAGAGGGATTATGGGGGAGGAAAAGTTACAAAATCTGTCGGTTACATGTATATCTGTTGCCGTAGCAGTATATTTACTGCATTACAAGTTTTAGGAGTTCCTTACTATAAGCATGGAATAGGCTTTGTTATGCCATTTGCTTCCATTAAATGCTTAATCCCAGGGTGTTTTGTTCATATGATTTTCTACTTTTTCAGGAACCTTTATGAAGTATTCAGAAGCCTGTTCAGTATTAGTATAATTAATAAAATGGTCTTTGCTCGCCACAGATTTCTCATGGTCAGTCCAGCCAGAACACTTAAGTTTCTTCCACAACTGCTACTTCTTTTCCTTTAGACACTTGAGCAAAACTCACCACATTTGTTTTCTGCTCAGCATCACATACTTCTTTCCTTGAAGACACTAACTTTTCTTCTGTTCAGGGATACTAGTGGTTATTGCAGTTTTCAGAATAATGCACAACTTGCCAGCCTACAATAGTCACATTCCTGTTAGTTTTTTAAAGATGCTTACTAATATAAATGTTACACGTTTCTTGTAAATTAAATTAGTTCTGCTACTTCTTCAAACAGAATGAGTTACAACTCTGGTAACTAAATGGTTTTGATTTTTGAAGTTTTCTTGCCTTTTTTTTAATGCTTATTTTCTGCTCCAGGTGTGTAACCTTCCAACCTGTGTCGCCACTCAGTTGTTCAGTTTTTCTTTTCCCAACAACAACGTTGCTAATGTTTAGTGACATTTGTGTTAATAGGTACAATACAGCTTGTGGCTTTTGCTGTGATAATCTTCTTGTTTGTTCTCTTGTCTGATGTAAGAGTGCAATTTAGACTACATGAGAGTTTGATGCTGTCTTTGTGCACAAATCTACAATCTAAATGAGATTTTATTTTCTGTTTCCATAGGTTATGAGCTAGAGTCCTTCAAAGACCTCAATGCCCTGTTATACATACATGAAAGCAGTAATTACCACGCCAGGTCTTCCATTGAAATTAGAAAGATCGTCTGTCACTTCTAGAGTTGTTTTTGCAGCTTCAATTTGAAGTGGAAGTGTTACTGTTCAGTGCCTCAATAGTGTGTTCCCCTTTCATCTTCTGCAGTTTGGGTTCTTTTCCTCATATCAGCAGCTTCATTTTATTGTATATTGCTGCAAGATGTTTTCAGAGTGATTGCTGCCATTTTTAATCTCATAGTCCTGTGATTTAAAGAGATACTTTCTGATTATTTTTCCTCCCCAGCTGTGTTTTTTTAAAAGCTAGTTCCTAAACTCATTTAAGTCAGAAAAAATCTTGCTAGCAATTTCAGTATGGACAAGATGTGACCTATGCCACTTAACAGTTTCTTTTTTTCTTTGGACGACTGGTGAAAGTACTTTCATATCTAAGATTTAAGATTTATTTGTGCTTCGGCATAAAGAAGAAAGAGTATCTTCAAGCCATATTTTTTTTCTGTCTAAAAACTTGAGTTTGGCTGTAAATTACATTGGCTACAGAAGTTGTTTTACTTTTTTTCTGCCAGTACATCATCTTCAGGTTTTCATTGTGCCCTTTTATGTTCCTTTCCAACCATCATTGATACTTCACACTCAGAAAGTGGAGAAAATAATGTAACATCATCTATGCATTTGGAAGTACAATAGATAGCTTTACAAGGTAAATTCATATTCTCTTTCTACTCTGAGATAGATCTGATAAAGCTAAAGGGAGTTGTGTTTTTCAGTCCTATAAAGAAGACAACACTAAATCTTAAGATGGGGGATCAAATACTTTATTTTAGCATTTAACTTCAGTCTAATTGGGCATAGAAAGCTGTAATTATGAGGCACAGTAACTGAAGTTCATTAAAAAATGCCTGTTGCTTATGATGTTCATGGTTTGCAGCTCCATAATCAAAACTGTTTCTGCTACTGGATTCTGGTTGTCTGGTACAGCATGAGAACTGTTTGTGGTGTTTTGGAAGCATCTTACATTATAGCTGGTTCTCAAATCTTCAAATATTTAGTCTAATCTTGATTCAGATGTGAAGTTAATTAAGATTGTATTTTCAGTGTCAAAGTGCGAGAAGGGCTGTATTAAACTGAAGAAAATGAACAGAAAGCAAGCATTGCTTTGCTGCTGTGTCTCTACTAGATGTTCCTTTTTCTATGTCTGTTTGTTGGTGGGATACTCCAGAGTAGCTCAGCTGAGCTCAGCTGTTCTTTGTCACTTTGATTACCATAATCAAATAGCTGAACTCCTTGTGTGTTTGAGAAGAAGAAAAGTTTTAATATCCTGTTTAACCTTTCACTGTTTTTAATATTTCCGTGAATGGAAGTTAAGTGAAGGCATCTGGCATGTTTAGGCTCAGTAAATAATGCAACTTCTCTCTGACATATTAATGATACTGAAATCATGACTATTATGTAAAACTTAAACTTCAGACCTGATCTTGGGAACTCAGGTGTGCACGAGAAATGTTTTGCTCCTTTGGAAATAAACTAAAATTCACAAGTGAAGTTTTATCTGTTGAGCCAAAAAATAGAAATAAAAGCAACCCCTGCAGCAGTAGAGGGGTTTTTTTAATTCTACAAACACCAGTTAGCATCAGAGTGGGTCACATCATGCTACACTCAGCATATAAATCCAATAAGATGTGTGTAACAGATCTTATTGTCATTCTTCTAAGGTCCTGAAATCAAAACCTAGTGGCTTGCTTTGTGACTTCAGCAAATTGCATAGAAAATGTGCCACGTTGCACAGGGCAGTGCTGTGCTAGCGTTATGGTAGCTCACTCTAAGCAAGTTAGTTACTGTGCATAATACATTGCTGCTAATGTGTCTACACTAGGTATGGAGCTAGTTTTCCTCACCTAGCTCAAGCATCTCTGAATATATAGCTGTTTAACTGCTCTCAAGGTATAGCTTTCACTGCAATCTACATTTGTGTTCAATCCAGCAGTCTTTCAAAAGTCAAAGTATGCTCACTGCCTTAATGGGCAAATGGACTAAAAGAGAATGGGCATGAAAACAATGAGTCCCCAAGCAAATATCCTGAGCTCAGTTTTTGCTATGACTGACATAGGTGTTTTCTCTGCTGAGACACAAACAGTAATGTATTCTGAAAGCACATGAGGTCAAGAAGATTGGGTTGCATAAATCTGTTCTTGAGCTTGCACTTTCTAGTACAGTGAAGACAGTCTTTGTGTCACAGTCCCTGATCTGCAGAATAGATGCAAAGATAAATCTCTCCCAAGGTGGTGAGAGGCTAAATATTGTGGCAGCCATGAGACATGCTCAGAGAATACAGTTATGAAGACCATAGAGGTGTATCTATGAGAAGAGAGAGATCCTGGGAAGTTAAGGGGGATTGCGTCTACTCATTTGCACCATTAAGTATAGGATGTACATGCCATATATCTAACAAAAAGAGATTATGTCCTTTACATGTCTAAAGGAGTTGCTTTCCAGTAATCCTTACTTTTGCTGCTTCCTCTTCAGCACTGGAAGATTTCTGGAGAGTAACCTTAATTTGCTAAACTTTCCAAACTTGATATCAACAGAAATATTCTTCTGGGATATATGGATATATTCTTGACACTTCTCCCTTTTATAAGAGATAGGTGCTTGAGATAGTTTTGATTTTTATTTTTTAATGTTTTTAGATTTTTATTTGAATACATTTTTATTAGAAAAGTGACATGTTGCATTTATAACCTAAGAGTTTATGTACATGAGCTATTAATGGGACAGTCAATGCAAGGTAGATTAAACTTAAGTCATGTACTTACTAGCCACTAGACATTTATTGTACTGTAAGATAGAATGATTACGTTACAGCTTGTACCTTCATTATAACTTCAACATCAGGGTGATATCAAATTTAAAATGATGCTAAAATTAACTCAAAGTTTCTAACCCATAAAAGGTTTTAATGAGGGGGAACAAATACAGTAATAAATCCAGAGTAGTTCTGCTAGGCTTAACGCCCTGGTTCTTTATTTGCACATTCGTAACAAGGCTGAAGCTGTTGGTGTGATGTTTAACCCTGATTGATCTTTGTTATGTCACTTGAATTCTCTTGTGAAAATCTAACTAAAGGAATCCTTGTCACTAGCATCTCCTGAAACAGAGTAGGAAACTACATCAAGCCAGATATGTGTTTTAGTTCTAAGTGTACAGTCCTGTGAACACTTACATTCATTCCTTCTTCTGAGAATAGTACCTTGAACGGCTTGAAAATATTTTGAAAGATTATGTATAGGACCAACCTTGAGGCAGTGCTAGGAGTCCTTGTGATCATTTGATGCCATCAAAACAGTTTTTGATGACAGCTGCGTATTTCTAAACATGAAATGCCACTGTTGGTACGTTGACTTGGGCTGCAAAAGAGGAAGCGAGGAAGCTCCCTCATGCCAGCTGCATTCTCCCATCTCCTTTGTGAGGTGATTTTTTTTTCCATATGCACTGAGAAATGAAGCAGCTAACCAGCTTCAGAAAGGAAGTTTGTCTATGTTGAATCTTACTCCATTGTTTCCATTACCATCAGTCTAATATAAGAATTTCTAAGTAAGCCCATTTTTTTCACTGGCAAACTGCAATTTGGTTTCCTTTGGGGAGACAAAGATGAATGGTAGAAGTGAATCAGTAGAGGTAGAGGTGAGATATAGGATTAAAACCAATAATCCAAGGGGGAATATGTTGCTAGAATTATATGGGGCTTAATGCTGTGAGTCAGTCATAAAATACGAGTTGGCTATTGCCCTCCCTCTAGAACTGAGGACAAAGATCAAAGGAAGACTCCCTGCATCTACACAAAAAAGCCCAGAGGGGATGCGGAGTACTACCAAGGTGAATCCTCTAGGGAGTAATGAAATTGGAATTGCTTTAGCTACAGTTTAAAGGTTAATGTTCCTCTGATGAATGATATGACAGCATATAAATTACATTCTGCTCAGTTCTCAGTGTTGGGCTTTTTATTGTCTAAATTGGCCAACCGGATTTTTTTGGTTTTAATTTGTTTAGTGACATGATGAAACGCAGAACTGTCTGGATCTCTATGTTGTCAATGCCTAGGCCATGTTATAGTGTGTTTAAAAAGAAAAAAAAGCCAACAAAAAAAAACAAACAAAAACCAAACAACAATAACAAACTAAAACACAAATTACTAAACAGTGTAACAAAAAGCAGGAAAATACATCTTCCATAAATTTGCAGGGGTAAGGTTTAGTTTACTGGGCTATGCACAGGGTGAAGTGTATTAAAGGGAGAACAGTTGAAGGTAGTAAGCTTACTTTCTAACACTCGGAATTTATTTATTAAAGTTGCATTCTAAGGAGATCTGGAAGGCCTTCTTATCAGTCAGTGATCTTAATTTCTCTAGGAGATCTCCAGTTCTGTGTGGTAGATCTTCTGCCCGTAGAATTAATTTTCTTTGTTCTGTTGACACTTCTCCAATTTGCAGTCCAAATCACAGTAGGGTGAACATGAGCAGCTAATTGCTCTGGAAACAGTGGAATTGCTAGAGTCTCTTATTGTAGAGTTTTACTCTGTTCATTTCCATATGAACTGTATTAATGGTATTTCCTAGCTCTCTGGCTTCTTATTATCAAGCGCTTTTCACTTCAGTGACTGAAACCCCCCATGTTTTCTTTGCTTGCCCACAAAGTATCTCCACTCTATGCACAACTCCCTCTTGACTTCCCAAACTAGGAGATGGGCAATAAGCACTTACTGCTTTGGTTCACTCTGCACTGGCTGTATTCTAACTGACCTACAGATACTTAAATCTTCCCCTTCACACAAAGACAGCACTAATTTCTGGCACCTACAACCAGAAACTAGTTTCTACAAATCTTTAGAAACAATTAAATTAAAAAAAAAAAATCTCTACTGCTTTATTAATTTTAGTTAGAGTTGGCCAGAAAAATCAAAGGTTGTTTGTGGGTGATATATATGAACAGCATCATTAGGTACACCTTCTTTTTCCTTTTTTATTTTTACATTGGAAGTATAAAGATGTAAAGATACCTTACAAAACACAGTTTCCTCTTTAAGACTTAAAATGTATTTGCTTTAAAATGATGGGATTTTAGAATAATAAATATTAAGAGTTTTGTCTTAAAAGCGTGTATTTTCTTCCTGCACTTCAAATGCTAGAAATTTCAGTCCCATTTGTTAGTACTGCAATGTTAAAACCAAAATAATAAGAATTTTTAAAAAATCTTGCCCAACTGAGCCTGTTGAAGAGTAGCCTCAAGTTTATTTCAGTCTTTTATGTTTAGACTTTACAACAGTGGCTGCAATGAGTTCCATTTAATAAAGAATCTTAGCAGTGTTGTGGGTTTTTTGACTTAATATGATGTTTTGTCGTTTGCCGTCCCCGTACTCCATCCTCTAGCTCTGACATTGCCTGCTATATTCTCTAGTATTCTGTCGTTTATCCCTTTCTCCACTCATATAATGGAATATCCCCAATTTGTTTGGCCTGCCAGGAGGCTTATGCTAACTGACAAGGCATCTGGAAGATGCCAGTGCCTTTGTGAAATACATTTCACTGTTACTTTACATTCTGTTCATTGTTTCCATATTTGAAGTAAGAAAGGAGTCCCAGCAATAAACTGACAGAAATACTTGCTTGTAGCATAAGTAACTCTCTCAAAGCATGGGGCGTTTAGCTGTGTTTCTATATCCTGCAGAACAGTAATCTGCAGAGCTAAGATAAAAGATTTTTATAGGTGTTTGTGCTGGTTTTGGCTGGGGTAGAGTTAATTTTCTTCACAGTAGCTAGTGTGGGGCTATGTTTTGGATTTGTGCTGAAAACAGTGTTGCTAATACAGGGATGTTTTAGTTATTGCTGAGCAGTGCTTATACAGAGTCAAAGCCTCTTCTGCTTCTTGCCCTACCCCAGCAGCAAGTGGGCTGGGGGTGCCCAAGGAGTTGGGAGGGGACACAGCCACGACACCTGACCCCAAGTGACAAAAGGGATATTCCATGCCATGTGGCATCGTGCTCAGCAGTAAAAGCTGGAGGAACGGGGGGGACACACATTTGGAGTGATGGCATTCATCTTCCCAAGTAACCATTATGCATGATGGAGCCTTGCTTTCCTGGAGATGGTTGACAATCTGCCTGCTGAAGCAAAACAGTGAATAAATTCCATATCTTGCTTTGCTTGTATGTGTGGCTTTACCTATTAAAGTGACTTTTTCTCAACCCACGACCCTTCTGATTCTCTTCTGCATCCCACTGCAGGGGGGGGAGGGGGAGGGAAATGAGCAAGCAGCTGTCTGGTGCTTGATTGCCAGCTGGGGTTAAACCACGACAGTGGTTTTTTTTTGCTTTAGTCTTTTGATAAATGACAGACGATACAGAAGGTTTCCAATGTGTATGTGCTACATCGTACTGTTAAATTTTCATGTTACTTCGATGTCCCAGAATGAAGAAACATTTGTATTAGCAGTGAGTTTTGGCATAGTAACCATCTAAATCTTACTAATTTCCTGTGTTGCATACCAGTAATAGCTCTTTGAGTTCTGATTACCTAACCGCAGCTACTTACTTCATCCAGAGAAAACACTGTTAGTTTAGGAACCGAAGTGTAAGAAAAATAAACCTGGTAAACTAATGAGTTTTCTGTAGATCAGTCTCAGCAAGTCATTGACCTGATGAATGTAAACATTTTACATGGACCAATGAGAAAGTGCTTGGTTTTTAGACAAAGTAAGAATTTATGTAGAAAACGGCAACACATTAGCATGTTAATAAAAAAAGAATTTCCTCTAAATTTGCTAGCAGAAAGTGAACTTGAGCAATTTTTAATTATGAGGAAACCTAACACACTGATGGCTTCTTCTTTCATGTAGCACTTTACTCATAGATTGTGCCCTTTTGCCCTGAAAATTCATAGGCAAGGCTAAAGGACAGAGATAAATGCTCTGCAGGTTTTCTATATGTAATTTCAATCAAATTGTTCTATAGTTAGGGCAAAAGAAAAGTGGAGAGTGAATCCACAATACAGTTTGCATTCCTGGTGTATAAAATAGCTTTCTTGTCCTGGTTATAAGAAATGGAATATGCTATTCTCTCCATGCCCAGTTTATAAAATAGCTTGCACGTGGCCATGAACCTCTGTGTTTGTCCATCCTTGCAGAACCTGTTGTGCTAAAACAATGTTCTTGTCTGTATATGGAACTGCAAGAACAGCCTCCTCCTCTAAAAAGACATTAAGCCAGCGCTTTTAAACAGGAAGGGTTAAGAGGACAGTAGTTCATGTCCCTTTGAACTGTAAGTGGGGTGCATTTGCTCCCTGTTTTTTGAGAGGGGAGTTCCCAGTCAGCATTTCACCCAGGTGAGGTTTACCTTTGGTCCTGGTGTAACACTACAGAAGGTAACTCACTGAACTCCATCAGTTCTAGGGAGTTAGGCAGCCAAACTGACAAGCAAGTTCTTGACTGAATGTCATTATAGTTCTGTGTATTGAGTGGGTTCTGTTCTAGTTTGACTTCTTTAATCTTCAGAAGTTTTTCCTTTGTAAATTTTAGGCTGTCGATAGGGTTTACTGGGACGTTCTACCAGAAGGAGACAGAATGAAGGCTCAGAAGAAAGGTGCTCTATCATTTCTTGTTTTTGAAATGGTTGAATTTGCTGTGTTCTGAAAGAATTTCAGTGATTATTTACCTATGAAGAAGTATGCTTGGTCATTCTAAGTTCACATACGGTGAAGGGCTGTATGTTTTAATTGGCTCTTATTAGTTCTCTGAAAAGTAAAAGCAGCAATGTTATCATTGCATTTCAAGGATCTCTTGTATGTATTTTTTTATTTAGATCTAATCCCTGTTGAGAAATCACAGAACCCTAAAAACATTTAGGCTGGAAGTGATTTGTGGAGGTTATCCAGGCCTTGAGCTTCGTGCTCAAAGTAGGGCCATTTTGTAAGTTAAATCAGGTTACTCAGGACTGTGTTTTGAAAATCTCCAAGGATGGAGATTCCAGTCTCTGAGAAACTTGGTCCAGTGCTTAATCAGTTTCATTCTGTATTTTTTTCTTTATATCAAATCAAATTTTCCCTTACTGCAACCTGTGATCGTTGTGTCTTGTCATTTCACCATGCACCTCTAAAAAGGGTTTAGCTCCAGCTTCTCTGTATCCCACAGGCTTTAGGCAGTGAAGACTGCAGGTTTTTCCTTAGCCTGCTGTTTACCAGGCTGACTAAAGCCACTTCCATCAGCATCTGTATATCGTGTGTCAGTCCCCTGACTCTGCTAGACTGTCTGGTTTGCTCTCTCTGCCTTATAATGAGTGTACTGAGACTGGACGCAATATTCCAGATCCAGAGGCAGCCTCACGTGTGCCAGGCAGAGGGGAACAATCATTTCCCTTGACTTGCTGGCTATGGGCTTATTGATGCGGTTAGCCTTTGCCACTGCAAGGGCTCGCTGCTGACTCCTGTTCAGCTTGTCTTGCACCAGCATACAAAAGTCCTTCTCTGCAGCACTGCTTAGCCCACCAGTTTCCAGCCTGTTCTTAACTTGTTCTCCTAGTTGAGGCCTTGTTCCAAAAACCCGCTCAGTTGCTTCTCAACACTATTGCCTTTTACTTAAATCAGTGCTATAGTAGTGCTAGTCAACCCTTTGAAAAAGGCTGCTCGGAAAAGATATTGCCTGGGCGTTAATTAGGGCCAAATATCCAGTAAGCGTATATTGTCATCGGTGGCAAAGCAGCTAAATCAGCTTATGTCATACGCAGATTTAGTGTGTTTTGTTCCCTGCTCAGCTAGTGGATTTGGCCTTATATTATGGCCTGTCTCAGTACTTCCATACTTTCTGGGCATAGCTTTTTAGTTTCAAGTCTCAAAGTCATCCATAAAGAGTTATGCCTTTTCTCAAACAGGGGCAAAGAGGCTGTTTCTGATTTGATGGGGGATTTTTTTAGTGCAAAGGGCATGTGAATTAGTATGAGTTTTCTTATTTTTGTGTGCTATACTATGAATATAAAAGCACTAGTAATAATAGTAAAATAAAAGCCAATGTTATTAATATCCTATTAGCTTTAACAAATGAAAACGTAATCTTTTTACTAACAGATGGAGTCCATACTCCGTGCATGAAGTATTTCAAAAGTAGTTTGACATTTGAACAGCGAATGGATCAAGTGGGTCACTTCAGTAAATACACGAAATAAATGAATGCTTCAAGAATAATAATCTTTTCAGTGCTAAATAGCTTTTCAGTCCGATATACAACTAATGTATCTTCAATCCATCTGTAGTGGATTAATAAATAAAAGTACCCGCTGGTTAGGAGATATCTGCCCTATGTAGGTCTTAAAGCATTTTATTACATTGTCATGTCAGCATCCCTGTTTTTGCTGCAATAACTGTGGTCCACCAGTGTGAAGTAATTTTCCCAACCTGGTGCAGCAGGCCGGTGGCAGAACAGTTTATGGCCACAGATCTGGACAATGCAGAGTTTGAGCCTCTGCAGTATAATTAAATAATCATTCTGAAATGTATAGTACTGAGTGGTATTATAATAAAGTTGATGCTAACTAGATAAACTTGCTAAGTGTTAATTGTATTCACTCTTCATCTATTTAGAAATGAACATAAACAAATGCATCTGAAGTAATTAACATCCTAATGTAACGACTATCAAAATACCATGAAAAAATATTGGTTTTAAATATAAGCCAGCAGAATTTTTATAGGAGCTGAAAAGACTATTAAACCCTCTCTCTGTGTTTTTCACTATTTAAAAAAAAAAACCCACCCACAAAACAAACCCCCTTACATTTCTCCACTTACTCCCAAAATGCAGCTTCAGTTCTCTGGTAAATTCAGTCTTCAGCAAAAATCCTTTGCTGCTTTTGGACTGAGCTTATTTGTATTTGTTTTATACATGTTTATCCTCGGAGTGAGTCCATCAGATGAGAATTCCAGACTTTGTGGAAAAAAAATGCAAAGGAAACATTTCATAATTGAGAAAGCAAAGCCAGGAAGAGAAGGCGCTGCTCGCATGCAATTTAAGCACCGTAGTACACAGGCATTTAAAGCCCTCATGAACTTTAATGTATTTATCATCTTCAGTGTTAAGCCCTCCATTCTGAGATCGTAAAGATGCATTTAACTGAAATGAATACCTTGAGTTATTTGGGAGACTTTACCAATACGGACTTACTGCCTAAAACAAGAAATGAATTTGTGTATTCGTTAGTGTGAAATCCGTTCACTAGAATAATTTTGGTGAACTTCATGTACATTTTATGCAGTTGTCACTGGTAAATCCTTTAGAGATAACACAACAATGAGAGTGAGTGAATAGACTTTATTTTTTTATGTACATTACTATATACTTATGGGTGCCAAGAATGTTGCATTGCTCAATGCCTATACCACTCAGCACATAAGCCATTCAGTTACTACGTTTAGCAAAGCAGCAATCTAGAAAAAAGGGGATGGTATTAAATTTCGGCTTAGCTTTTAAGGAGATGAAACAATTGAAATAATACAAATTAATAATATCTCCAGATGCATCTTGTTTGCATTTTGAATGATTCTGAAAAGTCTATAGCCACTTTTTTGTTGAAACTGTGAGTAGCAGCTCTGCTTTTGAAGCTTGTAGACATATGCAGTGTTAACAATTCAGTTCTTTTTTCAGTCTTCTCCAGTCTTTCAGTCTTTCTTTTCAGTCTTTCTGTCTTTTTGTAGACAAACTCTGTGTCCGATGACCAGGGCACACAGAACGATTTAGACCTAGGATGTTGTTCATTTTTTCAGTGCTACTTGTGTAATTAGGAGTTCAAAGAAAATAAACTATTTAGGAATGTTGTTAGCAACAATGTAACAAGGAAGAAAGCACCTAATTTGTGAACTAAGAATAAGCTGTTGGGGGATGAAGAGGCTAGCTGAGTTTCTGGACTTTCTTCCCTATTCTTCTAGTCCCTGGAGCAGAGTTAAGGTGAGTCTAGAGCTGTTTGGTAAAGCTCAAACGTTTGTAGGTTTTACTTACTTGATTTTCTTTGTATTTTCTATTTGCTGTTGCAATGGCTGAGTTATTGTTCCTCCTGATCAGGTCTTAGTGTCTGTAGGAGTTTGTTTCTGTTGTGGGTGCCAGCAGAGCTGGGGTCGGAGTAGAGGTGGGCAGCAGCCGTTGGTTTGGCAGGAGGGGAAGAGGCCGGTAGGGTGGGGATGCCCACACCCATCTGAGTCCGGTGGGTTCTAACAGTGTCCTATGCCCATCACAAGCAGCTTCAGAATTAGCGACAGCGACCTTTGTGCATTACAGTGATTTGTGGAATGGTAAATAATTCAGAAGGACGGGGTAGTTACACAAGTCTGTTAGGTTCCCTAATAAACGTGTCGAAGACTGGGTTATAAAGGCCACGCAGAGAATGAAGGACTGCATTCAGAGAAACGTTGTGGAGAAAAAAGACTGAAAACTGCGTGATTAGATGTTTCAAGTACCTTTTGGTCTTAAAGACACTGAATAAATGGAAATTCACTACAAACATTCTTGTCTGTAACATTTAGCTTTGCTGCAAGCTTTCAGAAGTCTTTAGTGTGTGAATACACATTTCAGGAACGCTGAAAAATAAGGGTCAGTGGTGGCCTTATGGTGAAAAAGTCAGCAATTACAGTCTGTAAAGCAGAGTAGAAAGCAAGTCTAAGCCAAAGGTCTATCTTTACCTATTATTATTTGCATTAGATTGTTGCAGGCTTAACTGAGAATGCTCAAAGCACTTCTTGGTCAAGTGTGTTTCCAAATTAAGCAAAACCTTAGTAATCAAGGTAATGGCTAGCAGAGTGATTTATTATGAGGTTTTTTCCTTTTTTCCTTTTTTTCTTTTTACAATCTGAAGAATATTTCATATTAAAATTTACTTATAGAGCTGAAAAACTTTCAATATCAAGCAAGGTGTTCTGCTGCTTTTTAAAGTTTGGCATTGAAGATGAAGTGTTGAGGGAGAGCTGAGAATTCAGAAAAGGGGCTTAGAGCTCTGAAGTATAAATGTGTATACATTATACTGTTGTCAGATTTTTGT